>Ga0137380_10000426_pt1 | contig 30001 bp, 27 predicted proteins | sample SagtaG_17_FD_104809 | JGI IMG/M metagenome (GOLD analysis project Ga0137380, IMG submission 104809) | Vadose zone soil microbial communities from Sagehorn Ranch, Mendocino, California, USA - Sage2_L_100_16 metaG | ecosystem: Environmental > Terrestrial > Soil > Vadose zone | place: USA...
CAGCTGCGCGAGCAGTTCTCCGCTACAGTTTTTTTGCTGATGGGCGGAGTTGTCTTCCTTCTCTCTTGGCGGGCTACTAGAACTCCCACACGCTGCTCCCCGTAGTCCACTTTCCCTCGCGTCTGCATTTCCCGGTGGATGATCTGGTTGATCTCCATGCGCGATTGATTGTCGGGTGAGACGACTAACGTCCCTTCCGGCTGCTTCGCGTATTCCCTGGCGATTTTCTTGAGTCGCTCGTCCCGATCCAGGATTACATGCACACGGCCCTGCGTGTCGAGTCGCTCGATTGCTTCTCGCACATTGCCACGCGAGAGCTGCTCCACTACTTCTTTGAGTGCCGGGTCTTTCTGCCGCACAATCTCATCAAGCCATCGGCCACTCGCCCGCGTGTTTGTTTCGACCCCATTCTTGGCTCATGACCGCCCCCCCTGCAACTGCTGCCGCAAGGCGCTCCTGCGCCCTCTGGAATCTCTCTCGGTCGGCCAGTTCGGCCAGCTCCTGCAAATCGTGCTCGCTCAGCTCCACCTTCTGTCCAAGTTTGCTGAGGGCATTGAGCAGGATCATCCGAAGCGCTACAAACTCCGCAAGCAGGGTCTGCTCAGTGACACTTGGCTGTTTTCTTGCATTGGTGTCGGCTCGTTCCAAGAGCACCTCGCGGCACCACTCGCCCAGCGTCAAACCATCACGCTCGGCTACGGCCACGAGCTGCTCGTACTCGCTCGCGCTCATCTTCGAACCAACCGTTCGATTGCGCAGTTGATCGGCAGGCATAACCAGCACCTCCAGCAGAGAACTTCGAAGAAAACCATTCGCTCAAAAATAAGCTAACAAACAAAGAAGTTAACGAAGAGCGCCGGAGGCTAAGCGGTAGCGCTCGGGATTCGCTAACTCACGCCGCGTGAGCAGGTTAACCAAAAGCGCCGCGCGGCGCTTTGCAGCACCCATTTTGGGGTGGCGTGTCAGTCCAACTCCCGGTGCCAAAGGCACCGCACTTTTCTTGGTCGTCCAAAAACCGATAGGCGGCGCTCGGCGCGGCGCATCCGGCTAGGATGACGAGGCTGAAGACCATCACAGGTCACCGCGCTCCACAGTCTGAATGTCGAAAGCAATGCGGGTTTCGGGAAGGTCCCCGGGCCGGGAAGTCAACTTTTGGACCGACTTTCACTCCTGCTCGGACAGACCAAACGGGATGCCATTCTGGCGTGTGCGGAACCAATAATTCTATTCTCCGGGCGACCCTTCACTCTCGCCCACATCCCAGACTTCTGCACCAAGTTCAATGAGGGTTACACCCTTCACAGATCGCCGTTTTTCTGGATCGCGAGGTCGCCCAACCATCCCAACTTCCCCCAATGGAATTCAAGGTGTACAGGTTGCACGTCGTGTGGGCGAGTGGCCTGACGGTATGCTGTTCCCAAGAAACCACCAGCTTGAAATGACGCCGCACTTGGCGTATTTGTTGAGAGCAACTCCTAACCTTGAATTTTCTGGAGCGCAACAATGGGAACCTTCTTGCAGAGCCTGCGCTACACCGTCCGGGTTCTGGCCAAGAGTCCCGTCTTCACAATAGTCGCCATTCTCTCTCTAGCCCTCGGCATCGGCGCAAACACCGCCATCTTCACCCTGATCAACGCCCTAATCCTTCGCGACGTCCCCGTGCGCCAACCGGAGCGCCTCGTCTATCTTTCTGCTGTCCGCCAAGGGAACAAGATTACTCTTTCCTATCCTATGTTCCGCGAAGTCGAACGCGGCCAACGCGTTTTCTCCGGCATGATCGGATGGGGCGGCAACTGGATGCCTAATGTGGAAGTGAACGGAGTACTTTCAAAGGATCGGGTACTCTCCGTTACAGCCAACTGCTATTCCGAACTCGGTGCATCTCCTTTCCTGGGCCGATTGCTCACTTCCGAAGATGAAAATCTCAGCGGCGGCGCAAACTCGCAAGTCGCCGTTATCGGCTATGAATTCTGGCAGCGACGGTTCGGTGCCGCACCCGATGTTGTCGGAAAGCAGATTCGCATCGAAGGCCATCCGTTCACCATTATCGGGGTCACTCGGAAGTGGTTCACGGGGCTGACGACGGGCGAGCCACCAGATATTACTGTTCCGCTCACGACCACGCCCCTCATTCAGAGTGGAGCATTTGATCTCGAGAGCCGCTCGCTTCTCTGGCTCCATCCCGTCGGCCGCCTCAAGGACGGGGTTACCACTGAGCAAGCTCGCGCGCAACTCCAATCCTTCTGGCCAGATGTTCTTCTCGCGACGGCCTCCACGCAAATTCCCGGACTGCGTCGGCAGACGTTTCTGTCGATGGGCCTGGAAGTCTCCTCGGCCTCAAGAGGCATGTCCACGGACTTGCGTGACAGATTCACACGTCCGCTTTACGTTCTCGCTGGCATAGTCGGATTGATCCTGCTCGTGGCTTGCGTGAACCTCGCCAACCTCATGCTCGCCCGCGCCGCCGTGCGCAGCCATGAAATGAGTGTCCGCGTTGCCATCGGTGCGAGCCGCTGGCCGCTGGTTCGCCAAGTCTTGACCGAGAGCCTAGCGCTCTCTCTCACCGGAGCGATCCTAGGACTCACCTTCGCCTATTGGGGAAGCCGTCTTCTGGTTCTTCTCATGACGGAAGGAAACACAGTGCCCGTCTGGCTTAATCTAAGTCCCGATCTGCGCGTCCTCTCAGTCACAATCTCGGCGGGAATCCTAACTGGAATTCTCTTCGGTCTCGCCCCCGCTTGGCGCTCCTCCCGCGAAGACCCCGCCTCTATGCTGCAGCAAAATGCGCGCAGCGTAAGCACCGGCACCGGCAAATTAAGTAAGGCGCTCATCATCACGCAAGTCGCGCTCTCCTTGATCTTGCTGCTTGGAGCAGGCCCAGGCGGAACTGCTCATCGGCGTTCACGGTTTGATCGATGCAGTGTACTGGCGCGAACTTGGACAAAAAACGCATCGAGGAATGCAAGGGCTTGCCCTTCGCGGACTCCACACGGGAGGCAGGTGCTTCGGCTATACGTCAGTCAAGAACGGGGACGGGAGTGCGAAGCTGGAAGTGAATAGGGAACAAGCGGAAATTGTACAGCGCATCTTCCGGCTATGCGCTGAATCTGGCTAGGCGTCTTGGCTCCGCAACCACAGAAGGGCCGCTTCAGTCGCTCATGGTGCCTTTCCTCTGTCCGTCATGTCCTGTTGAATCGTAAATATGTCGGCAAGACGATCTGGAATACAAAACGCAAATTGCGCGTACCTGGCACAAGCAAGCGAGTCTACAGGCCGCGCCCTGAATCATGGACAACGCTCGACACACCTCATCTCCGGATCGTCTCCGATGAACTGTTTGCGGCAGCGGGGCGAAGATTTGAGAAGGTCAAGCGGACACTTGGCAGGCCAGGCCAGGAGAGTTCCGGACTGATTGTTGGCCCAAGGCGTTATCTGTTCTCTGGTTTGCTGAAGTGTGCCGAGTGTGGCGGTAGCATCACTCTCGTAAGTGGGCGCGGTCGCAATGGTGCGGATCGCTACGGCTGCTCGCTCCATCATCAACGCGGGGTCACCGTTTGCTCAAATTCGCTACTCGTTCGCCGGGATGAACTCGAAGAGAGCTTGCTGAAAGGCTTGTCTGAATCCGTCCTCGAGACTGAGGTGGTCGATTATGCCGTCGCGAAGATGGAAGAAGCCCTGAGCGAGCAGTATGCCGGGCTGGACGCAGAGCTTGCGCGAATGCGTCAGCGGAAACAGGAACTCGATTTGGAACTCAAGCGCCTTACGGACTCGATAGCGCAAGGCCAGCAGTCTCAGAGCATCATGAACGCGATTGGAGAGCGGGAAAAAGAATTGCGCGCCATCACAGACAAGCTTCTCGAGCCCGCACCGGGATCGTTGCGCGCAAAGCTCGAAGAGTTGAGGGAATTTGCGGTGTCACGACTGTCGAAAATTCGGGAGCTATTGGCGCGCCCTGAAAACATCCAGGAGGCGCACGAGGCGCTTGCCGAGCGCGTTGGCCAACTGACCCTAGAAGCAACGAACGAAAACGGAAAAAAAAACGTATCTTGCTCATGGCAAAGTAGATTTCTTTGGTGAAGAAGAGTTGGCGCATTCCGATGGTGCCGGGGGCCAGAATCGAACTGGCTACGCCTGCCTTTTCAGGGCAGCGCTCTACCAATGAGCTACCCCGGCAACATTTGGCCCTTCAATTTTAGGGTTCACAGAAGGAAGAGTCAAACAGTTGCGGTTACATTAGGTTACATTGCGTATTTTCTTAGATGGCTTGACAGGACAGCGCGCGCTACGCGCTGCCGCTTCGGGGCGCACTGCTCCAGCAATTTCTGAAACCGCTTTGCGTGGTAACTTTGGCCGTCCTCGAGCACTTTGGTTGGTTGTGAGCGAATCAATTTCCCCTCGGCGTCCAAAATGAAGATATGCGGATACCCATGAATGTAGGGGAAGCGAGAGAAAAACGCGCGGTTGGGATTCTCCTGGCTCATGCTCACCTTCATGGGAACGTAATTTTTGTCGCGAAGCGCCTCAAGATTGGGATGTTCGTGAAAGAAGCGGTCGAGAATGTGGCACCAGGTGCACCACTCGCCGCCTACTTCGACGAAAATGTTTTTGCCGGCTTTTTTCGCCTCCCCGCGCGCAGCATCCAGGTCTTTTTCCGGATCGCGACGGGGATCGTAGCCATCCGGTAATCCATTTTGAGGCGTAGAAGAGGCGGCAAACTGGGCCCAAAACTTCCCAGTCATCGCCGGCGAAGCGCGACAAATGGCAGCTGGCAGCATCAGGATCGCCAGAAATGTCACAGCGCCGCGTTTGTGCCATCTAATGCTGCGACTCATCGAATTCTTTCATCCAGTTGCGGTTTTTCAAAACCTCGCGCGGCTTGGTGCCGTCGGGGGGGCCGACGATGCCATCTTTTTCCATGAGGTCGATCAAGCGCGCGGCCCGGCCGTAGCCGATCCGCAGGCGGCGCTGCAACGTGGAAGTGGAAGCGCGTCCGGCGTCGCAAACGACGCGAACGGCATCCTGATACAAGTCGTCGTCGACGTCGTCGCCGCCATCCGAATCGGGTTCGCCTGCTCCTTCGGCGGCCTTGCCATTCTCCTCCTTGGGTGCTTCGAGCAGCTCTTCTTGATATTTTGCTTGCGCTTGCTCGCGCCAGAAATCGCAGACTTCGGTGATTTCGTCTTCCGTGACCAGCGGGCCGTGAATCCGGTGCAATCGCGCCGAGCCTGCCGGCAAGTAGAGCATGTCGCCGCGGCCAAGCAACGATTCTGCACCGTTCGAATCGAGAATGGTGCGCGAGTCGACCTTGCTAGCCACTCGGAAAGAGATACGGGCGGGGAAGTTCGCTTTGATTAAGCCGGTGATGACGTCGACCGAGGGCCGCTGCGTCGCGAGAATCAAATGAATGCCTACGGCGCGCGCCATCTGCGCCAGCCGGGTGATGGATTCTTCCACATTGTTGGTATCGACCATCATCAAGTCGGCCAATTCGTCGATAACGATGATGAGGTAGGGAAGCGGCTTGTGCTCCGACTCTTCGACATTGTCGAAGAGCGAGAGCGACTGTTCTTTCTTGAACGTGCGGTTGTACTGGTCGATATTGCGAACGCCGCGCTGTGCCAGCAGTTTTAGACGGTTCTCCATCTCGCGCGTAGCGTTCCGTAAAACGTTCGAAGCTATTTTCGGATCCGTGACGACCGGCGCTATCAAATGCGGAATGTTCTCGTAAAGACTCAGTTCCAAACGTTTGGGATCAACAAGCACCATTTTCACTTCGTCCGGGCTGGCCTTGAACAGGATGGACAGCATGAGCGAGTTGATGAACACGCTCTTGCCGGTACCCGTCGAACCGGCAATGAGCAGGTGCGGCATGGCGGCCAATTCCGTCACGCGAATCCGCCCGTGCAGGTCACGTCCCATGGCCAGGGTCAGCTTGCTTGGGGAATGAATGAACTCCGGGGCTTCGATGATTTCACGCAGCGCGATCGTCTGGCGCTTGTCGTTCGGGACCTCGATGCCGATGGTGGACTTGCCGGGAATGCGCTCGATCAGGATGGATTCGGCTTGCAGGGCCAGGCACAAATCTTCGGTGAGGCTAATAATCCGGCTGTACTTGATGCCGGCTTCCGGCTTGAATTCGAACGTGGTTACGACAGGACCGGGGTTGATCTGCGTGACGCGTCCCTGGACGTCGAATTCCTGGCACTTGGCTTCGATGGCACGCGCGCGCTGCTTCAATTCCTCTTCGTCGAGCTTCCCGCCGCGCTCGCCTTCGTGCAGCAGAGAAGGAGGAGGAAGTTTGTAACTCTGGTTGCCCTTCGCAATCTTGGGCTCGCCGGTTTTCTTGACTGCTGGTTTTTCCGTGTCGCGATGAAAAACAAAAATCGGCGCTTTCGCGACGCTGGACTTGCTGTCTTCGTCAGCAGCTTCCGGTTCCGACTGATCGGCCAAGGCGCCACCGGTTTCGAGAAGGGCAGTTCGGTTGATCGCTTGTGGCGGCACAGGCTTTCTTCCGGAAAGGCGCGATTCTTCGACTCGGCGGCGCATACGCTCCTGCTCGCGGCGCTCGCGCCAGTTCTGCCAGCGCGTTTGGGCCCTCTTGAGAAGGCCTAGGCGTTCGACGGCGCCGATCGGCCCTTTCGGCCCGGTCGCCCAAGCATGTGTTCCGGCAAAGGAGAATCGTGTAGTCATAAACAAGGACGTGAAGAAAAGGGCCACGGCGACCAAGAGGGCTCCCCAGAAGTTGAACCCTGCGAGCAATTCGGTCGAAATCAACGAGCCAACCGTCCCGCCAGCGGGAATGGCACCGCGCACGGCGGGGAAGGGAAACAGCGCCAGCAGCGATGGCAGGGAAACCAGCAGTAAGAAGTAGCCGCCCAGGGTGGCGGATTGCGAATCGATAGCCCGGCTGCGGCACCATCGCCAGCCCAGCACGGCGATCGCCATGGGCAGAAGAAACCCGGCAAAGCCGAAAATCTGGAAGAGCAGGTCCGAAGCATGCGCGCCGACCGGGCCCATCCAGTTGTTGGTCACTCCGCTGTCGGTCGTCTGCGCGCTAACGTTAAACGAAACGTCTCGCGGGGAATAGGAAATCAGCGCCAGCGCAATCAAAACCGCCAGCGAAATACATAAAAAGCCTACCAATTCGTTCAGTCGCTTGTTTTCAGTCGGACTAAGAAGGCGCACGGGATCTCCTCAGCTTCTGGGGAAGGCTGAGTGCGGGGCGGGTGCTGGCGCTAGCGCAATCCCGCCTGGAGGAACGCCCAAACCAGGATCATGATACCAAACACAAGGCGGTAGACAACAAATACTTTCAGGGTGCGTGTTTGCACGTAACGCAGGAAAAAGGCGATGACGAAATAGCCAGCGACGCCGGAAACGAGCACACTGACGACGAGCGTCGAGAGTGGCAAATCGAGGGCGCCGGCTTTGTGCATCTTGATCAGTTTGGGAAGCTCCATCACCACCGCGCCGGTGATCGCCGGCACGGACAGGATGAACGAAAAGCGAGTTGCCGCGGCCCTGGTCAGTCGGCGAAACAGTCCCGCGGTAATGGTGATTCCGGATCGTGAAACTCCCGGCCACAATGCCAGCGCTTGCGCCGTCCCGATCACGAGCGCATCTCCCAAGGTGGATTCGCCCTCTTTGCGCGTAAGGTCCTTTTTGGAATCCGCCCACCACATCAGCAGGGCAATCAGCACGACCGAAATGCCGATAATCGTTGGCTGGCGCAACTTCTCTTCAATTTCGTGATGGAATAGCAACCCGGCCACGCCGGCGGGAATCGTTCCGATCACCAGATACCAGAACATCTTCCGGTAGTGCGCGACCTCCTCGATGGGCGCCGTCGCCGGGTAGTTCATTCCAAATCCGCACAAAAGCAGTGTCAGCCAATCCTTGAAGAAGTACAGAATCAGCGCGAGCAGAGTTCCTGCGTGCAGCGCCACATCAAATGCCAGTCCGGGGTCCGGCCATCCAGCAAGCCACGGGAAAATAATCAGATGCGCCGTGCTGCTGATGGGTAGAAATTCCGTCAACGCTTGCACCAAGGCAAGGATAATCGCCTGATAGAGCGGCATTGATTAGGATTCCTTTTTTACCGGTTGTAGATTTAACGTCGCCGGCAGAATTTTCCGCATCTCGTAAGCGTCAATGCGGCCGAGATAATAGCGCTTCAAAGTCGCCTCGATACGATAGCCGCGACTCTTCCAGAAGGCAACCGCAGGTTCATTATTGGTTGCGGTTTCCAACAAGATGGAGCGTACGCCGCGCAAGGCCAGGTTGCCCTCGAGCGTCTCCAAGAGCGCGCTAGCAACGCCGTGCCGGCGGTGCTTCGCATCCACGTCGAGCGTAATGATGTGCGCTAACGGCGGATTTTCCTCGCTCACGATGAACCCGACGATGCGCCCGCCATCTTCCGCGACGACGCAATCGGCCGAGGGCAAGGTCAAAAAATAGCGAAGGGTGATCTTCGAATAGGAAATTCCCGCCGGAAAACACGATTGGTCCAGCTTGTGCAGCGCCGCGAAGTCGCGCGGCCCATACGACCGAAGGGTGAGCGGCATGGCTGCCCCGGATTGTAGTCCAGAATGGCGGGCTCTCAGCTAGTCCCCGAAGCGCATTCCTGGACTTCCGCCAACCGAGCAGCGATTTGCTTGAGAGTTATGACTAGACATCTGACTAGTTGGTGTGCCAAATGAACTGAGGGAGGGGAGTCATGGCTTCTTGGCAATTGCAGGACGCAAAGGCGCGCTTCACAAAATTCCTAAACACAGCCTTGAAGAAAGGGTCGCAAATCGTCACGCGCCGCGGCGTGGAGACGGCCGTACTCGTGCCCATCCAAGACTGGAGGCGGCTCGAACAGGCCGCGCGGCCCACATTGAAGAGTTTGCTGCTTGGTCCCAGCCCTTGCTTTCAGAATCTAGCTCCGAAACGCGGCGCGCTGAAGCGCCGCAAGGTGGTCGAATTCCAGTGATTCATTATCGTGCTCGGACACCGGTGTCGTTTCCGAACTCCGCAAGCCAAAGCCGCACGGCGGAGTCGTAGCCTGGCTGCAAAGTCTTCGCGAAGATCAGATCTATATCTCCGCCGTCACAATGGGGAAACTCCAGCGCGGTATCGAGCACACTCGAAGGCGGAACGCGGACAAGGGGCGAGAAATCAAAGTCTGGCTCGACCAAATGGAAGCTTCACGCAACCTGCTCTCAATGGATGCAGCTTGCTTTCGCGAATGGGCCGGGCTTAGCTCACGCGGGTCCGAGCATCTTCTCGAAGAAAATGCCATGATTGCCGCGACTGCGCGTGTACATCGATTAAAGGTTGCCACGCGCAATCCTTCCGATTTCGCACTGCTTGGAGCGGATCTCTTCAATGCCTTCAAGAATTGGGCCTGGACAGCTATGCCCTTCACTTCTGCGGCTGAGGCGCGGGCATGGTGCGGCCCAGGGCTTTCACCGTCAACGCGTCGGGTACCGCCCGGCCGTCTTGTTTCACCGCCACGGCGAATCCCCCGCTGTAGTCCCACATGGTCCATCCGATGCCATACTTTTCAAGCGTGGTCCGCACGTCGGAAATCCAAGCGGCGCGATCTTTGGGCAAGGCCGCTTTGCGGTATACGCCGAACTCGTTGCATGTTAGCGGCACGTTCCAGCGTTTTCCCCAAGCGGCAATTTGGGAAATCTCGTCGTCAATTCGCGCGACGCTCCAACGGTCCATGCCATACCGGATGACCAGGAGACGATTCACAGCGTCGGGCACCAATGCGGCGGCTTGCTGAACGTTCTCAGGAGTCGAAGGATAGGGCAGATCTTTCAGGTAGTGCACGAAGTTGGTGCTCCAGTTGGCGCCCTGATGGGTGAAGACGTGCGGGTCGTAAAAATGGAAGTTATAAATGATATTCGGGTCGCGCAGGGGCTCGATGAAAAGCAGTTCATTGTCGGCGGACCAGTTGGCCCCTGCAAGGACGATGGTCTGGGCCGGCGCGCCTTCGCGAATGGCCACGGCTAAGTTGGACTGTACGCCCTCCCAGCGGTAGCGGTCGCGGAACTCGGGTTCATTCAGAACCTCGAAAAAAACCAGATCCGCGTTCCACGAAGAATAGTGTCTTGCGAGCGCCCGCCAGAAATCGGCGAACTGCTCGACAAACTCGTTGTCGTTCGCCAATTTCTCCTTGAAGTCCGAATCCGGGTGGATGTCGATGATTACTGCGAGCCCCTGATCCAGAATCATCTTGACCGCGGCATCCAGATATCCCAGGTAGTCCTCGGGAATTCTGTCTGCCTCTTTGCGGCGGAACATTGGCTCTGGATTGACGCTCAGCCGGACATGATCGAACTCCATCGCCTTGATCAGGGCGATGTCCTGCGCCGTGGTCCACGTTTCAAAGTGCTCCTTGGTGTAGGCCTTCTGGTCATACACCTGCGCGAACCATTCGCTCAGGTTGATGCCGTGGCGCAAATGTGCGCCGCGTTTTTGTGCCAGCCGGGAATCTTGGGAAGTTTGCGCGAAAGCCGCGATTGCCGCGCAGGAAAGCGCCAAAACGAGCGCCACGGCAACACGACGTGTGCGTATATTCAACTTCTTGGTCGCCTCAGTCATGATTCCTCAACCTGCGTTTCGCGATTTCAGTCCCCAAGGCGAAAAGCCTATACCGCCCGCGGAAAGCAAGCAAGAAGCTGGCCATGGGAGGGTGGGTGCGACCCTGCGTCTGCTTTCAGGTGCTACGCAGGTGGAAATTCAGCCCAATCCTCCGGCGCGCTAAGGTCTTCGCTTGATTGACAGGTTGCTGGCATTTCGCGGACCCTACAACGCCGCGTCATTCGCAAGCATTGGCACGCAAGACCTTCGCGCCACCCCCGCCCCCGGGCGTTCCTAGCCAGAAAATCATTTTGAGGTATGGTTATGCGCCTTCGGACTCTGGTTGTATTGCTCGCCATCAGCATGGTGGGCCTTTTCACGGCAGGATGCGCAGGTAGCACCGCTTCCAATCTTCCAAGCGCTCCCCGAATCGTGGTTCCGCCGGCCAGTCAAACCGTCACCAGCGGTCAGACGGCGTCCTTCAGCGTTACCGCTACCGGAGCTGCTCCGTTGAGCTATCAGTGGAACAAAAACGGAGCGGCGATTAGCGGCGCAACTTCCGCGACGTACACGACGCCGCCAACGACTTCTTCCGATAACGGCGCGCAGTTCGCCGTGGTAGTCAGCAACTCCGCGGGGAGCGCGGCGAGCAACGCGGCCACGCTTACGGTCAATGCGGGGGCGGTGGCACCCTCGATCACCACGCAGCCGGCGAACCAGACGGTGACGGTGGGGCAGACGGCCACGTTCACGGTGGTGGCCACGGGCACAGCACCGTTGAGTTACCAGTGGCAGAAGAACAGCACGGCCATCAGCGGGGCGACTTCGGCCAGCTACACCACGCCCGCGACGACTTCTTCCGATAACGGCGCGCAGTTCGTCGTCGTGGTCAGCAACGTGGCGGGAAACGTGACCAGCAATGCAGCCACGCTCACCGTGAACACCACGTCCACGATGCCGCAGTTTGGGCATGTGTTTATCGTCATCGGAGAAAACAGCGCCTATAGCAGTACCTATAACAGCAGCAACATGCCGTATTTGACCTCCTCGCCAATCAGTACGGGCTCGCCACCAAATATTCGGCCGATACCCATCCTTCGATCGGCAACTACGAGGTCTTCACGGCGGGACAAATCTTTACCAATAACGACAGCCAGACGCCTTCGAGCTTGCCCCGCTCCTCCGACAACATTGCCATGGAGGTGGAGAAGGCGGGCAAGACCTGGAAAGACTGCGTCGAGACGGGTAACGGCTGCGGGGCCCTGAATAGCGGGACCTACTACGTGCGCCACGACCCGCTCGAGTACTTTACAAACATCAACAAGGCCAACCTTGTTTGTTTCAGCCAATTCGCCACGGACCTGGCCAATAATGCGCTGCCGAATCTCTCCTGGCTCTCCCCGAACGGCACCGATGACGGGCACGACACGTCCGCGTCCACTTTCGACAGCTGGCTGAAAACTGTCATCACACCGCTTCTCGCCAGCAGCTACTTTCAACCGGGAGGCGACGGCTTGCTCATCGTCACTTTCGACGAAAACGACAGTTCGGGCAGCCCCAACTGCACTACCACGACGGTCGGACAAGGCTGCGGCGGTCAAATCGAAACCGTGCTCATCAGCACGCGGACCAAGATGGCGTACCAGTCCACGGCTGGTGACCCCGCCAACTACAACAACACCTACGATGGAGCCAACATCCTGCGCACGCTCGCCGAGGCGCTTGGACTGAACACCTCGGGACTTGGGGGCGCCTCGACGCGGCTCCCCATGGCCGACTTCTTCCAGTAATCCAACCGTTCGAGCTAAGAGAGTTCAGCCGGGCGATCGTGGCTAAGCGGATGATTTGGTCGTCGAGGTTTTCCCACGCTTGTGCGGTCAAATGTACCGGCATTATCTGCTTTAAGGAATACGCATTTCAATAGCAGCGCCTCATGCGAGCCCAACTCGAAGTTGGATTGCAAAGGATTTCGCGGTGAGTCGAAAACGAGATGGTCGTGCGTCTCAATCGGTTGGCGCCATGGGGCAAAGCGAGAGAGGTCGCAGCTTGCTCCTCCGGCCAGAATAAGGGTCAGTGAACCGAACGGACGGCGGTTAGACCTCGAGGATGACTGGCAGAATCAGCGGCCGCTTGGAAGTCTGTTTGTTGATGTACCTTTTGAGATCGACGCGAATTTTTTCCTTGATCACACCCCAATCGGAATTTTCTTCCGAGCTCGATTCGGCAACGGTTTTCATAAGGACCTCGCGTGCGCCGACCAGCAGTTCCTGGCCATTTTCGCTCATGAGCCCGCGGGTCACAATTTCCGGTTGCGATTCGAGCTTCCCGGTGTGCTTATCAATTGCGATGATGGGCACCACGATGCCGTCTTCGGAAAGGTGTTTTCTGTCGCGGATCACCACCTCTTCGATTTCTTCTAGCGAACCGGAATCCACCAGCACACGGCCGGCCGGGACGGGATCCCGCCGGTGTGCCCTCTCTTCCGTGAATTCGACCGCCTGACCGTCCTCCAGCAGGAGAATTTCTGCGGAAACAGCCCCGAGCTGATGCGCCAGCGCGGCGTGGCGGAACAGGTGGCGGTATTCGCCGTGGACAGGGACAAAATATCTCGGCTTCACCAGTTGCAGGATCAGTTTTTGTTCTTCCTGGCTGGCGTGCCCGGAAACGTGAATCATGCCCCCGGAGTTGTCGTAGTAGACCAGCGCCCGGCGGCGGAACATGTGATCGAGCATGCGAAAGATGGGTTTTTCGTTGCCAGGAATAATACGCGCGGAAAGAATGACCGTGTCATTCTCCTCCACGGAGACGTGGCGGTGGTTGTCCACGGCGATACGCGAAAGCGACGACATCGGCTCGGCCTGGCTGCCGCTGGCCAGGATGACAAGGCGCTTCGGATCGAACCCGCGAATGTCCTGCGGGCGCACTACCATGCCGTCGGGGATCTGCAGCAGGCCAAGCGAGTGCGCAATCTCAACATTGTCGATCATGCTGCGCCCAACGAAAGCCACTTTGCGATTCACGCGCGCGGCGATATCAATGACCTGTTGAATGCGGTGAATCGAGGAGGCGAAACAGGACAGAATCACTCTTCGGGGCGCCGAGCGGCACAAGTCTTCGATGCGCGGCACGACCGCGCGCTCGGAAAGCGTGAAACCCGGGCGCTCCACATTCGTGGAATCACTGAAGAGCGCCAGCACGCCTTCCCGTCCATACTTTGCAAGGGTATGCAAATCGAAAGAGGCCTTGTCCACCGGCGTTTGATCGATCTTGAAGTCGCCGGTGTGGACGATGACACCGAGTGGCGTCCGAATCGCGAGCGCCACGCAATCCAAAGTGCTGTGCGTCACCGAAACAAATTCAATCTCGTACGGGCCGATTTCGATCGTGCGGCCTGGCATGACTTCGCGCAGCGTGGTGGAATCCAGTAGTCCTGCTTCTTCCAGCCGCTTTTTCACCAGCGCCAGGGTGAAGCGCGTCCCGTAAATCGGGACGTTAAGGTCGCGAAGGATGTACGGAAGCGCGCCGATATGATCCTCATGACCGTGGGTGAGAACGATTGCGCGAACTTTCGCGCGGTTCTGCTTCAGATAGGAAATGTCCGGAATGACAAGGTCAACTCCAAGAAGCTCCGATTCCGGGAACATCATGCCGGCATCGATGACGATGATGTCGTCGCCAAGTCGCAACACCAGCATGTTCATACCGAATTCGCCCAGCCCCCCGAGAGGAATGGCGGTGAGAGAGGCCGGTGATTTACCGACGGTCTTAGCTGGGGTCTTGCTCAAGGAAGAATCGACTCCGCATCGTAAACCAGCATCGTATCACACGACAGCGGCCGGGACAGGATAGCCAATCGTCGCTTGCCGACCAGTTGGCCGCAACCTGTGCTAGCTAAAGCGTGTTGCAAAACGGTTATGCACCAGCCTTTAGCTAGGGCGGCGTGGCAAAGTTTCACGAGCAACATCAGGAAGTGAAAACTCCTCCTAGGTTTGAATCTGTATTGGCATGGCTAACTTGCGGCCAGGCATCCGGTTGATCGTTCGGAGCTTCCCATGAGAAAACACTTCGGCCTCCTGCCCCCACTCGTATTCCCAAGTTTAACCTGCTCTCAAACAAATGTGCAGAAACAGAAGTCCGCCGCCGTGATTCGCGTCGCTGCGGTGGCCGCGACGGCTGCGCCGGCAAAGGACAGACGCCGCGGTGATCATCGCTGCGGACCGGCAGAATTAGTGTCCGTGGCCGTTGGTAAAGAGATGGGCGATGGAGACGAGAATCACCGCGCCGAGCGTCGCGGCCGCGAGCGAATACCAGAAACCGCCGCCGAAAATTCCGAGCTTCACAAGAACCCAGCCGCCGACAAAGGAGCCGACCAATCCGAGAACAACATCCGCGATACAGCCAAAGCCGCGGCCCCGCGCGATTTTTCCAGCGAGCCAGCCGGCGACGAGACCGATCAAAACCCAATAGAAAAAGCCGTGTGGAAGCACGGCGCGGATGTCCCACTCTCTAGCTGGACTTCTCAGCAAGAACCCATAAAGACAGGAAGGGCACATGCGATTTCTCCGCGTGTCTTTCGAAACGGCTAAGAGCAGGCAAGTCTACCAGAACGCCAGACCAAAAACCTTGAAAGCGCAAGCCTGGGGCAGGCTCTTCCGGTCTCGAGGCGCGAAACACGGTAGTTTCAACCCGCGGGATGCTGCTGGGTCATGCAGTGGATCGTCCCTAGGCCAAGCACTAAATCACGGCACGGAATGCCAACAACCTCGCGATCCGGAAACAGTCGCGCGAGAGTGTTGAGGGCCACGCGGTCGTTCGCATCGTTAAAGGTTGGCACCAGCACGAGTTGATTGGCGATATAAAAATTTGCATAGCTGGCGGGAAGACGTTGCCTGTCGAAATGGACGGGGGAGGGCATCGGCAGCGTTTCCACGCGCAAAGGCTTGTCGTCCTGATCCTTAATGGTCTTCAGCCGTTCGAGGTTTTCCTGAAGCGGTAGGTAGTTGGCGTCCTTCGAGTCCGTTTCGACGACGGTTACGACGGTAGAAGGGTTCACGAAACGCGCCAGATCGTCCACGTGTCCGTGTGTGTCATCGCCGGCGATGCCACTCTTGAGCCAAAGGACTTTTTTCACGCCAAGGTATTGACGAAAAACTTGTGCGTAGTCTTCCTTTGTGAAGCCGGGATTTCTCTCCTGAACTTTGCTCAAAAGGCATTCTTCGGTCGTGAGCAGCGTGCCACAGCCGTTTACGTCAATGCTGCCGCCTTCCAGAACGACTCGGCGGCCCTGGCGCTGTGGTCGCCAGAGGCGGCGTTTCAGTTTCTTGTTTGCGTTGGCGACGACCGCCGCATCTTTCTTGTGGTTTGAGTATTTGGCCCAGCCGTTGAACAGGAAATGGTTGATTGCTACTTCCCCGGAACTGTTTCGAACGCAAATCGGACCGCAGTCCCGCATCCAGCCGCGATCGGTGGGCGCGACGCAGAACTCCACCGCATCAAGGTTGGCACCCGACTTCTTCAAGATGGAACGCACCCGTGCTTGCGTCTCGCGATTCTCAACCAGCAAGAAGACGCGCTCGACTCTCGACAGATGGCGCACAATTTCCGCGAAGGCCCAGGGAATCGGAGCGAATTTTCCCGGCCAATCGGTTAGTTCGTGCGGCCAGCCGAGCCAGGTAGCCTCATGAGGTTCCCATTCGGCCGGCATGCGAAAACCTAGGGCGTCAGGCGTGGGTGAGCTCACAGGAGATCGCACCGGAGGAAAAGGAGGGCCCCGCGAAGCCCGGGGTAAACGAGCGGCGTGTGGCGAGACAAGAGCACGTTATTTTTCGCCGAGCCAGCGGTTTAAGATGGGCTGATACGCATCAATCCGGCGATCCCGCAGGAACGGCCAATTGCGGCGGGTTTCTTCGCTTTTTTCCGGGTCGCATTCGGCGACAAGAATCTCCTCTTTGCAATGGGAAGCTTCCGAAATCATTTGGCCAAAAGGATCGGCGACAAACGAATTTCCCCAGAACTCCAATCCGGGGTCGCCATTCTCTGGATGCCCTTCGAAACCGACGCGATTGACAACGGCGGTGTACACTCCGTTGGCGATGGCATGACCACGTTGAATCGTTTTCCAGGCGTCCAGTTGCGCCGCGCCGAATTGCGCTTTCTCGTGAGGATGCCAGCCGATGCTCGTGGGATAAAAAATCACTTGAGCGCCGCTGAGCGCAGTGAGGCGCGAGCCTTCCGGATACCATTGGTCCCGGCAAATTTGCACGCCGATGCGCGCGTACTTGGTGTCAAAATTCGGAAAGCCCAAATCTCCGGGGGTGAAATAAAATTTCTCGTAGTAAAGTGGATCGTCGGGAATGTGCATCTTGCGGTATTTCCCGAGGAAGCTGCCGTCAGCATCCAGCACCGCGCAACTGTTGTGATAGACCCCGGGAGCTCGGCGCTCGAAAATCGAAACGACCAGCGCGACGTTCTTTTCTTTGGCAACCAACGCGAGTTTCTCCGTGGTGGGTCCCGGGATCGGCTCCGCGAGATTAAAGAGTTCGGCGTCCTCTATCCGGCAGAAGTATTCGCCGCGGAACAGTTCATGCAAGCAAATGATTTGCGCCCCCCGGCGTGCCGCCTCATGGATTTTGTCGATGGCGCGCGCGAGGTTTTCCTCGGCATTTTTCGTGGATTTCATCTGCACGAGCCCGATGGAGAATTTGTCGGCCATGAAATTTAGTTTAGCATGAGCCAAGAAGCGGCTTGGTATGCGCGATTTTTCTTTCTTTTGTGTGTCGTTTGTACTTAAAATCTTGCGAACGTTCAAGTAGCATCACGAACCGCCGGCAGGATTGCAGTTCTTTCGCTCCAGGCAATTAACCTTTTAAGCTCGAGGAGACGCGATGGGGAGGCAGCAAAACAAGACTGTAACCGGCCGGGTGTTGCACGACCCGGTCAAAGATAAGCTCCGGCCGATTTTCCCGCTGGACTTAGCGCGCTGCCGAACGATCGACGATCTCGTTCGCGCCATGGGCAACACCGCTTTCACCGGCCGGCAGATAGGCGATGCCGCGGACGTGCTCGAGGTCATGGCGCGAGATAAAGAGTGCTTTGTTGTGATGACCCTCTCCGGGGCCTTGACCGTCGGCAAAATGGGGCTGATTTTCTGCGACCTCATCGAATCCGGTGTTGTGAACGCCATCGTCTCGACGGGCGCATCGATGGCTCACGGCCTCGTGGAAGCGACCGGCCGGTCGCACTTCCGCTACGATCCCAGGATGGATGACAAAACGCTGTTCGAGGCCGGGTACAACCGCGTCTATGATTCGCTTGAGCCCGAACTCAATCTGGATCACGTCGAAGAAGTGATGCAGCGCGTGCTAAACGAGTGGGACGCGGAAGAACTCGTCTGTAGTTGGAAGATTCACCGGCGCATCGGCGAATATCTCCACAAACACTTCGTCGACCGGCGCGGGATTCTCAAGTCGGCATTCGAGCACAATGTTCCGGTGTTTGTTCCCGCATTTAGTGATTCCGAGCTGGGCATCGACTTTGCTCTCCACAAGATTGCCCGGACGCGGGATGACCGGCCGGTCTTACGTTTCGACCCCTTCGAAGATTTCGAGAAGTTTGCCGGCATCATGCTGGAGACCAACCGCATGGGGATTTTCACCGTGGGCGGCGGCGTTCCACGCAATTGGTCACAGCAATTCGGCGTTTATGCGGAGTTGCTCGCGCGGCGCGGCTACAAGAAACTTCCGCTGAAACGCTACAACTACGGCGTGCGCATCTGCCCGGAGCCGGTAAGCTGGGGCGGGTTGAGCGGAAGCACGTACACGGAAGCGGTGTCGTGGGGGAAATTCGTTCCAAGGGAGGAAGGCGGCCAGTTCGCGGAAGTTTTCGACGATGCCACGGTAGCGCTGCCACTGATTGCCGGCGCGGTGTTGCAGCGCCTGGGCCACTTCAAACACGACAAATAAGCAAAAGGGAGCGTATTTTGCTGAATGATAAAGATTAAGGACAGCGAGGGAGTCAGGACCTAACTCACATTTGAACCTCGCGTGGGGGGGAGGCGCGGTGGCCAAGCGAGTCGTGATTGCGGGGATCCTCGGCGGAGTGGCGATGTTTGTATGGTTGTTTGTGGCGCACGAGTTTCTTCCGCTTGGCGAAATGGGAGTCGGAGAAATTCCCAACGAAGCCGCGGTGCTGGCCGCCATGCGGTCAGCGCTGCCGCAGGGCGGGCTTTATCTCTTTCCCGGTTTCGGGCTCGGGCCAAATGCGACTTCCCAGCAGCGCAAAGAGGCCATGCCCGCCTATACGAAGAAGTATGAGCAGTCTCCCCACGGCATCCTGATCTACCATCCTGCCTCGGGAGCGTTTCCTTTTGGGGCGGCGTTGGCGCGAGAAGGCCTCCTGAATCTTGTCGAAGGCCTGCTTGCTGCCTGGTTACTTGCCTGGGCGGCGCCGGGAAGCGGATATGGGGCGCGGGTGGGATTCGTTGTGGTTGCCGGCATCCTTGCAACTCTGACAACCAATGTGGAGTACTGGAATTGGTATGAATTTCCTTCGAGTTACACTGCAGGCTACATGATCACGCAAGCGATCGGTTACACGTTGGTGGGACTCATCGCAGCCACATTCGTGAAAAGCGACATTGCGGCCCAGAACTAAAGTTATGGCTACCGCGAGATCACGGGCGCTCTATGACGTACATCCGGGCGTTGCCATGGTACAGAAGTGGGTGGCCGGGCTGAAAGACAAGACCGGGCGCACCCTCGAGGAATGGATTGCCGTGGTCAAGAAAGAAGGGCCGAAAGACGAGAAGTCGCGCCGCGAGTGGTTAAAGGTCAAGCACAAGCTCGGCACCAACAGCGCGTGGTGGATCGCCGAGCGTGCCGATGGCAAGGGCGAAGACGATTCGCCGGAGGCGTATCTGAAGAGCGCGGCGCGGTATGTGGAAGAGCAATATGCGGGGCAGAGAGAGAAGCTTCGCCCCATCTTTGAAGAGTTGCTGAAGCTCGGCAGATCGCTGGGCGATGACGTGAAAGTTTGCCCCGGCAAGACGATCGTGCCGCTTTATCGGCAACACGTGTTTGCCCAGATCAAGCCGACGACGAATTCGCGAGTCGACTTCGGCTTTGCGTTGACACACTACAAAGGGAAATTACCCAAACGCCTGATCGATACCGGGGGCCTCGCCAAGAAAGACCGCATCACCCATCGAATTGAACTCACCGCGACGGCGCAGATCGACGCGGAGGTGAAGCAGTGGCTGAAAACGGCTTACGATCTGGACGTCTGATTCACGCTGAGGTGATCTCGCATCCGGCGTCTGCTTGCATCAAAGTGAGCTTCAATCGTCTTCGCCGATGAGGATGGCTGCGCCCAGCACCGTGGTCCAGAGGCCGCGCTTGTCGCCCACAGCCGACTGCGTGATGTTCATGGTGCGAACGATTTTATTGGAGATGCGGTAAACCTCTTTTTTTTCGTCGAACGACAAATCGGGATCGAATTCCACGTTCAGCGTGGTGGCGAGCATTTCGGCAGCGAGCTCTTCCGCGTATTCGCCGGCTACTTCTTCGGTCTCTCCGAACGAGTGGTGCTCCGAGAGATACCCGTACATGCTTTTGTCGCTCGGCAGCGCCAGTCCGATGCTTGCAGCGATGAGGCGATGAGGTTCCTTGGTGGAATTCTCGCTGATGACCGTAAACGCCACCTGGCCGGGCTTCAGGTGCTTCAAGCCTTCGCTTCGCGAAATGAGTTTGCAATTTGGCGGAAAGATGGAAGAGACGCGGACAATGTTACACGCCGCAATGCCCGCGTTGCGCAGGGCCAGCTCGAAGCTGGAGAGCCTTTCTCTATGTTTCCCGACACCTTTCGTGAGGAAGATCTTCTTCGCGACGAACGCCATGGTGCCGGTTTTTCGGGCCTCCCTGACAGGATTGAGAGCAAGAAAAAATTTTAGGGCAAGGCAAAAGTAACAAGAAGGTTTTCGAGTGTCAATCCATTTCGATGCCTTCGTCTGTGCGGCTTGCGGGGTTGCGAACGCCGGTTGCAGCGTGACTTCCGTCGCGCTACTCGGAGCGCCGCAACGAGCTTCCCGGAGTGGCTTGCAGGAGCGTCAGCAAGGTTGGCGAGATGCTCCGGAGTAAAATCCGGGCTCGCGCTCTCCGCTGTTTCGCCTTTGTGGCTGACTTCGATGACCCCGATGACTTTGCCGGTTAGAAGAATCGGCGCGCTCCAGGATCTTCCGGATCGACTCCGGCGTGTCTCCCGCGGATGTTTATGCCTTCGCAGAGAATCGGATGCCGCGTTGCGCTGAAGTTTATTGTCAATGGCCGGCCGGTTGTCGCGAAATTCCGGCGCGCCATTGTCCGCGAAAAAACCATCCCATCGGACCCCGTCGGACAGGCTTCCTTGCATCGACCGATGCATCTGCCTATACTGAAGTTAGCCGCGATTGTTTCTCTCTCTTCCGGTTCGTTGAGCGTGAACGGGCAAGGAACCCCGCGGCGGAGAGGGCATGTCTGCCACCGCGAGCCAGTCTGATTCGAGTTACCTTCTCAGAAAGCTTCATTCCCTTACCGGCGTACTCCCCGTTGGAGCGTTTTTGGCGGAACACTTCTGGTCGAACAGTGCCGCTCTCGTAAACGCCCCGAAATACGACGAAGTTTCGCGAGATCTGCAAACCATTCCGTTCCGGCCCATTGTCGAATGGGCCATCATTTTCCTGCCGATGCTGTACCACGCGGTTTATGGCGTGTACATCTGGCTGCGCGGGAAATCCAACATTTCCTCCTATCCGTGGGTGGGGAACTGGCTGTACGTGGCGCAGCGCTATACCGGTCTGATCGCGTTTGCCTACATCGGCTGGCATTTGTACACCGAGCGCTGGCTGACCCACGGCCGGTCAACCTATGCGACCGTAGCCAGCGATTTGCAGAATCCCTGGTACCTGGCGTTCTTCGTGATCGGGATTCTCGCCTCCTCATTTCATCTGGGCGTGGGCATCTGGAATTTTCTCTGCAAGTGGGGATTGGCGGCCACCGCCAAAGCGCAGCAGGCCGCGGGCCGGCTTGGAATCGTGATTGGGGTTGCGTTCGGCGTCGCAGGGATTCTTATCGTGCTCAGCTTCCGCCTGAATTGGCACCCCTTTGCTTCCTATTACATACCCAAATGAGACAGCCGAAGATCATTATCGTGGGTGGAGGTCTGGCCGGACTCATGGCCACCATTCGCGCTGCCGAATCCGGAATCCCGGTCGACCTTTTTTCCATCGTGCCGGTCAAACGCTCGCATTCGGTTTGCGCGCAGGGCGGCATCAACGCGGCGAAAAATCAGAAGGGCGAAGGCGACACTACCGACAAGCACTTCGACGACACCATTTATGGCGGCGATTTTCTGGCCAACCAGCCGCTCGTCAAGCGCATGTGCGAAGCTGCGCCCAGCATCATCGACTTGCTCGATCGCATGGGCGTCATGTTCAACCGCACGCCCGAAGGATTGCTGGATTACCGGCGGTTCGGGGGCACGCTGTATCATCGCACCGCGTTCGCCGGCGCGACCACGGGCCAACAACTTTTGTACGCGCTCGATGAACAGGTGCGCCGCCACGAAGCCGAAGGCCGAGTCAAGAAATTTGAGGGCTGGAACTTTCTCGCCGCAGTCATCGACGAGGGAAGAGTGTGCCGCGGCATCTGCGGGATGGACTTACGGTCCATGGAGGTAAGAACGTTTCCCGCCGACGCGGCAATTTTTGCAACCGGCGGGATCGGCGCCATCTTCGGCCGCTCGACGAATTCCGTGGTTTGCACCGGCTCGGCGCAGTCCGCGCTGTTTCAGCAGGGCGTGGATTACGCCAACGGCGAATTCATCCAAGTGCACCCGACGGCCATTCCCGGAGAAGACAAGCTCCGCTTGATGAGCGAATCCGCGCGCGGCGAAGGCGGCCGCGTGTGGGTTCCGCGGAATCCTGCCGAAAAGCGCGGTCCTAAAGACATTCCTGAATCCGACCGATTCTACTTCTTGGAGGAGTGGTATCCGAAGTACGGCAACTTGGTGCCGCGTGATATCGCCACCCGCGCGATTCACCGCATCGTTTATCAAGAGAAACTGGGCCTCGACGGCCAGGCGGCGGTGTACCTGGACGTCTCGCACATCCCGCGCGAAACCCTGCACCGCAGACTCGAAGGCATCCTTGAAATCTACGAGAAATTCCTCGGTGTTGATCCGCGCGAAGAGCCGATGAAGGTTTTTCCGGGGATGCACTACACCATGGGCGGCATCTGGGTGAATGGCGAAGACCAGACCACCAATGTGCCCGGAATTTTTGCCGCCGGCGAATGCGAGTATCAATATCACGGTGCGAACCGTCTCGGTGCCAACTCGCTGGTCTCTTGCATTTTTGGCGGTGGCCTTGCCGGAGCTTCGGCCGTCAAGTACGTGAAGAATCTTGAAAAGGGCGCCGAGGCTACCGCGCAGGCGGTATACGAATCGGAACGCAAGCGTCAGGAAGAAAAGAATCAGAAGCTGATCAGCCAGGAGGGCTCCGAAAACCCTGTTACCATTTGGCGCGAACTGGGAGACTTGATGACCGAGCACGTCACCGTGACGCGCATCAACAAGAACTTGCAAGCCGCACATGCGAAGATTCAAACGCTTGAGGATCGCTACAAGAAAATCAACTTGAGCGACCGCACCAGGTGGTCCAACCAGACGCTGAACTTCGCGCGCGAGCTAGAAAACATGCTGGTGCTGTCCCGGGTGATCACCCTTGGGGCCTTGGCACGCAACGAATCGCGTGGCGCGCATTACAAGCCGGAGTTCCCCGACCGCGACGATGCCAATTGGCTCAAGACCACGCGCGCCAAATGGGTCAATTGCGACGTTCAGCTTGCGTACGAGCCGGTGGACATTTCTTTGATCAAACCGCGGGCGCGCAGATACGACGCGGCGAGATGACCACCGATTAGGATGGTCATCTCGAGGTGCGTAGTGACGAGGAATGTCTCTGCGGTTGAAAAGGGCGGTTTGTAAAGGCGTATGGCCGAAACGAAAAAAGTCCTCATCAAGATAAAGCGGCAGGCGGGACCGCAGGAGCCGTCGCGCTGGGAGGAATTCTCCCTGAACTGGCGTCCTTCCATGAATGTCATCATTTGCCTGCGGGACATCGCGGAGAACCCCGTCACGAGCTCCGGCAAGAAAACCACGCCCATCACCTACGATTCGAACTGCTTGGAGGAAATTTGCGGCTCCTGCGCCATGCTTATCAACGACAAAGCGCGCATGGCCTGCTCCGCCCTTGTCGACCATCTCGATCAGCCCATTCGCATCGAACCGCTCACGAAATTTCCGCTGGTCCGCGATCTCTCCGTCGACCGCCAGTTCATGTTTGATAGCCTCAAACGCGTGAAAGCCTGGATTCCCATCGACGGAAGTTACGATCTCGGCGAAGGCCCGCGGGTTTCGCCTCAGGTTCAAGCGAAAGGCTACCCGCTTTCGAGCTGCATCACCTGCGGCAACTGCCTCGAAGTTTGCCCGCAAGTGAACGAGCACAACCAATTCGTCGGCGCGGCCATCATCAGCCAGGTGCGCCTCTTCAACATCCACCCCACCGGCGCAATGAACAAGCGCGAACGCCTGGAAGCGCTGATGGGTCCTGGCGGCGTGCAGGAATGCGCCAACGCGCAAAATTGCGTAAAGGCCTGCCCTAAAAACATTCCGCTCACCGAATCCATCGCCGAAGTGAATCGTGACGCATGGAAACAAGCCTTGCTTGGCTGGCTTTTGGGCTGAACACTTTTTGATGGGGTCCGTGCGCCTTCGAACGTTTTTAAGGTAAACTCTGTCCGCATTCTGAGGGATTCGATGCGCCGCATTCTGGTAACTCTCTGTGTCAGCGCCTGCCTAACCGCGGGATTTTTCTTGTCGCGCACCGTTTCTGCCGACGAGATCGCCGCGCGCGCCAAGAAGCTGCACTTTTCCTCGATCGTGCTCGATACGCACGACGACACCACGCAGCGCTTTTTCTCCAAGGACTTCGATCTCGGCAAGCGCAATCCCGACGGTCACGTGGATATTCCGCGCATGCGCGAAGGCGGCATGAATGCGATTTTCTTTTCCATCTGGATCGATGGCCGCATCATGGGTTCGCCCGCGGTCGAGAAAGCCCTCGACCAGATTGATGCCGTCCACCAGAACGTCCTCAAGTATTCAAAAGATTTGGTCTTCTGCCGCACCGCCGAAGCGGTGCGTCGCGCGCATGCCCAGGGAAAAATCGCCGCGCTCATCGGCGTCGAAGGCGGCCACATGATCGGTAACGACATCCGCATGCTACGCGTGTTCGGCGACCTGGGCGCGCGCTACATGACCCTCACGCATTTCTACAACGACGAGTGGGCCGACTCCTCCACCGACAAGCCCGCGCACAACGGCCTCACCGATTTCGGCAAGGACGTCGTTCGCGAAATGAACCGTCAGGGAATCATGGTGGACATTTCGCATGTCAGTGACAAAACATTCTTTGACGCCCTGGAAGTCAGCAAAGCTCCGCTGATTGCTTCTCACTCTTCCTGCCGCGCCCTCTGCAATCATCCGCGGGACATGTCCGACGACATGATCAAGGCGCTGGCTGCCAAAGGTGGCGTGATTCAGATCAACTACGAGCGCAGCTTTATCGACCAAGCCTACAAAGAGGCCTACGACAGAGTTGCCGGCGGCGTCGTGGCTGCCACGGAGAAGATTACCCAGGAATGCTCTGGGGATGAAGACTGCGTCAGCCGCAAATTGAAAGACCTCGAGACGCAGATGGACGCTTCCGGAGCTTTGCCGCGCGTGAGTTGGGAAACAATCATCGAGCACATCGACCATGTTGTGAAACTCGTCGGTCCGGACTACGTCGGTCTGGGCTCCGATTTCGACGGCGCAACGATGCCCGACGGAATGGAAGATTGTTCCAAGCTCCCAAAAATCACCGAAGCTCTGATGCGCAAAGGTTACAAGGACGAAGATATCCGCAAAATCCTCGGCGGAAATTTGCTGCGCGTCATGGAGCAAAACGAGAAAGTCAGCAGGGAACTACAGGCGCAGTAAACATCTGTTTTATGCATGATGGAGAAGCGTGACTTGAGATGTCGCGGATCTTACGCACAACCGCGCTGGGTGTTTCCGCTTGTTGTTTCCTGGCGGTGGCCGTGAAGCCCGACGCCATATCGGCACGCGCCAAGAAACTTCATTTCTCCTCGATTGTTGTCGACACGCACGACGACACGACACAGCGCTTCCTCGATGGAAAATTCGATCTGGGTGCGCGCCACACCGACGGCAGCATCGACATTCCCCGCATGCGCGAAGGGGGCCTGCACGCCATCTTTTTTTCGATTTGGATTCCCAGCAAAATCACCGGGCAAGAAGCGGTGAATCGCGCGCTCGCGCAGATTGCGGCCGTTCGCGAACAGGTACGCGCCCATCCCCAGGACCTGGTTCTGGCCACCACCGCCGCCGAGGTTCGCGCCGCGCACAAGCAAGGCAGGATTGCCGCATTGATGGGCGTCGAGGGCGGCCACATGATCAACTCCGACCTCGACGTGCTGCGCCATTTTGCGAGCCTCGGCGTTCGTTACATGACCCTAACGCACAGCGGCAACGACGAATGGGCGGATTCCTCGACCGACACTCCCGCGCACCATGGTCTCACCGATTTCGGCAAGCAAGTCGTCCGGGAAATGAACCGCCTCGGCATCATCGTGGACATTTCGCACGTCAGCGACAAGACCTTTAATGACGCCCTGGAAGTCAGCAACGCGCCGATGATGGCCTCACACTCTTCCTGCCGCGTTCTTTGTGATGCTCCTCGCAACCTGACCGATCAAATGATGAAGGACTTGGCCGCAAAGGGGGGCGTCATCCAGATCAACTACCACGTGGGGTTCCTCAGCCAGGAATTTCGCAACGCCGAGAAGGCCAATCCCGAAATCAACAAAGCCATTGGCCAAGAAGTGCAGAAGCGTTGCGGCGGCGATGAAGCCTGCCAGCTTCTCGAAGGCGACCGGCTCACCCGCGAATACGTCGAGCGCGGGGAACTCCCGCGCGTCGACTGGAAGAAAATCGTGGAGCATGTTGACCACGCTGTGAAAGTCGCTGGCATAAATCACGTGGGCCTGGGTTCCGACTTCGACGGCGCCAACATGCCCTACGGCATGGAGGACGCTTCGAAGCTCCCGAAAATCACCGACGCGCTCTTGACAAAGGGTTACTCCGAAGATGACGTGAAAAAGATTTTAGGCGAAAATACGCTGCGCGTTATGGCCGAGGTGGAGCGTGTCAGCAGGGAGCGGTCAAAGCAGCCTCAAAAATAGAGTTTTGCTTTTTGCAGGTTGATCTGGAGAGGAGAGAATGGCAATGAGAAAGTCGGTAACGGGAATTTCTATTGTGTTTTTCGCGGTCGCGATGCAGGCACAAGCGCAAACGCCGGCACAGGCTCCAGCGAAACCCCAGGCTGCGGCACCCGCCGCCAAAAAACCCGCGGCAGAGAGCTACGACCGGGCATTGCTGCATCCGGCACAGCTCAAGGAGAAAGCCCCGGAAACCTTCCAGGTCAAATTCGAGACCACGCGCGGCGATTTCACCATGAGTGTCACGCGCGCCTGGGCGCCCATCGGCGTGGATCGCTTCTACAATCTCATCAAGCACCATTTCTACGACAATATGGTGGTGTTTCGTGCCGTTTCCGGTTTCGTCGTGCAATTCGGCATCAGTTCCTACCCGGCGGTGTCCGCGGCCTGGAACGATGCCAACATCAAGGACGATCCGGTGACCCAGAGCAACCAACGCGGCCACGTCACTTACGCGAAAACCGGGCAGCCCAACTCGCGCTCCACGCAGATTTTCATCAGCTTTAAGGGCAATTCATTCCTCGATTCGCAAGGATTTGCCCCTTTTGGCGTGGTCGATGCCGAGGGGATGAAAGTCGTCGAGATGCTCTACGACCAATACGCCGATCAGCCCACCGGCGAGCAGGACCAGATCACGAAACTCGGAAAAGCCTATCTCGACAAGAAGTATCCGAAGTTGGATGTCATCAAGCACGCCACCGTGGTTGGCGCCGCCGCGTCAGCCGCCCCAGCTAAGCCTGCGGCGAGCAAAGCGGGTGCTCCCGCTGCCAGCAAGCCCCAGTAATGCTCCGGGCCTGCTCGTGCGCTCGCAACCCGTTGTAGGGCAACGGTTTAGTGCGCTCGCTGGCATCAGAAACTACGGGGATCGAAACACGAAGGTCGTGGATTACTTTTTCAGATTCCATGCATCCAATTTTTGGCAGGGGGTTGCCTTTGACATTGGTGACCCCAGAAAGTATTCTGTCTATCGATGAGGAACTGCTGCCAGATGATGTGTTGTCGGTGCGCGTGTAGTGCTGCGTGTCAAAGCTCGAGCATCTCTGGCCAGAGGAGTTTCCGGACTTAGCCTAGCGCATCACAAGAGTTCCGAAGCCCACTTGCCAGAAAAGCTGGTGAGTGGGCTTTTTCATTTTCGGCGGGAGATTTCGTCAAGGATCAGATTTGGGAGCTATGCTTTATGACCGTCGCTACAACCACCGAAGTCGAGGAAAGGCACAGCCGCGAAGCGATTGAGGCGGAGATCGCACGGTTTGAAGAGCGCGTTCACCAACTCCGCCGCGGCGAAATCACCGAGCAGCAATTCCGGCCGTTTCGCTTGAAGCACGGCACCTACGGCCAGCGGCAGCCCGGCTTCCAGATGTTGCGCGTAAAGGTTGCCGCCGGCGTGCTGAAGCCGTCGCAACTTCGCGTCCTGGCTCGGATTGCTGACGAGTATTCAACCGGTCGAGGTCATCTCACGACGCGCGAAAACGTCCAGTTCCATTTTGTCAAACTTGAAAATGTGCCTGTGGCCATGCGTTTGCTGGCCGATTGCGGGCTGACTACTCGCGAAGCTTGCGGCAACACGGTGCGCAACATCACAGCTTGCCCGGTCGCAGGCATCTGCCCGGGCGAAGCCTTTGACGTTACGCCCTATGCGCTCGGTGTCTCGCGCTACCTGTTGCGGCATCCTGATTTTCACGATTTGCCGCGCAAGTTCAAAATTGCTTTCTCCGGCTGCGCGGATGACGGTGGCTGCGCCGTTGCGGGCATTCATGACGTTGGGTTGATCGCGCAGGTGCGCGGGTCGAATGGCACCGCGCGTCGCGGCTTCAAAGTTCTTGTCGGCGGGGGGTTGGGCAGCCTCCCCACCGAGTCCGCGGTCCTCGCGGATTTTCTGCCGGAAGAAGAGTTGCTGCCTACTATCGAAGCCGTTCTGCGAGTCTTCAGCGAAACCGGCAACCGCAAGAACAAACTCAAGGCGCGCTTGAAATTCGTGCTGCGCGAAAAGGGGATTGAAGAGCTTCGCCGCCTGATCTTTGAAAAGCGTAAAACTTCGCAGGCGCCCGCGGAAGTCTTCACCGTCGCTTCTCCGATCCTTCCGGTGCTCGTCAATATCTCTCCCGCGCCTCTGACGCTCAGTTTGGACGATGCCACAAGCGATTCTGAATACGATCGCTGGGCCCAGCACAATCTAATGGCGCAACGTCAGACCGGCTACGGAGCCATTTGGATCAAGCTTCCTGCGGGAACGTTGCACAGCCGGCAGATGCGTGGCCTCGCCGATCTTCTCGAAAAGCACGATCTCACCGGCGTGCGCATTGCCATCAATCAGGACCTGGTGGTTCCCTGGGTGCCTCTCGACCGCGCCCGCGCCACTTACAATGACCTCCGCGCGCTCGACCTGGCGATTCCGGGAGCGCTCACCATCTCTGACGTTACCGCCTGCCCTGGTGCCACGACTTGCAATCTCGGCATCACGCGTTCGCTGACGCTGGCCGACGAACTTTCGCGCGCTCTCGAGGGCTACGACGACCCCGAAATCAAGAAGCTTCGCATCAAAATCAGCGGCTGCCCGAATTCCTGCGGGCAGCACCACATCGCCGACATCGGCTTTTACGGGAACGTGCGAAAAATCGGAGACCAGCAAGCTCCTTACTATCAATTGCTGCTCGGCGGCACAGTCAATGCCGGTGGCGTGCGCTTTGCGCGTCAAATCATGGCTGTCCCTGCCCGCCCGATCCCGGCAATCATCCGCGAACTCCTCACTTTTTATCGGCAGGATCGCCAGCCCGGCGAGTCCTTCTCCGATTGGGTTGGCCGCACTCCGGACAGTGCAGTTGTTGAACGGCTCCGTCCGCTCGCAACGGTCACAAACTCGACCGAGGATATTTTCCTAGATTGGGGCGATACGGAAACCTTCTCTCTCAAACTCGGCCGGGGCGAGTGCGCCGCCTAGTGTACTGTCCCGTAATTGATTAGACACATAGTCCCACTTATAAGTAGACAGAGTGGCACCTCTGTGCTATGTATCTCCCCATGGCGAAAGTTCCTCCCATCGTTAACTTATCCGC
>Ga0137380_10000433_pt1 | contig 29939 bp, 22 predicted proteins | sample SagtaG_17_FD_104809 | JGI IMG/M metagenome (GOLD analysis project Ga0137380, IMG submission 104809) | Vadose zone soil microbial communities from Sagehorn Ranch, Mendocino, California, USA - Sage2_L_100_16 metaG | ecosystem: Environmental > Terrestrial > Soil > Vadose zone | place: USA...
ATCGTATAGAGCCGCGATGCCGGGCCGTGGGGCTGGAGTCTGGCCTTGAGGCTCGCGTGCATGACCCGCTTTGGATGCTTGCCCGGCAGTGGCAGGTTGGCGAATTTGCCGGACGCGATATCGGATCGCCGGTGTCAGTGGAAGTGCAATCAACAAGTGCACAGTTCGATCGTTGTGCGAGTGTCACGGGGACCGGGCAAGCCTATGACAATCGGCTGCCGATCGAGATGTTCATCGAGCGGGAAACGGTGCGTCCGACAAAGGGAAGGGACGACCTGCGTCAGGCGGCGGAAGCTGGTTTGCATTTCTTGCGGTTGCTGGATGCGGCGCAGTTGTCCCCGCAGCTCCGTTCTATTTACCTGACTCAGTATCCTCTTGCTAGGCAAAATAGTCCGGATGCCGACGCGCGGAACCTTTTTTCGATCGTCTCGGGGCGCGTCATTGATGGCATCACGTTGTACGCAGACCTGGTACAGGCGGGAAGTCAACTTCCTGCTTTGCCTGCGATTGCCGCTACCGATCGCGATGCTGTGCTCGGCATAACACGGAACTGGCTGTCTTGGTACACTTCGCTCTTCTCCGAGCCGGCTGGCGTGGATGCTTGGTCTCCAGACCGAATGGAATACCAGTTTGCCGCTGGTTCTGCGGGAGACTCCGGCTCCTTCGCGGCGCGCGAGTACGCCGGCGGTGCAGTGGAGTGGTACACGTTTGATCGATCTTCGACGGCACTGACGGGCGGTTCCGCTCAACCCGTGAAGACCACGCGGCGCGCGTTGGCCGCGCCCGTTACTTTTCGCGGAATGCCCGCACGCCGGTTCTGGGAACTCGAGGACGCAAGTGTCGACATTGGTGCCCTCACGGCGGGAGCCGAAGATCTGGGCCGGCTGCTACTTCGCGAGTTCGCGCTCATCTATGGCAATGATTGGTTTCAAGTCCCGTTAGTAGTCCCAGTTGGTTCGGATGTAACTATCGATTCACTCGTCGTGACGGATACGTTCGGCCTGGCGACCACCGTTCCACCTTATGCGCAGGCCGACGGCGCAACAGGGCAATGGCACATGTTCGCAATTTCGAATGATGGACAAGGCATCAACGCCACGTCCACTCAGCATCTGTTAGTGCTCCAGAGCGCAGTCGGAGCGCTTGACAGCGTGGCGATCGAAGACGTCTTGCTCCTCCGCGACGAACTTGCGGATATGGCGTGGGGTGTGGAACGCATAGTCGTTGGATCTTCTGGGTTACCTCTTGACCGGACGCTGGTGTGGCGGACTAGCGCACCGCCGGTCAAACCTCCGGCGTCAGAGGCAGCACCGAAATACCGGCTGGGATCGACCGTTCCGGATTATTGGGTTCCGTTTCTTCCCATCGTCCTGAACAACGCCCATTTGCAGATGCAGCGCGGCATATTGCCGACTTCGTCGAGCGGCCCGTTGGGGCGCATGCTCGCCTATCCCCAGCTAACTATGTTTCTGGAGGAGTTGCCAAGAGAAGGAGTCCATCTAGAACGCCGGTATCGCCATGCGCGCGGTTCTGATGGGTCGAGCTTCGTTTGGATCGGACGGCGCAGGTCAACCGGCCGCGGAGAAGGCAGAAGCGGTCTTCGTTTCGACTACTTGGAGTTCTAGCTTAGACAATTCAGCTGATGTGATAATGTGATAGAAACTGCGCGTCCTTCCCTTGCCAGGCGTTCCGTCTTCCCCCTGGCTGTTGCAGCATTAAGCCGTTCATGCTTACAGGCGGAGATGAGCTGCACAATTGCACACTCCGGGACACGGTGCCCCGGAAAACTGGCGACTTCCTTACGTCGTTCACATGTAGGCGACGTGCCGGGCCGCGTATCAAGCCATAAAATCGCTTGCCACTACAGATAACTCGATGACCTGTAGCTCTAGTGCTTGCGCGTCTGTCAGTTCGCGTACGGTTGCGGGAACGCTCTCGCACTTTGCGAGTCTGGAAGCCCGGTAGCGGCGCGCTCCGGCCACAAGCTCATACGTGCCCGCTTCCCCTTCGGGAAGCGGACGCAAGAGAATCGGTTGGAGGACGCCGTGTTGTCTGATGTTGTCCGCGAGTTCCGCCAGCTTCGCTTCATCAAAGAAGCGTCGCGGGTTGGTCTTGGATTCGCGGATTTTCGCTAAAGGAATGTCCTGAATAGATGAAACCACAGGGGGCACTGAGTTCGTTCCAGTTGCTTCCGTCGTTGCCTTCATTTCTCCTAGTCTCCTTTTTCTAAGAAATTTGTTGGGCCTAATATTCTTCGGGCAACAAGAGCGTGGTCACCGAGCGGTCTGATTCGGTGATAATCCACAACTTGTCGCCTGCATCTGTGCGGTAGGCGCTCAAGAGCCGGAACCCGTGCTCTAGGCTGTAGTCGTTTTCCTTGCGGTCATCGTCGGACAAATCGCCCCACTCGCGGTTGACATGGCGCGTGAGGAACTCGCCCGGCTGTTGTCCTGCCTTCTTAAGCGCGGCCAAAGCGCCCGGTGTTGCGACGATCTGGCCAAGCTCGAAAGCAGGTTGTTTGCTGGTTTGCTGCATTGGAAAAACTCCCTTCGTTGGTTTGGTTTTTTGCTTCTTAGAGGCACCGCAGAGAGCGGTGCATTAAAAGCAAATGCCCTTCCTGGCGGGGCGAGGCGCTTGACCGTCCGCGCTGTCAAGGCCGCGTGTTTTTCGCGTTCATCGGAGCGAAGCGGGAGAGCCTTGACAGGAGAAGCGGGCGGTCCAAGCGCAGATTTTCAGCAGGAAGGGCAAAGTACGAGTGGTTCCAATTGGGTGAACATAAAAATCGAGTAAGAGTCGAGGGTTACAATGTATTTATCCTGGGGAAGGCATAGTTGGTCTGTAGAGGGGTGCCGTGGCTAGTGAATGGGTCAAGATTAGAAGTTTGAATGGATCGCAGAATCACGCCTTTGAGGAGCTCTGTTGTCAACTGGCAGAGTACGAGACTGTACCGGGTGGCTCTCGTTTTGTAAGAAAGGGTGCACCAGATGCCGGTGTGGAATGCCTTTGGACACTGCCAAACGGTGACGAGTGGGGGTGGCAGGCGAAATTCTTTGTGTCGTCCCTATCTGACGGCGAGTGGGCGCAGTTGGACGAATCGGTTCAAACTGCGCTAGAAAAACATCCGCGCCTTACAAAATATTTCGTGTGTGTTCCAGTCAATTTCCCTGACGCTCGACTCGAAAACAAGAAGAGTGCGCTTGAGAAATGGAAAGAGCACGTTACGAAATGGGAAGGCTGGGCCGCGGGCCGGAGCATGAAGGTGGAGTTTGTCCACTGGGGCGACTCTGCGCTTATTTCGCGGCTGTCGAAAGATGAACATAGGGGTCGGCGGTTCTTTTGGTTCAACGAGGAAGTTTTTCCCTCCGCATGGTTCGCGAACCAGATTAGTGAGGCTACTGCGAATGCTGGACCTCGATACACGCCAGAGCTAAATGTTGATCTTCCAATAGCGAGGAATTTCGACGGCTTAGGACGGACGGCAGGGTTTTACAGTCGGATCGCTAAGGCGTACGGTGAACTGAGGCGCTGTAACGCTCATTGCTATCCACGAACTTTTCCAGAGCCAGGTGTAGAGAAGCTGTTCCTCGGGCTTCAATCAAGCATGACGGAACTCCTTAGAAGACTCCATGGCATAAAAGAACCCACAAGCGAAGCCATTCCTTTCGACTCGGTGATTAGTCAACTCACAGTTTGCGGTGACCGGGCGTATGAGTGCTTGAAAAGCTTGGAGAAGGACGTTCAGCGCGAGGCGAAAGAGGCGGAATCGGCCAGCAAAACCGGCGAATACCGCAAGGAACTAACAGAATACCGTCATGATCTCGGTCAGTTGACAAGCCTACTCCGTAAGATGGGGGATATTGTGGGAGGTACGGAAGCGAACCTTGCGAACCTTCCTGCTCTTCTGCTAGTTGGGAGCGTTGGCATCGGCAAAACCCATCTGCTGTGCGATGTAGCGCAGAGGAGATTAAGTGAAGATGCCCCCACCATCCTTGTCCTCGGTGAGCAGTTCATTGTGGAAGAACCTTGGGCTCAGACAATAAAGCTGGTCGGTATGAAGTGCAGCCGGGACGAGTTCCTGGGCGCACTTGATGCGGCCGGAGGTGCGTCTCGCGCTCGTGCGCTTATCTTCATCGACGCTCTAAACGAGGGCGAGGGCAATCAGTTCTGGTCGAAATATTTGGCGGGAATACTGACGACCTTGTCCCGATACAAGCACATCGGCCTGGCGATTAGCGTGCGCTCTTCCTATGAGTCCACCATCGTTCCAGCGGGGTTGGTGCCTAAGAAGCTTATCAGGGTGGTGCACGAGGGATTCTCTGACAGTGAATACGTGGCAATGCGAACGTTCTTTGATTATTTTGGGATTCAGCATCCGAGCGTTCCATTGCTGGCTCCTGAATTTCAGAACCCGCTTTTTTTGAAGATTTTCTGCCAATCGCTGAAGAATCTCGGCTTAACTCGAATTCCAGTCGGCCTCACCGGCATTACAAAGTTGCTTAGTTTTTTCCTGGACAGTGTTAATACCAAGTTGTCGCAACCAGACCGTCTTGATTTTGACCCCAACGATCGTCCGGTCAGCACAGCAGTCAAGAAGCTAACGGAAATGATGGCAAAGTCTGGAAAAAAGGAAGTTGACTACGGCGAGGCGCAGATGGCGGTAAACGCTGTCCTGCCCCGCGATGGATTTGAGCGCTCACTTTTCAAAAACCTGATTTCAGAAGGTGTTCTTGCGCGGGAGAGGGTGTTCGTTGGTGCGCTTGACAAATACAACGAAGTAATCCGATTTTCCTACGAACGTTTTACCGATCATCTCGTTGTGGGGTCTATCCTTGATGGCAGCCTAGACCCGAAAAACCCGTCAGCCGCCTTCACGCCCGATTCGCGTCTCGAAGAGCTATTCAAGGACGAAATCAATTGCTCGATTAATAGGGGCTTGCTGGAGGCCCTGTGCGTGCAGATTCCAGAGCGTATAGGCAAGGAAGTGCCTGATTTATTAGCTCATTGTAGAAGTTTCAGGCCTATGCGTCTTGCCTTTGTTGAGAGTCTCATTTGGCGCAACACGGCTGCATTCAGCGAGGCAACACTTGCCTATGTGAACAGTGAGGTGTTGCGGTACACGGAGAGCGGCGATCAGTTTCTCGACGCGCTTCTCACAGTGGCGACCTATCCGGAGCATCCGTACAACTCCCGGCAGCTCCTTCACAGTCATCTCTTGAAGTTTGGAATGGCTGAAAGGGACTCGTGGTGGTCGATTTTCCTGCACAAGCACTACGATGAGGGTGGGGCCATTAGTAGGCTGATTGATTGGGCTTGGTTTTCACAGGATAAATCCCACGTTTCCGATGATTCGGTCTTGCTTGCCGCGATTGCGCTTGCATGGTTTCTTACAAGCTCGAATCGCTACCTGAGAGACCGATCGACCAAGGCCCTTGTTTCACTGCTAAGTACTCGAATTCAAATCCTGCGGAAACTTTTGCGCGGGTTTCGCGACGTCAATGATTTATATGTTGCCGAGCGCATTTACGCGGTCGCATATGGTTGCGCTCTTAGAGCCACTGACACACTCGGGGTAGCTGATCTCGCACGCGATGTGTACGAAATGGTTTTCGCAAGCGGAAAACCCATACCGCATGTCCTGCTGCGGGATTACGCACGCGGTGTCATTGAGGTCGCACTGCACACAAACCCTAAGCTCAGAATTAAAAATCGAAAGTTCCGACCGCCCTACAAGAGTACATGGCCCGGTCGGATACCGAGTCTTAAGCGGGTAGAAAAAGAATATGGAACGTGGCACAAAGGCATGCCGGATGATCAAATCGCTCGTCTGACTATTTTGCATTCAGTTTTGGGGGGTGACTTCGGGCGATACATCATCGGGACAAACTTCGGACGCAGAGAGTTCTCTTCGAATCGACTCGGGAAGCCAAAAAAGCTGAACTACAAGGAGCGTTATGCTCGCTTTATTCGGTCGCTAACGAAGAGACAGCGAGCAGCTGTCGCTGCCTATAAGGAAGACCTGCGTACCCATGCCTTGCGTTCGATTCGAAACCTTACGTCAGGGATTCCCGATTCGAGTTCTTCCGCCGTGCAGCGTACGCCAAAAACTGCAGAACCGAGTACACGATCACTTCGGTCGGCTCTGGGCGTACGGAAGTACAGAGGCTTCAGAACCGAGGCTTTGCCTTATGTCAAAAATCCCCGCATCGATGCGGAACGAGAGTACTTCGATTTGGGAATCGCGCAACGATGGGTGCTGAAGCGCGTCCTTGAATTGGGTTGGACGGTCGAGAGGTTTGGCTACTTTGATCGCAATACCGATCGTTGGGCAAACACTGGAAGGAGTGAACACAAAGCTGAGCGGATTGGAAAGAAATACCAGTGGATCGCGTACCACGAATTTCTCGCACTCATGCTAGACAACTTTGAATTTCGCGCTGACTCGTGGGGGGAGAAGCCTGAAAAGTACGAGGGCACTTGGCAGCTTTCCGTCAGGGATATAGACCCCTCGGTTGTAATCACTAAAACAAAAGCGCAACGCCGTACATCGTGGTGGGCGACACCACAATATGAGGATTGGAGGACCAACCCCGACGACAAGTCCTGGATTGCCGACGCGTCAGACCTGCCCGATCCCAAGAGCTTGTTGATTGTCACTGATCCGAAGGACGGTTCTCGTTGGATCACGCTCGAGGGCTGGTACGTTTGGGAAGAACCCTATCCACCTGAAGAGGAACGGTTTGAAAAGGAACGCCGAGAAATCTGGGATTTGGTTCGCTGCTACTTAGTTCGGAAGCAGGACTCTGAAATGGTTTTCGCATGGGCGAGGACTCAGGATTTCATGGGTCGTTGGATGCCGGAAAACAGTGATCTCTGGAAAATCTTTCTTGGCGAGTTCCCGTGGGCACCTGCTTTCGGATTCTACGATATACCTTATTACGGCCATGAGGCCTGGACGACCGGCTCAAGAAAAGAGCTTCCAGCATCTGTGCATTGCTGCGCCGAGGGGTATTTGGGGGAATCCACAACCCGGGATTGCTCTGTGGAAGACACGCTAAACATTGGCCTACCTTCAAAGTTCATCCTAGATGGAATGCGGTTGCGCTGGAACGGTGAGGAGGGGCATTTTTTCGATGATTCGGGACGTGTCATTGCGTTCGATCCCTCGGTTAAGGGCGAGGGGCCGAGCGTCTTGCTTATCAGAGAAGAAGATTTCTTGAATTTTCTGGAAAAAGCAGACTGTGATTTCTTCTGGATGCTTTTGGGCGAAAAGCAAATGATGGGAGGACATATGCTGAGAGAAGAGTGGAAAGGTCGCCTAGAGGTAAGCGGGGCCTTTCGGAAGTCGAAGAGCGGTGTAGAAGGTCAGATGAACACCAAACATGAGTCCGGTAAGTGAGCCAGAAGGTCGGGCGTTCCTCGCCTCAGCGTGTTTCAGATGACAGTCAGGTCGCTGATATGGTTCGTTCTTGTTGAGAGGGTCGACAATGGCGCTTCAAGGAGGAGTGATCATCATCGGTTCGTTGTTGTGGGATGAAAATAACGAGCGCCCACGGTGGCGAACCCAACGCCTGAATGAAACGGCTGCCAGGCCGGTTGCTGTACCGATTCGTTATGGCCGATTTTCGGATCACCGGCGAGCCTACACCATGGTGTTTTCGAGGCTTTGCTACAGGCATAAGCAGTTGGGACAGGGCGTGATCGTCCCGTTCTCGAGGCCGATCGAATCGTTCAATGACCTCCAGCAAGAAGTTGACTCTCTTGGAAGGGCTGAGAGGCTGGATAGTAATTGGCAATGGGGAGCCGTCGGACTGCTGACGAGAGCGTCCTGCAAGTGTCCGGCGAACCTTCTTCAACAATGGACACAGTATTTTAGAGCAAGGTCCGCTCACTACGAGGCTTTTGCAGGCCATACTCGCAGCGAGCAACCAACAATTAGCCGAGACGGTTTCCTGAACCTGAGGTGGCCACTCAGCGGCAAAGATGCCGACCGATTCGATTTTCTTCTTGCGACACCAACGAAGGCTCGAATAGAAATTCAGCCGAGGCCGAGGAGATATCCCAATTCCACAGAAATAGCGACTTTCCTGCCTGCCGATAAGACAAACTACTTCATAAACAACGTCCTCTGCGGCATTCGCACGCAACAGGACGCCGCGATATGGAAGATAGTGGCGAGGGTTCAGCCTAGGTTTGCGGCAAAGTGGCCGCAGATTGCCTCTCTGATTTGTGAAAAAGATGCGATATAGAGTGCCGATCCCACGAAGAATCGCATTCTTAGAAAATTGCCTATCGCTCGCATTGGAGCCTGATTCGAGGTCGTGCATAATACGGCCAGGAGACTGAGCTAGACCCTCTGAATTTTGCCGAAGAAGAAAGATCCCGCCGCCGTCAAGCTTGGACAGAAGGGTGGGAAGAAGATCGCCAAGCGAGGCCCGGAATACTTCAGGCAGCTCCAAGCTAGACGCAAGAATCGCAAGGGCGGTCGGCCTCCCAAGTCCAAGAAATCCCGCTAAAAAGCTCATTGAAAAACAACGAGCGCTCGTTGTATTATACACACCTAATCGAATCGTAAGGCGTGTTTCACTCGTACGATACGCCTCGCGAGAAGGAGTCAGAGGTGAGCGTTCAACCTTCGGTCCTCACGGTTCAGCATGACAAACGGTTCCAGGTCTGTTGCAAGGCAGCGGATGAAAACAGACTTTGCGTTGGTACCGACTCCCTTTCTGTAACAGTGAGTCAGCGTGTCCGGCGCGACGCCGGGGAGGAGATGTGGGAATCGGTTGGGGTATATGCACAGGAGGATGAAGAGGGCACCCTTGTAGTACGGGTCCTTGTCTTCAACCCTGATTGGGAGGAGCCATTGCAAATCGCCAGAATAAGGTCCCGTCCACGTGATGGAGCTTGTCTTACGGCTCTCGGGTGCAACCTAGACCATGTGACGCCATAAACGGGTCGGGTTGCGGCAAATCGTTCAGGCTTGCGAGCGATTGGGTTTGAGTCTAAAGTTTCGTTAAATGTGTCGGATATGACCGCAGAGAGGTAATACGAGCATGTTGATCGCAGATCGCTTGCGCGCGCTACGGGAAGAAAAACAGCTCTCGCAGGGGGATATTGAGAAGCGGACGGGACTGCTTCGGTGTTACATCTCCCGCGTTGAGAACGGGCATACCGTTCCGGCCATCGAAACGCTAGAGAAAATGGCTCGTGCGCTTGAAGTCCCGATGTACCAGCTTTTCTACGACGGCGAGGAGCCGCCCAAGCTGCCGAATCTCCCGAAGCGGAAGTCGTCTGATGACATCGCTTGGGGCAGTTCGGGGAAGGATGCACGCTATCTCAGCAAGCTTCGGCGTCTGTTGGCCAAGACGGAAGAAGATGATCGCAAGCTGCTTCTTTATATGGCCCAGAAAATGGCCGGAACGAGGTCTCGCCGAGCGGCGGCGAGCAACTAATTGGCCGGAGCGGGGTTTAATCGCAATAGCCTTGAATTCAATGAGAAAGGATTTATAGCCACACCGGAGTGGGGCTGCAAGGGGTGACAAGATGGACTTGCGCTGCCCGAAGTGCAACAGCACTGATCTCAAGAAGGTTTCCCTCGCCTACGAGGAAGGATTCTTCCGAACTGACGCGCGCACGCGAATCCGCGGCGTTTTGGTCGGCAGTGGCGGGCCGGAGATTCTTGTCGGTGCCGCGGGAACAAAGGGGACGCACCAGACGGCGCTCTCCAAGCGCTTGAGTCCGCCCAAAAAGTGGTCCTACCTGAAACTGGTCGTTTGGTTCGCTGTCGTCTCGTTCATCGCTCTCGTCGTCTATATTCAATCGGTGATGGGGAGCTCTTCTACTGCGTCGGCATTGCCTGTGAAGCTCTATGGTTTGATCGCTTCTTGCGTTTTCGCTCTGCTCGCATTCTCTACTTGGAGACACAATCGCTCCACTGTTCCGCGCCGGTACGCCGAGTGGGATCGGTCTTTTGTCTGCGAGCGGTGCGGTGCGGTTAGTCAGCAAGCATAGGTCGCTCCGCGAAATTCTCGTTGGCTGGTGTTCTCCGCGCCGCTAGGCGTGTTTGCTGAGAATGGCGTGGATGTCCGTAGGGTGGCGAGACACGTCGGCCGCCCACGTCGCGAAACCGCCATGTGCATTGACAGCCCTCACCCATTCGGCCAAGAACTCCCGTTTGGTCTGCTGCTCCTGGTTGTCCTGCCCTTTCACTTCGAGTACCAACATTCTTCCGTTAGCCAGTCGCACCATATAGTCCGGCCGAAATTTGCGGATGATTCCTCTGAATGAATACGTTATCTCGAATCCGAGGTGGTCATTCTTGACCCAAGCTCCCACATTCGGGCTGCGATCGAGCTCGAAGGCCTCGCTGGCTTCCCAGCGGCTGTCGAAAACGCTCATGTTGATGTGGGAACGCTTGGTGTGTTCGCAAGCTTTGCCGGTGTACCAGGGGAGCATGTCGCCCGTCGCGCGAATCGGCCTTTCGGTGTCGAACACAGGAACGAGCGCTTCAGTGTTCTCGAAATGAATCGCCTGCTTGAGATGTTCAGCGACGCTGCTCATGTGGAGGGTGATGATAATCCTTCGGCGCAAGTTGTCCTGGTTGAACAGCGCTGGATCAACTCGAATCTTGTCGCTCTCGATATACGCTTCGACAAGGCGGATCACTTGAGCAAGCAGGTACTCGCGGCTCCCCTTCCAAGTGTTTTTCATCTGTTCGTAAATGTCGCTAGCAGTTGAAAAGACGATTTTTTGCGTTCGGAACCTTTCCCCAAGCTCGCGCAAGCTGATCTCGGATAGGCGCGTCACGTCGGGCTTGCCCTCGATGATCGGCGCCAACTCAGCCAGAGTCGGAGTTTCGTAGGCGTCCAGGAGCATAGGCTTCGCTTTCGTCAAATCAAGCGTCAACGTCGGTCGGTACTCGTGATCGATTCGTACGACATTGGGCCATACGATCTCGTAAGCCTTGCGTTCTGGTAGTGCCTCGATTCTTGTCTTGGGGGCAGGCGGAGGTGGGGGAGGCTCATCTCCGCCCCCTTCGTGTGGCAGAAACGTGAAGGGAACACCAAAGATGTTCACGTATTCCGGCTGGAACAGGCCGGTGGTTTCGTCAACTTCATAGGATGTGCGTCGCAGACCTCGTCCGACGACCTGCTCACATAGCAGTTGCGAGGTGAATGCCCGCAGACCCATGATGTGCGTGACGGTCTTCGCGTCCCATCCTTCGGAAAGCATGCCGACCGAGACTACGTTCTGAACTTTTTCTCCCGGCTCGCCTTTGCGACCTACCGTATCCACCTGTCGCCGCAGGAATTCAGCTTGGTCTTTCTTGGAGAGCTTTCTCGGCCGCTGATTGCCGTCCGACTCGTCGGTGCCGTTGATTTCTACCGAGTTCTCGTCGTCAGGCTGCTTCGTTCCTAGTGCAAGCTGTACTGGCTCGTCCTCCTCTTCGGCTTGCTCCAGAACCTTAGAGTCGATGTGGAGAATCCGCTCGGGGTCGCAAAGTTCATCGATGTTGATTCGTTTGTGCGTGAATGCGTACTCCACTCGCGCCGCCGTATGCGTCGTGTTGGCAACAGTTATCAACACCGGCGGTGTGAGTTGCTTTGCCTTCTTCCAAGCCTTTGCCGTTTCCAGCCAATCTTTCCCCAGGAAGTAATAGCCATTGGCCACCAGGCCCGGAAGCGGGACTTCCGGCTCAGCTTTCCGGTTCACGTCCGTCTTTACGTCTGGGTCGCTATAGATGTGATAAAAACGCGACCTGTACTTAGCGTCCAGCCTTCCGTCATCACGCACCACAACGCGCGGGGTCTTGACGAGGCCGGACTCAATGGCGTCGTTCAATCCGAAGTCGCTCACGATCCAGCCGAATAAAGTCTCCTCGCCGCTCTTTCTTCCCGTAGGCGCGAACGGTGTGGCGGTTAGGTCAAAGCAGGTGAGAATGCCGCGAGCGTTGTGAATGCGGTCGAGTCCGCCAATCCATTTCGTCGCTTCGTTCACCTCGTCTTTGGACACTCCCGCGATGCGTGACTTGGGTGGCACTCGCCAGGCGTGATGCGCTTCGTCGTTGATGACGAGGATGTTCTGCGCCGAAGCCATTTCGCCTAGCACCTCGCGCACGTAGGCCTCGTCGCTTTTTGGCCCGCGCTTGTCCACGCTGCGCTTTCTCCGAATTTGCTCTTCGGTTTCCCAGTCAAGCTTGTGCCAGTTGCGGATGAGAACTCGGCAGGTCTGTCCCTGTCGGAGCTTGTCTTCGAGGCCGGGTGGGATGATCTGAAACTCTGTGTAGTAGTTGCCAGGCGTTCCGGGCACGAGGACTTGCAACCTGTTCTTAACCGTGAGGCCGGGTGCGATCAGCAGAATGTTTTTCGAGAAGCGCTTGTCCTGCGGATAAGTGACTTTGTTCAGTACCTGCCACGCGATCAGCATGGCCATTAGAATCGTTTTGCCCGAGCCTGTGGCCATCTTGCAGCAAAGCCGTATGAACGGTCCACGATCACCAGGAATCTCAATGCCGACTCGCTCCGAAGGAGCAGCTTCGGTTAGCCACACCAGCGTTTCGATTGCTTCCAACTGGCAGAAAAAGAATCGGCGGTTTGAATCACGCTGTTCCGGGTCGCGCCAATGCTGCAACAGGCGCTTGGTGATGCCGGTAGCGCCTGGATAGTCTCCTTCGCGCCAAGCCCTGATCCTGGGCCTGATCTGGTTGACTAGCGGTAGCTCAATGAATATGCCGGGATCATCGAACGAGCGGGACGATTCAGAAGCGCGTACGTACCCTGCCTTTCTCCGCTCCGGCTCGCGTGTGAACAACCGGGTTTCGCGATGGTAGCGCCAGTGCTCCCGAGGCTCTTTATAAGGGGAATTAATGATGAGCTGGTCTATGGTTGCGGAGCCGGTTTTGGAGGGCGTGCTCATTCGCTTGACGAGAACCTCACTTCACGTCCACGACCTTCAAACTCTCGATTCCACGGTCGTCAATGACCTTGACTGCTATGCGCTTGTTCGCGCCAGCTTCGAACGGTAGCGACACAGTCCCGCGATATTTCTCGATCAGTTCGGAATCAATCTCCGCTTTCAAATTGCGCGCGAGCCGCGCCCAGCCTTCGTCATCATCGGCCATCGGGAAAAACACTTGACGGGGGTAGAGGCTGCGACCGTCATAGTCCGTGTCGAGCAGCCACATCGCAATCTTCGCCGTATCACCGGATTCGATGGTGCCTGTGCGGGTGTTGTAATAGTCGAAGCCTCGGACTTCGACCTCGCACTCGCCCTTGTGGTCGCCCTTGGTGATCTGCCGCAAATCAATATCGGGCCGCCCAACGAGCCAAAAGCCTTGATTTGAAGCCCGCTTCTTCTTCAGGTCCTCGGTGAGCAAGTCCGCGTTCATCTGGGCGGTAAGGAAAGCCATGCCCGTCTTTTCTTTTGTCATTGCGTCAATGTCCTTCGCGGCTTCCGGGTCGAACTCGAACGCAGCAAAGACGATGATGGACGGCTTGGGGACCAAAGTATGTGCCTCTTCCCAGGCGAGCTCTACCTGCCGTTGTTCGAGGAGGCTGTATTCGGGGCCAAAGGAGATAACCACGCGCTCGGGCTTTGCGCCTTTGGTTTCGGCATCGGCGTGCAGCCAGCGCGTGCCTGCCAGCGGCTCAACGCGTGAGAAGTCAATGTGGTGGCCGCCCTTGCCCCTAAGCCCGGTTTTGAGCAACTCATCGCGCCATTCGGTGTGACGCAGCGTCGCGCCTTTGCGCGCCACGGAGGCATCCAGCAGCGGCGTGGCCGCATGGCGAAAATCAGCCAGCGACTCCTGAGCTTTGCCAGGCGCAGTTCCAATGACCACGGCCCCTTGTTCAATGTCCTCCAGCGACCGCACAGTAGGTGCGGGCACGGCCTCCGCTGTAAACGGGCCTGACACGCGCAGCTTGCTCTTGTCCACATAGGGCTCGTCGTAGAGGGTTTCCTGGGCAGAGGGCTCGTCAGTAGTAAAGGACTCGCGAGTAATATGTGAGACGATTTTGTATCGGAATCCGCTACCTACACCCTCCTCAGGATGAGCAAGCTCGTAATAGTCGAAGATCGCTGCCATCAGACGCTGCTTAGCAAGGGTGATTGCAACCCGCGAAGTGTCGCAAGTAATCCAGCGGCGGCCCCACTGTTCGGCGACGTAGGCACTCGTGCCAGAACCGCAGGTAGGATCGAAAACCAAGTCACCTGGGTCAGTTGTCATCAAGAGGCACCGAGAAACAACTTTTTCATTGGTCTGAACGACGAATTTCATATCGCGGGGCGCGGACGTGTCCGCCCACAGCGAAGTCAGTGGCGAGACGTGGTAATCACTGAGTTTGAGTACGTACCGCAAGGTTTCGCCATCTTCATAGGGCTCGATGCGATTGGCGGCGATTAGCCTCTTCATCCCCTCCGAGTTTGTGAACCAACTTTTTCCCCTTGGTGGGTTGTACGTCTTACCGCTAAACGCGACAGGGAAAAGGCCGGAGGTGTTCATCCCTACCGGATACAAAGAAATCAGCTGGTAGATTTCAGCCGCCTCGGGCAGCAGTCTATGAGCATTAATCTCTGCCTCGGTCATCTTTCTCCGGGTGCCATCGGGCAGCTCCACGCTATTCCAATGGCTGTCACCTTCAACGTTCTTGTCCACAAAGAGTTGCCGATACTTCATGTCTGTCTTTGCTATTGCGTACCACAGGATAAAGTCGTTGATAGATTCTAGGTATTTTGCGCCCAGAGGCATTGTTTTCTTGCGGAAGGAGATCACCGACACGAAATTCTCTGCTTGGAATACTTCGTCCATCAATCCGCGTGCGCGATGCAGGTTTTCATCGCTGATCTGAACGAAGCAGGAACCGGATTTGTGGAGGAGTTCGCGGGCCAGCAGCAGCCTGTCGCGCAAGTAGGTTAGATACGAGTGGATGCCGAGTTCCCATGTGTCACGGAACGCCCGGATCATTTCCGGCTCTTGTGTCAGGTCTTCGTCTTTCCGGTCCTTCACGTCGCGCTTGTTTACAAACGGCTGAAAATTTGAGCCGTACTTAATGCCATAGGGCGGGTCGATGTAGACCATTTGCACCTGCCCGGCCATGCCCTCCTTTTCGAGGAGGGAGTTCATTACCAGCAGGGAATCGCCCGCAATCAGCCGATTCGACCAGCCGTGCGCGTGCTTGTAGAAGTCAATCGCATCGCGCAGCGGCAGCTTCTCCTCAGGCCGCTCGAAAAGCGACGGCTGCACCGGCAGGCCGTTACCGTTGCGCTTGCGCACGGCCTCCATGATCGTGCGCGGGTCAATCGTCTCGTGAACGTGAAGAGAGACGGTGGGCACTTCAAACGAGGCGTGCTCTCTCTTCCCGGCCCATATGAGCTGGGGATCGAGATGCGGGTCGTAATCGAAATCTTTGCCCGGCTTTACAGCCGGGACGGGCTGAACATAGTCGTAGACTCTGTGGGTCGGCAGTGGGGGATCGGTCTCTGGGGTGACCAAGCCCACAGGCGGGTTGTTGATTCGCTTCTTACCCTTGTGCTCGTACCTCTCAATCGCTCGTTTTTTCGAGTGCCGGGCCCCATTGTTCTTCCCTTTTCCTCGCGCCATTTCATTTTTACCCCAGAGTTATGAGCACGCGTGAAGCAACGAGATTGTATTCCGGGAAGGTGCCAAACGCCAGTGAGCAAGAAGGAGAAAGGGGGCGAACGTTGTAACGGGAATTTACAAGCGAAGCTTCGGGTCACAGGTCGTCGGAACGAGGTTCAAATCCAATTCTGTTCTTTTAATCGTTTCCAAGCTTCGCGAATGTGAGGGGGTCTGAAAGTCAGTCTCTTATGTTCGCTCCAATCGTGAACTGCAGCAACTGCGGCTTCGGGATCGGACTTCGCACGGTCGTTTTCTCGAGTCGCCACCCAATGAACAGTTGACAACAATTCCATCCCGTAGGGCGTTTCAAATCCTTGTATTAGGTTTGACACTCTGTCGAATCTGCTCAAGGTGTCATGATTCTCTGCGAGAAAAGCTTCGCTTTCCGCCGTGGCTTCAGGGACGATATTAACGCTTACTTGCCGGGTCCTGTCCCCATAGCCGCGAATGAAATGGCCTTCCATTCGCTGGAGAACATGATGAAGCTCTTCTGCGTACGGACCATATTTCTGTTTCAAGAAGGTGAGCTTTAGCGGTTCGCCAGCTTCCTGTAGAAAATATGCCAGCTTTTGAATCTCAAGGAGAGTCAACTTATATCCGGGCACAGTGTACCGGTGCATTAAACCCAAAACCGCAGCGCGGCCGGGCGTCATCCTGGGCCGAGTTGTTGACACCTTCATCCGTTCCGCTTTCGGTGCGCCTTGCGGTTCGTACACAACAGCCTCAACATCAAGTCCCTCCAGTGTGCCGTCAATGAGCGGTTTGACCTGACGCCAATTTAAGCCACCGTTCCCACAACCCAACGGAGGGATCGCGATGCTACGGATATTCTCCGTTCGGATGACCTGAACCAAATCTGAGAGTCCATCAGCAATATCTTGAATCTTTGATTTTCCTTTCCAATGGCGCTTTGTTGGAAAGTTGATGATAAGGCGAGGAGAATGAAGCTTCCGCGTGTGGTAGACGAACATTTTGCCGATGCGGATCTCGTGGCGTCGGCACGCCGCCTCGTAGGCACGAAAGTTGTCAGGAAATGCTTGCTTGAACTGAAGAGCAATGCCTTTACCCATAACGCCTACAGTGTTGACGGTGTTGACCAATGCTTCGGCGTCGGAATCCAGCAGATTTCCGCTTTTATACTCAATCATAAGAACCTCATCAGTAGTACCACGCCCTCTGTATCCGTACTTCGGGGCGATGAGTCGCTCCATGTATTGCGGTTGCTGTTTCCTCGGCGAGGGCCTGGTCAATGACTCCGATCGATTCAATTAGAGTCCACGGGAACAGTTTGTAGACCAGAAATTCCGCCTGACGACGCCGTTTCCGGTCGCCGTCTGCGGGCGTGTCATGCCAGTATCGTGAAGTCATGAGCAGCCAATCGATTTTGTCAAGATCGCCAAGGTTGTCGAAAAAATCTGTGTATTGCATATCGGCGTGACCGTCCGTAAAAAGCCATCTAACCGGCGGCTGAGCGGCGTGGACAGTCTCCACGGATGAGACCAAGTGGATGATACGACGCTGACCATCCTGGTAGTCAGGCGTGTTGCGGTGCTCGATGGTATATAGCATCGGCGAACGCGGGGCGAAGTAGAAGGGCACATAGTCACCCAGAGTACCTTGCGGAGCAAGCGGGACAGCACGGGCCATGCGCCTTTGCTTGATGTGTACGTATCCGATCTGCTGCGCTTGGACGTTCGCTTCATCGCACGACCTATCGCAAAGAAGGCCTCCTCGTTCGAGGATGCTGGCTAAGTTTGTTACATGCGTGATGTGGTAGATGTGGGTCACTGGCCCGGGCTATTCGACAGGTGACACGAAGCCCAAGTTTACGAGCCGAATCTCCATGGCCTTAGGACTCACTTTGTACCTCATCGCTAGAGATTGCGTTGCTATGGCTGGCGCATGATTCTCCAACCGAAGTCTAAGCCAATCTTTCTTAAGGAAGTGCACCGGCATGAGCAGAGCCGCGGCAAACAAGTTGGCTTCTCTCTCCTCGTCCGTAGCTAATCCGGTCGAGTCCGCCTTTCGGTAGTTGACTCGGAAATCGTCGTCAAAATGAACCTGTGTCCCCTTGTGAAGGAGGAAGTGTCCAATTTCGTGCGCAATCGTAAAGCGCTGTCTGTTTTCATGCTGTGACGAATTCACCGCGATCACCACGGAATCGTCGTTTCGGATTAGAGCACCGGACACGTCGTCATTACCGGCGGAAGAACGGACGTCAATGTCGAGTGCTGCTGCAAGTTCATCGACAGGAACCGGAGGGCGGGAAATGGAATTATTTTCAAGAAGTTTTCTGGCTTCTAGTTCGATGTCTCTTCGTTTTCGCATCGTTCCCTCCAAAGGGCAATTTGACGTTCATGGTTTCAAGCCAATCAGTCCGGCTGACGTTTACATCCTGGGAGCTTTCGGGCCTTTGAACAAGCTGGGGTGCGGGCAGCAGGTCTTTCAATTCCACAGCGAGCAACTTAGAAATGTGGTAGAGAGTGTGCAGTTGAACGGGCTGGCGGCCTTTCTCGATGTTGGTGATAGAGGTCCGCGACAATCCCAACTCCCTCGCGAGCACCTCTTGTGACATTTTTTTCTTGTTCCTCGCCGCCGCGAGAATTCGGCCAAACTGGCGGTAAAAGAGCCCGTCGGAACGCGTCGGCGCCACACATGCAGTGTCACGCAGATTCATTGAGATGTCAATAGGGCAAACACGTTTGGCACGCTGACTGCCGATACTGGCTCACCAACCGTTTGCTACGCTGACATCATAGTTTGGCGTGTTGACATTTCGAACGCGGCGTTGCATGATTTGGGTGTCTCCCGGTCACCGGGAGGTCCTGGAGGAAAAGATGAACGGCTCACAAGAACAGATGAACAGGTCGCAAGAACAAGATCACAGCGACCGTTTCAAAATCATCGTCAACGCTCGGCCAAAAGAGGTGACGGAGGACGAGCAATCCTTTAACCAGATTGTGGCGTTAGCCTTCAACCCCGTGCCGAGCGGCCCGAATATCGTGTTCACGGTGTCGTACCGGAAGGGCCCGAAAGAAAATCCGGAAGGCACTATGGCGCCGGGGCAAACAGTGGAGGTAAAGGACGGTATGGTCTTCGATGTCACCGCGACTGATAAATCGTAGCCCCGATTTGAGGCGGCTGCGCGACGAAGGCTACGACGTTGAGGTCCGGTCAGGGCACGTCCTTGTGAAGGATGTGCCCTATTGGACCGCGAGCAAAGAACTGAAGCGGGGCACACTCGTTTCAGAGCTGACGCTGGCCGGCGACGTCACGACCGCGCCAAGTACGCACGTCGCGATGTTCATCGGGGAATACCCGTGCCATAAAGACGGTTCAGCCATAATCCAGATAGCAAATCAGAGCGCACGCCGGGAGTTGGCGCCGAATCTGGTAATTGACCACACATTCTCCAGCAAGCCTACGACCGGCGCCTACAGGGATTATCACGAAAAGATGGCCACGTACGCGACGATCATCTCAAGCCATACCGGCCTGACAGCGAGGACGTTTCCAGTTGTTGTACCCGACGCGGACGAGGACTGCGTTCTTAATTACATCGATACGGCGTCGAGCAGGGCCGGCATCAATGTGGTCAGCAAAAAGCTGGAGGTTGGCAGAATCGGAATCATAGGCTTAGGTGGGACGGGCTCGTACGTGTTGGACCTCGTGGCGAAGACGCCGGTGAGGGAAATCTACCTCTTCGACGGCGACAGTTTTTTGCAGCACAACGCCTTTCGTTCCCCTGGCGCCACATCAGTCGACGACCTCAGAAGGCACCTGAATAAGGCAGTGTTCTTTTGTGAGTTATATTCAAGGATGCGGCGAGGAATCGTCGCTCACGACCATTACATTGACGCTTCCAACGTGGGTGAGCTTGCGGGCCTGGCGTTTGTGTTCCTATGCCTGGATCGGGGCGGGCCAAAGAAGTTGATAATTGAGAAGCTGGAGGAGTTAGGCATACCCTTCGTCGACGTCGGGATGGGAGTGCCAGAGGTTGAGGGATCCCTTCTGGGGATTCTGCGGATCACGACGAGCACTCCGCAGCATCGCGATCACGTCAGGGACAAGAGTAGAATCCCGTTCTCCGACGGCGACGAGAGCAATGAGTATTCCACGAACATTCAGATTTCCGACCTGAACGCCCTGAACGCCGCGCTGGCAGTTGTGAAGTGGAAAAAGCTCTTTGGGTTCTATGTGGACCTAGAGAAAGAACACCATAGCACTTATACTATCGACGGCAACCTGCTGACCAACGAGGACTTGCTATGAAGTCTGGGCAGGTCCTCACGCACGAGTTCGTGGAGTATCTTCCGGACCAGCTCAAAGACGGGGTCATTTACATCTCCATTTCTTACGCGACCGCGGCGCATAAGTGCTGTTGCGGCTGCGGGAATGAGATCGTCACTCCGCTTAGCCCGACGGATTGGAAGTTGATTTTTGATGGGAGGACGATTTCGTTGGAGCCCTCGATTGGCAATTGGAGCCTGGCCTGTCAGTCTCACTACTGGATAAGAAATAACCGCGTCAGGTGGGCGCCGAAATGGTCTCAGAAACAGATTGATCGCGGAAGGTCTCGGGATAGGCGAGCGAAAGGAACTTACTTCGAGCGGATGAACAGTGGGACCGTCAATGATATGAGCGCAAGCTCCGGGGACGCAGAACAAGTTAAACTAGATCAGAGGTTACCGGGAAAGGCGACGAGATGATTGTCGATCTTCGGAGGAGAGATGCGGTACGAGTCTAGACTTCACAAGGCAATTCGAAAGATGATCGCGCAGAAAATGAACGTTTCAAGCGCATTCGTCACGCATGAAGGAAAGATGGTGTTCCCAGTGAGCGGCTTTCTTTTGACAGCCGACCAAATCCTTGAGCTCGATTCTAAAAACGAACTCACTAGTTGGGGGATTCGGGAGTTTGCCCGAAGATTTGAGGAGAAACAGGCCAGCGTAAGAGAGCAAAGCTCGGGTCTCGCGGTTTGATGCGGCGGTCCCCGTTTTTGCTACTACCGTGCTACTAATTTACGAGGATTTGGAGGTGTTTTAGGGTCGCATAAAATCAGGTGATTGACGCAAATTGAGAGCAGGCACTGAAAACAAGAGACATACCAACGCTAGCCAACTCCTCACCTCCTGCTGGCCAATCGGGGCTATAATCCCCCCTTTGTATCCTATATAGACACAATAGACAGGGAAGAGCCACGGCCGATCGGCCTTTCCCTTTCATGCAACAACCGGGGAAACGCCAAACCGGCCTAGGGTTTAAAAAAGTCCGCAGAAGAGAAGGCCCACTGAAACGCGCTCCTATTTAGAGGACGACTTGAGCCGGGCCGCAAGCTCTTCGGCCCGGCTAGTGTTCCCTGCCAACTGAGCCGCATATAAAGCTTGAGATAGCAGGTACGGGCTTCTGGGTTCTTGAGCGAGCGCTGCGTCCCATTCCTGTTCGGCTTCTGAATAGAGGCGATAGTTTAAGAGCACGTGTGCCCGTCCGATGTGTGTGAGCAGTTTGTCCTTTCGTTGCCATTCTTCGAGCTGTACATCGAGTTCATGCTCTTGGGTGGTAGAGAGAATTTCGAATTCTGCCCGAGCAACTCTCAAGGGTGAGGCCCTGACCTCCAAAACCAACTCCCGAACTTTTTCGTCGCCTTCGCGGAGAGGCGAGAGCGCGGTACGCAGCTCGGCCAAATCGAGAACCCCTTTCCTACCATCATACTCACCATCACAGCAGATCTTCTTACCTGTTGACACGGACCAGATGTTGACAGTCACTCTGTCCATCCCAGGCGTTGGCTGCCAACGCAAGACAATGTCACGCACTCGTTCAGCGCCACCGACTGACGGACTGAAGATTGGAATCGCACTGAATCGAGCGGCTCCTTTTTCTGAGTACTGGTGAATCGACGCGAGGATTTTGCTTGGCTTGATCGTAACCCATTCTTTTTTCACATTCAGGAGTTTCGCTCCGCCCTGATTGATTTCGATTTCACCTGCATCAACACAACGGAGGCAGTCGCCGCTTGCCACTGGACGACCTTTATCTGCTTCCGCCTTCAACTTCTTCTTCTCCAACTCCTTGGCACCTGCTTCTCGGATTTCGCCTTCGCAATTAATCTTTGAAATAACCCCCGCGAAGGTGCCCTCAGGCACGCGGTCCTCCTCCTGGCGCGCCGCCATTACGCTGCACAAGAAAACAGTCACAACTACGCCAGTAATTGAAATCACTTTCCAAGAAGTCATCTTGATAAGCACGCCTACTCTCGCTCATAGGCAATTTCAAGCTTTGTATTTCTCATGGAACGAGTCCACCAACTTTTTTCTGATATACAAGTGAAACAGCCCATATACCGGCTCTCTTGAGTTTCTCCTCCATCCAAGGATGTGCGCCTAGAACAATGGCAACCAAGAAGAAATCATCCCACATGAGCCGGGTCCAGCGTACGGCGCCGTACCCAACCCCAACGACGACTGCTGCCGCAACCAGAAAAGAGCTCTTCTCAAGGCGGTGCTCCTGTGCCCGATCCGGCTGGCCTTTCCAATGAGAGTAGACAACGACGAAGCCGATCACAAGGAGACACAGTACCGCATCGGCAAGGACTCGTGCCCCATCACTGAGTTCATAAAGGGCCCCACGCAAGAGTGTTTGCGCCGCGCAGGCATGTACATACACTCCGGCGTGCGGACTGTTTTTACGTCCCGGAATTAGGAACTTGTCTCCTGTTGTTTGTTCACTTAGTATCCCTCGTCCCAGGAATACATACTTTTGACAGAAGGCCTTCCTGGAAAGGGCAGCATCAATGAACTCTAGGTCGGTATTCTTTAGCTCGCTGCTGATAGTGATACTTTTTGTCTCGAATCTTTCCAGAAGCCCATAATCAATGAGGAACTTTTTACCGCCGAATCCTTTTTTTTCTCCTGGGAAATCACTCTCGTGTTTAAGAAGCCAACCAGGCCAGGGGAAGGACGGTTTGACATCCAATTGTGTTGCAGCCGCAGAAAGCGAGGGGCAAATCCAAGGGGCCGGATGATTGTCACTTGGTATTACCACGAACTCAACGGCCCAACGCCGGAGGTCGTCACGCTTTCCTCTCGGAAAGCCGACGAACGCGGCGAGCGAAGCGAACCGAGAATCTCCAAGCACCATGTCTGGTCCGAACGCTACGGCTGTGTGAACGCCGACGAATATGGGGACCCCGCCCTGCTGAAGGTCGAGGCAGTAAGACAGGAACTCACAGTCCTTTTTCCTGCGACTTGCTTCCGGTTCGAAATCCAAATCGATGGCGATCGCGCGGGGCTGCTGGACTGCAATCTTTTTAATTAGTTCTTCCAGCTCTTTCCGGTTCGTGTAGTCGAGGTCCCGGTTTGTGGGGTGACGATCCATATGCATGCCCGTGATGTCTACTACCATGACTTTTGAATCTTCCCGCTGCGAGGAGAGCCGGAGCTGAAGTATTTCGTAACCAACGTTTTTGAGGAACTGAAAAGGTGAAGTTTGTTCCAGAAAGACATTTCCCACGAGCAACAGGGACATTAATACGAGCGGAAGAATGCCGTCGTCTAACTTCTCACGCAGGCTGGGGCTTGAAACCCTGGCCCAGACAGCTTTAGGTAATCCAGCTAATCCCTTTTTCAAAGAGCTTGCAATCTTCCAAACGTCTATGAGGGGGGGTCTCCGCTCGCTGGGATTCGTCGTTTTCCGCATCTTCCGAACCAGCCAAAGTCTCACGGTACCAGTCCTCCGCGGCTCCGTAGCAGCCGCCATCGACGCCTAACGGTCAATCCCTTGGGTGCATAACAAGGATTGGAGCCGTCTAAGAGTTCTCAATGGCCTACGAGAACGAAAGCAGCCCAGTAGAACGGCGCGTCTTTTCCGTACCGCTCACGCACTCGCTGCCTCATCTCCCCTTGCGCCTCCCTAAAAGCAGAGGGCTTGTCCTTGCCTCCGAGCCACTTCTGATAGAACAACGACATCAGTTCGCGTGTTTCCCGATCCGGGACCTGCCACAGGCTCATCAGTACCGATTCGGCACCCGCCTCCTGCAGCCCTCGGCGCAACCCAAAAACACCCTCACCTGCATAATCCTCACCCAAGCCGGTATCGCATGCGCTCAGCACCACAAGCTCTGTCCCATGCAGGTCCAATCCGCTGGCCTCATGGGCCGTCAAAACCCCATCTTCTAACCCCAATTCCGCAGGTTCTCCTTGAATGGCTCTCTCCGCCCCGGCGAGGAAAACCCCCGACCGCAGCATCGGATCATCCTGGACCGTGAGCGGAACACCAGGTTTCCGCCCAGGTTCGGCTGATTCGAAGAATCCATGTGTCGCTATATGAAGCACTCGCGGATGCCTCACTCCTTTGACGGTTTCTTCCAGCGCCACTGACCGTACGTAGGGTTCGTCTACCTCCCACCCATGCCGCTTCAACTCGCCGTAAACGTCATCGACTTCCTTCTGAGTTTCCAGCAGCGGACAGAGTGTGGCTCCCGGCGGTAGCGATTGGCAAGCACCGTTGCGGCTCGCGCGCAACGCTGTTGCCGGGGCTTGACTCCCGACCGAGTTGGCCGCACGTGCCACAGCGACCAAAACGGGCTGTGGCTTCCCGCTCTTCCTTTTGGCAAGCTGTTCCACCTGAACAATTGCTGCGCGTTGTTCATTCGTCTTGAGCAGAAAAGTTGGGTTCCCCACCAGAACGGCCGTGTTCGCCGTCACCTCCTGCGAGGGGCGCAACAAGTCCCTCGTGCTCGAAACGATGCGTAGATCATACTTGTCCATCAGCAATTGCGGTTTCAAATTGCCCTCTACCGGTAAGGGCAGGACTCCCAATGCCACTTGATTCAGTATGCCATCGGGTGACACATAGATTCGCTTTACTCCTTTAAGTGCTCCCTCCACTGGCCACCATAGCCGCTCGGCGAGTTTGCTCCCCAATGGGTGTGGGCCCGAAGCCTCGCCCCCAGGCTCTGACACCCACTCTTGGTAATCTTTAAGAGCCTCGCTTTTCGCCTCCAAATCTTTTGCCTCTCCCAGCGTGACAAGTCTCGGCACCGTCATTCCAGGGCGGATCACTAGGGCTGCGTAATAGTTCTGACCTGTCCACTTCTTTCCATCGAAGAATGGAAAACGCACAAACTCCACCGCAGCCTCATCGCCCTTCAATACTCCCCGGACCTGTTGCCAGTTCGTAAATGCTAGATCCTTCTCAATTGCTAAACTGGCAGACCGCCGCGCCAACTCACGCTCGAGTTCCTTCACTTCTTCTCGCAATTTCAGAATGTCTTGCTGCGATTTCTCATCCCTTTCTGTCGGACCAAGAGTAAGAGTGATGGCCGCCAATTCGCTTTTCCTCTCGATCACTTTGTCGAACAACTGCAGCGACTCCCTGTCCCCGCTCGATGTCAGCCGCGCACGGTCCGCGGCCATAGTCCTGCCCACTAACCCCTTCTCCCACATAAGCACGTTGTACATCTGGCCGACCACTTCTGTTTGATCCTGGTGGTTGATTCCGAAACTGAAGTAGAGCGCATAAGACTCGTAAGTCCGCTCAAATGTCGCGATTCTCTCAATCTCGCTCATGGTGCTGAACTCATTTTTGAGGTTCGTCGTCAGAGTCTGTATCCCGCGACCAAAATACGACTCGGCTGCCGCCGTTTTCTTCCAGCCATAGTAAAGGCCGCCCAAATCCACAAGTAAGGCACTCGTGTTCCGGTCTTGGGATCCAGAATCGCGTTCGTAAAAGGCCAACGCGCGTTTCATATGGGTTTCGGCTTCTGCGAACCTCCCAAGCCGTTGGTAAATGCGACCGAGCGGGATCAGGAAATCGGCAATGCTTGGATCGTCTGGACCCCAGTAACTCAAAATCTTCTTGTACGCCGTTTCTGCCTCGCCCAGCCTACCTTGGAATTCGTAAAGGTTGCCCAAAAATAGGAGGGCGGTACTGGCTCCCACATTCTCGGGTCCGGTCGACTTCTCTGTCGCCGCAACGACTTGCTTCAGGAGGTCTTCAGCCTCGGCGTATTTACCCTGACTCATGTAGGTGACTGCCCGCATATTCCAGTTCTCCAGACCTTCAGGGGAGGACACTGTGTGAAGCATGTCCATGACACCCTCGGGCAAGATGGTCTGATAGCGCTTCAGAAGCGCTTCAGCCTCAAGGTTCTTTCCATGATAGGAGTACAAGCTGAACAGGCTGAGCACGATTGTCGGCCCGATCTGCTTGTCAAAGGGATTCTTCGATGGTGAATGTTTGTCCCAAATTGCCAGGGCGCGCGTCAGAAGGGATTCAGTTTCCGTCCATCCGCCTTGAGCGCCGTAGATATTCATATAGATTCCCGCTAGTTTGTTGAGAGACACAGCCACTTGGAGATGCTCGGGGCCTAGGAGCTTCTCACGGATTGCCAGGGCTCGCTTGTAGTATGGTTCCGCATCGATGTATTTTTGTCGCTGAGCAAAAGCGTCCCCCACGATGTCAAGAGCATCTCCAGTGTGCAAGTCCTCAGAGCCATATGTCTGTTCGACTTCCTTTAAGTGCTTCTGCGCTGCGGCGGGATCTTGGATCATGCTTAGACGGGCTATCTGATCCTGCAAATATTGCGGGCCCAGTGGAGTTTGCGGTGGAGTCGGAACTTGCGGAGGCTGACTCTGCGAAATAGCGTTGGCACGATTGCTCAGAGCCTCGGCTTTCACGTCTCTGCCTTCCGCTCTACTTTGCGGTGAGCCACCTTGTAGCTGGACCGGCGCTTGCGTCGGCGGCTTCTGCGGGGCAACTCTCGCAGAGTCCTGCGCCGGAGGGTTTGCAGGTTCCGGAGCAGAAGTCTTGTCGGCGATGGTCACGCCGGCGCTTGACACTCCGTCCCAGCACGATGCGCCCACTGGCATGGACTGCGGATAGACTTGAGTTTGTCCCGTTCGCGGTCCCTGATCGAACTTGCAGGTATGCGTAAGTTGCGGGTTGGGATTGTCGGGGACTGCCACGCCAGTACTTGCTACTCCGTCCTGGCACGCCGCGCCTACAGGTATAGACTGTACGGTTGGATAGGCTAGAGTCAGTCCCGCTCGTGGGCCTTTATCGAACTTGCAGGTGTGCGTGAGTTGCTGTGCCTGAGCGATACTCGGAACCAAGAGCCCGGTAGAAAGCAATGCGATGCGCCAGATTGAGAAGCAATCCCTGGTCACTTGCATCTCCCTTTCTCACTCGTGGGTGTCCGCGCCAAAATGCTTTCGTCAGCGAACCGCTATTGGGGCGTCATCTACAGTCTGGGTACTGACCAAAGAAAAGAAAACAAAGCAAGACCACCAAGAGCTGCATAGCTGAGTCTCCCAAATCTACGGGCACCGTTCGTTATAGCGGTCTTTCATCTGAGAATACTGCCGGCAGTCCAGATTGCGGTTGTACTGTTTCTTCTGTTCTTTCCAATAATCTTGTTGTAGCTGTCGCACATACTCGCGTCGACTCTCTTCAAGGGCGAGCCGGTTTCGTTCCGCCGAGTCTTGTGTCAGGGAATAATTAGACGATGAATTGGAGCTCGACGCTTGTGAACTGGACTTGTCACTGTCGGAACTTAGTATGGCCAATAGCGCAGCCAAAGCCAGCCCGCCAACTATCAGTGTTCCTTCCTGGTCTGAGGAAATCTTCTTCACGAGGTCGTTGGCGTCGGAAGCGAGCTTCTGGTCGTCTTTACCTTGGGCAGCCAGTGACGCGAAAAACTTAGCAGTTTCGAGGTCGCGCTCAACGCCCCAGCCCCGGTAATACAGTAGGGCGAGAAAATATTCGCCGTACTGACTTTTTCTCTTACTCGCTTCAGTGGCCCAATATGCCGCCAGTTTGTAGTCTTGGGTGGTGCCACCCACACCAAATGTATATCCCATTGCGAGAAGTGCTTGGGAATGGGCATGTCCGAGGTTTGCCGCCTTGAGAAACCAAGCATTCGCTTCTCTTTGGTCCCACTTCACGCCCTCGCCCATGGCGAGCACTTGGCCGTACCAGTTCATGCCATCCAGGTTACCTGCTAGTGCAGCCCTACGATACCAGGCAGCCGCTAATTCCAGATTCTTTTCGAGTCCTTTCCCGTAATAGTAGGCTTCGCCGAGACTAACCATTGCATCGCTGTCGCCATCCGTTATGGCTTGCATCAGTTTTGGAATGTCGGGTGTATGAGAGTCCTGGGCAGAAATACCTGAAGTTGGCAGCAAGAAACAAAGCGCGGTCAGGATACTTACTACTCTTTTTAGCATCGGGGTGGACCTCCTCCAATCGCTGTCTTCCGTCCAGGATGAGCTGAACAGTAGTCTTTTCTTGCTCAAGAGTTAATGATTCCGCGGGTACATGATTGCAAGTCAATTCACTGAATGGCCATTGGCTTTCTCCTACCAGCCGAAACTAGAGTTAACTCCGTAATGACGGGCTGCGGCCTTGAGTTCAGTCGGCGTGGCCCGCAACTGTTGCACCTTGGCTTCGACATTTCGCGAGAGCGACTTACCTTGCAGATCGGGATTGGAGGAATTCAGCTGGGAGAGCAGATAGACCAGACTATCAACGCCATCGCTCGGAACATCGTTGGCAGCATCGAGCAATTGCCGGAGGCTGTCGACGACACGCTCGTACTGCTTCCGAAAATCATCCGGGCAGGCGGAAACGTCGGTTTCGAGAAACGCGTCATACGCTTGCCTAACCACGGCTTTCGGGTTGTTAACGGACGCTTTGTTATTGCTTATCTTATCCAGAGCGGTCTCGATGTCGTCCGCGACGGACTGGATAGCTTGACGTTGTTGTTCGGCGAGAAGTTGAGCGGAATGTTGCTCCCTGCTCTCCTGCGAATCGCATCCCGTTAATAGAACAATGGCTGCCATTGCCACAACGGTGCGAAGGGTTAGATTGTGAAGGTGCGCTTTGTCGTACATGCCTTTCCTCCTTTTATCAGAACGCACATGCTCCAGATGCAAGCCATGGAACATCTCGCATCTTCCATGACCGAACCTCCTCGAGCAGATTGAGCCCGCTGCGGGTGCCAACCAAGCTCTCTGCCTCGCCTCTTGCTCCCGTATTTCTTTCCTCGCCCTCGGTATTCGTGGCAAAATGCTTTTCGCCAGTGGACCGCCACTGGGGCGTCAGTCTGTACGTTCCCGGGTCTGAATGTCCTAACGAAGATCTCAAGAAATTCTGAAGAAGCTAAGTTCATGGCTCTCAACGCGTCACAGGCAGATGGTTCGGTAAGCTCCGGGCGCCTGTGGAATTTTGCCGGGCGCGAATTTGATGAATCGCGACTCGAACTTCGTGTCAACGGACAGCTTGTAGAACTGGAGTTGAAGCCGCTTGAAATTCTCCTTCAACTCCTACTTCACGCCGGGAAGGTCGTCACCAAAGACCAATTGCTCGACGCGGTCTGGCCCGGCCTCACGGTTGTCGAGGGCTCGCTTACCACCGCCATCTATAAGCTGCGCAAGGCCCTAAGTGACGAAGATTCAGCGATTGTAGCGACCGTTCAGCGGGTGGGCTACCGTCTGGCCGCATCGGTGGAAAGTCAAGCGGGTCGAGCTTCAATGTTCCCGATGGAATTGAGCTTGAACGCCGGAAGCCCGGTTCCCGGCCGTGAACACTGGCACTTGGTTCGTCCGCTGGAGGTCTCCCCAAACAGTGAAGTCTGGCTCGCAGAACATCCTAAGACCCACGAGCTTCGTGTATTCAAATTTGCGTCGAACGCACCGCGACTCAAAGCATTGCGGCGCGAAGTGACTGTCTTCAGATTCTTGCGCGAATCTCTGGGCGAGCGCGCGGAGTTTGTTCGTATTTTCGAATGGAACTTCGATACGCACCCGTACTTCCTGGAAAGTGAGTATGGTGGCCCAAACCTTGCAGAGTGGGCAGAGAGTCAAGGCGGACTGGCCAACATTCCTCTACAGAGTCGGCTGCTGATGCTTGTCACCACCGCTCAGGCGGTGGCAACTGCCCACCGCGCAGGGGTGCTGCACAAGGATTTGAAGCCCGCCAATGTTCTTGTCACACCGGCAGCAGCCGGGGAGGGACAGATCAAACTCGTGGATTTCGGAAGCGCGTCTTTGATCGAACCGTCTCGTCTCAAGGACCTTGGGATCACAAATCAGGGTTTCACACAGACGGGCGGCCCGACCACCCCGTCTCTGACAGGGACGCTGTTGTATCTTGCTCCCGAAGTGTTTTGCGGCCAATCCCCCACTGCATCTGCGGATGTTTACGCCCTGGGGGTCATGCTCTACCAGTGCGTGATTGGTGACTTTCGCAAGCCGCTCTCTCCAGGATGGGAGTCCGCGGTGACAGACCCATTGATACGGGATGA
>Ga0137380_10000442_pt1 | contig 29654 bp, 24 predicted proteins | sample SagtaG_17_FD_104809 | JGI IMG/M metagenome (GOLD analysis project Ga0137380, IMG submission 104809) | Vadose zone soil microbial communities from Sagehorn Ranch, Mendocino, California, USA - Sage2_L_100_16 metaG | ecosystem: Environmental > Terrestrial > Soil > Vadose zone | place: USA...
CCTCGACCGGACGCTGTGGAGCGAGGGGGGCTGGGAGTGGCGGGAGCGGAGCCGCGTCGACCGGCCGCGCTTCTGGGCGGACGAAGCCTGGCAAGCGTACCTGGCGCCGAACCAGCCGCTGGTCGGCGCGAGCTGGTACGAGGCCGATGCGTACGCCCGGTTCGCGGGTGCGCGGCTCCCGGGCGAAGCGGAGTGGGAGCGCGCGGCGCGCGGCGAGGACGGGCGCCGGTACCCCTGGGGGGAAGACTGGGATCCAGCTCGCGCCGCCGCGCGCGGGGGGCCCAGGCACACGCTGCCGGTGGGCTGCTTTCCCTCGGGACGGAGCCCGCACGGGCTGCTCGATGCGGCAGGCAATGTCTGGGAGTGGGTCGCGGATCCGTTCGATCCCGATCTCCATCGCAAGCTGCGGGGGCTTTCCGCTCGCCAGCCGGTCCCCGCCCCCGGGCTCCGCGTCGCGCGCGGCGGCGCCTGGAACGCGCATCCTCCGCAGCTCCGCTGCGCCAACCGCAACGCCTGGCCGCCCGACGCACGCTACTCGAACATCGGCCTCCGCCTGGCCCGTTGACGGCTTGCGGCGGGGTGCCGGATGGGGCAGCTTGGGAGCCGACCGGGGGGTCCATGTTCGCCTTCGCGACCAGCGAGCGCTTCGAGAAGCTCGATCGCAAGGACCGCGACCGCCTCGAGGCGCTCTCCAAGCTCGACCAGTTCTCCCAGGGCGACGAGATCCTCGTCGCCGGACGCCATTCCGAGTGCCTCTATCTGATCGCCTCGGGAGGAGTGGACCTGCGCGCCAAGACGAAGTCCGGCGACCTGACGATCGCCCAGCTCGGACCGGGCGATCTGTTCGGGGAGGTGGAGACCTTCGCGGAGATGCCCGAAGGCGTCCGCCACGTCGCGCGGGCGGACACCATCGTGCGCGCCATCCAGAAGAACCCGCTGCGGCACGAGCTCCTGGTCCACCGCGAGCTGGCCACCGCGCTGCTCGCGGTCTACGCGCGGTCGATGAGCGAGAAGCTGCGCGCCGCCAACGACGTCGCCGTCCGCCTCGCTCCGCGGCCCGGGATCAGCCGCCCTCCTCCGCCGGGCGCGGGCGGGACGCCGCACCTGTCGCAGGAGGAGGCGGCGTGGCTCGCGGTGCTGGGCCAGGAGCTGGAAGTGGCTCAGGGTGAGACGGTGGTCGAGGAAGGCGAGCAGACCCGCAGCTTCTACGTGGTCCAGCGCGGAGAGCTGGACGTGCGCAGGCACCTGGGCCCCGGCGAGGAACGCACGCTCGCGCACCTGGGCCCTCGCGATCTGTTCGGCTTCATGGCGTTCGTGGACGGCAAGCCGCGCTCGGCGTCGGTGGTGAGCGTGACCGCCTCCCACCTGGCGCGGGTGGAGCCCGACGCGCTGGACAAGGCGCTCCACGTGAACTTCACGGTCGCCTTCAAGTTCCTCGGCACCCTCTGCGGCGTCCTCGGACGCACCTACCGCGACACGGTCCTGAACGTGATCGCCGCGGGATAGACGACAAGCGTTTCACGCGGAGCGCGCCGAGAGGGCGGAGCGCGCGGAGTTTTCTTTTGAAAACGAATCCTCCGCGCGCTCTCCTTTTCCCTCCGCGCGCTCCGCGTGAAATGCTTTAGGCTTTACAATGTGCGGAGGAGCTCGTGCGCCGCGCGCAGGCCGGTTTCCAGGGCGCCGTCGACGGTGCCGCCGCGGCCGGTGAGGCTGAACGCTTCGCCGGCGAAGAACAGGGTGCCCTCCTCGGGCGCGGCGAGCCGCGGAAGGAGATCGGGCGGGGCGCCGGCGAGCTCGTAGGCGTACGCGCCGCGCGCGAACGGATCCTCGCTCCAATCGACGATGCGAGCGCCGTCGAGCGAGGAATCGACCTCGCGGCGCGAGCGGCCGAACAGGCGCGAGACCGAGTCCAACGCCAACGCCAGCCGATCCTCGCGCCCCAGGCGCTCCGCGGCGGGTCCGCCTGCCCAACCGGTGAGCAGCGGCACCTCTCGCGGCGAGCCGCGCCACCAGGTGGGAAACGCCGCGCCCGGGGCATGGAAGAAGTCCACCTTGCGCAGCGCGCGCGTCAGCCAGAACGGCTCGCGGAAGCGCAGCAGCGCCTTCACCACGGCGCCGGTCCGCACCCAGGCCAGCGCCTCGCGCTTGCGCCGCAGCGGCGGGTCGAAGCGCACCCCGTCGAGCGCGGCGAGCACGCTCACCGGCAGCGCGACCACCAGCCGTTCCGCCTCGAGCTCCTCGGCGGCGCCCGTCAGGGTCCGGGCCCGGACTTCCACCCGCCCTTTTCGCCAGCGCACCGTCTCCACCGTGAGCCCCAGGCGCAGCGCATCGCCACTGCGAAGCGCATCCGCGAGGCCGCGCAGCGCGCGGTCGTACCCGCCGATCACGCGGCGCGTGCGCATCCCCTGCTCGTTGGCCACGCCCTCGATCCCCACGAACGTCGCCGGCGCGGCGAAAAACCCTTCGATATAGTGCCGCGCCAGCTCGCGCTCCGCCGGATCGAGCCGCGCGGTCGCGAGCCAGCTCTGCGCCGTTCCGGCGCCGCGCGCCTTCGCCAGCTTGCGGAGCATGGAGCGGAACTGGCGCGTGACGTCGCGCAGCTCGCCGCCGAGCAGCGCCATCTGCCGCCCGTCCATCTCGTCCAGCTTCACCTTCGCCCGCTTCAGCTCATCGTGCGGCCGCCCGTGCACGAACTCGGCCCCCAGCTCGACCACGCGCCCCAGCTCGCGGTCCTCGATGCTGTGCACGCGGCCGCCGATGCGGTCGCGCGCCTCCACCACCAGGACCTTGACGCGCTTGCGCAAGAGCGCGGCGCCCGCGCGGAGGCCCGCCGCACCTGCGCCCAGGACGAGCGCCTCGATCATGGCTGCCCGGCGGCGCCGCGCAGCTCCTGCTGTGCGCGGCGCAGCTCGGCGAAGATCCGCTCCGCGTCCGGGACGCTGCGCATCGCCAGGCCGCAGGCCGGCGTGAGCAAGCAGCGCGCCAGCGCCTCGCGGGGGAGCCGTTCCCGCGCGTGCCGCAAGACGGCGTCCAGGTCGTCCGGCGCGGTGAGGTCCGTCGGTACCACTCCGAGCGAGAGTACGCCGCCCGCGGCGTGGAAGCTCTCGAACGCGCCGCCGGTGGCCAGCACCGCCTCCAGCGAGAGCCGCGCGTCGATCGAGACCACGTCCCATCCCAGGCCGAGGAGCGGCGCCCACTCGGTGTTGCCGCAGCAGTGGACGCCGACGATGGCGCCCTCGCGCCGGAGCGCCAGCACGACCACGCGCAGCTCCTGCAAGCTGACCAGGTGCTGCGGGTCGCGGCGGTCGAAGGCGTAGAGGCCGGGCTCGTCGAGGAACACCACCGGCCGGGCGCCGGTCTCGCGCAGCCGCCGCGCCAGGGCCAGTGTGCGGGCCAGCACCAGGCGGAAGATCTGCCGCTCGATGGCTTTCCCCTCGGCGGCCGCGGCCAGGGGCTCTCCCTGGGTGGTGCGCAGCACCCACCGCAAGGTGAACGGCCCGGCGATCTGCACCTTGGCGAAGGGGGGCCTCCGCTGCTCCACCTCCCACAGGAACGGCCGCAACGCCTGCCAGGCGCCGGCGGAGGGCAGGAACCGCTGCACGCCGTCGTCGTGCTCGAGAGCGCGATCGAGGCGCGCGTCGAGCGTGGCCGCTCCGCGGCGCCAGTCGCCCAGATCGAGGTCGGCGTTGCCCTCGGCGTCCGCGCGCAGCCCGTGAAGCCCCTCGAGGGCCTGCGGCACCATGTACTCGGCGGCGTCGCGGCGCGGCAGCTGCGGCGCGGCCGGGATGTCGAGGAGCAGCGCCTGCTGCAAGGCCAGCTCGAGCTGCGTGTGCGGCAGGCTGCCGATGCCGCTGGTGGCGAGCGCCGGGACCACCGGGTCAGCAACCCGCCCCGCCCGCGACGCTGAAGTAGGTCGCGTCCGGGTGTTGGAAGACGACCGCGGAGACGCTCGCCTCCGGATCCATCATGCAACCGTCGGTCAGCTCGACCCCGATGTCCTCGGGGCGCAGCACGCGGAAGAGGATCTGCTGGTCCTCGAGGCGCGGACAGGCGGGATAGCCGAACGAGTACCGCTTGCCCCGGTAGTTCGCCTTGAATCGATCGATCATCGTCGTCTCGAGCGGATCGGGAAAGCCCCACTGGCTGCGCAGCTTGGCGTGCAGGAGCTCCGCATAGCCCTCCGCCGTCTCCAGCGCGAGCGCCTGGAGGAGGTGGCTCTTGAGGAAGTCGCCGTTCTTCTTGTACGCCTCGGCGCGCGCGCGGATGCCCGCGCCGGCGGTGGTCAGGAACAGCGCCACCGCGTCGTCCGCCCCCACGTAGTCGGAGAGGCACAGACCGTCCGCCCCCTCCTGCCGGGGGAAGGTGAAGCGGGCCACCTCCGCGCCGCGCGGGTCGAGCAGGGCCAGGTCGTCGCCCTCTCCGCGCGCGCGGAAGAACTGGTAGACGGCGCGCGCCTGCATCGAGCCGCCGCGGCATTCCGCCTTCAGATCGTCGAGCGCCGCCTTGAGCTGCAGAGCCTTGCGCCCCGCCTCGCTCTTCTCCAGCTCGGCGCGGTTCCCCGCCTCCACCTCCTTCACCACGCTGCTCTTCAGGCCCATGTGGCGGCCGTAGATCATCACCGGGTTGATGAACCTCCAGATGTGGTCGAGCGGCGTGTTGGCGAGAACGTGCCGCTCCAGGTCCGGCGGCCGCGGCGGATCGGCCAGCTGCGTCACCTTGCGCGACCGACGCGCGGTGCTCGCGCGCACCGGCGCCGGGCGGGCGGATTCGACGGCGGCGAGCTGGGCGCGCCGCTCCTGCAACTCGCGGCGGAGGTGCTCGTGCTTGTCGGTCTCGGTCACCCGCTTCGCGAGGTCCAGCCCGCTCATCGCGTCCTGCGCGTACGCGACGGTGCCGCCGTACGCGGGCGCGATCTGCCGGTCGACGAAGTTCCGGGAGAGGGCAGCGCCTCCGACCAGGAGCGGCAGGTCCACACCCGCGGCCTTGAGGTCGGTCGCGGTGGCGACCATCTGCTGCGCCGACTTGACCAGCAGCCCCGACAGCCCCACCACGTCGGGCCGGTGCTCGCGCACCGCCTGGATGAGCACCTCCGGCAGGACCTTGATGCCGAGGTTCACCACCTCGAAGCCATTGTTGGAGAGGATGATGTCCACCAGGTTCTTGCCGATGTCGTGGACGTCGCCCTTGACCGTGGCGAGCAGCACCTTCCCGCGCGCGGCGCTGCTCACCTTGTCCATGTGCGGCTCGAGGAAGGAGACCGCCGCCTTCATCGACTCGGCGCTCTGCAGGACCTCGGCCACGATCAGCTGGTTGGCGTTGAAGAGGCGGCCCACCTCGTCCATGCCGCGCATCAAGGGACCGTTGATCACGTCCAGCGGCTTCGCGCCCTGGCGAAGCTTCTCGGCCAGGTCGTCGAACAGGCCGTCGCGCGATCCCTCCACGATGTAGCGCGCGAGGCGCTCGTCGAGCGGCAGCTCGCTGCGTGCGGGACCCGCGGGCTTCTTCTCGCGGAAGTGGGCGGCGAACGCCGCCACGACCCCCTGCAGCGACGCCTGCTCCCGGCAGAAGAGCACTCCCTCGGCGAGCTTGCGCTCGTGCTCGGGGATGGACGGATACCGCTCCAGCTTCTCGGCGTTCACCAGAGCCAGGTCGAGGCCCGCCTGCACGCAGTGGTACAGGAAGACCGAGTTCACCACCTCCCGGCCGGCGGCGGGCAGTCCGAACGACACGTTGGAGATGCCGAGCACCGTCTTGCAGGCCGGCAGCGCGGACTTGATGGCGCGGACCGCCTCGATGGTCTCCACCGCGCTCCCGGTGTACGCCGCGTCCCCGGAGGCGCAGGGGAACACCAGCGGATCGAAGTAGAGGTCCTCCTCGGCGAGGCCGTACTTGCGCGTGAGCAGCTGGTGGCTCCGGCGCGCCACCTCCAGCTTGTCCGCGGCTTTGATGGCCTGCCCGCGCTCGTCGATGCAGCCGACCACCAGCGCGGCGCCATACTTCCGCGCGAGCGGGACGATCTTCTCGAAGCGCTTCTCCCCGTCCTCGAGGTTGACGGAGTTGATGATCGCCTTTCCCTGCGAGTAGGTCAGGCCCACCTCGACGGCCTTCTCGCTGGTCGAGTCGATCATCAACGGCACGCGGACCTTCTTGATCAGCACCTCGAGGAAGCGGCGCAGGTCGGGCAGCTCGTCCCGGTCGGTCTGCTGGGTCGAGACGTCCACCAGGTGCGCGCCCCGCTTCACCTGCGCCCGCGCGATCTCCGCGGCCTCGTCCCACTTCTCCAGCGCGATCAAGTCGCGGAACTTCTTCGAGCCCAGGACGTTGGTGCGCTCGCCGACGATGACCGGCCGCACGTCGTCGCCGATCTCCAGCGGATCCACGCCCGACAGGGCGCTGCGGCGCCGGGTGGGGATGGGCCGCGGCGCGAGGCGCCGCGCGACCTCCGCCAGCCTGGCGATGTGCCCGCGATGGGTGCCGCAGCATCCGCCCAGGAGGTTCAGCCACCCGTTCTCGCCGAAGCGCGACAGCGTCCGCGCCAGCATCTCGGGCGTCTCCAGGTACCGGCCGTTCTCGTCCGGCAGGCCCGCGTTGGGCACGCAGGCGACGCGCGTGCGGGCGAGCTGGGCGAGCGTGCGGACGTGGTCGGTCATGAACTCCGGCCCGGTGGCGCAGTTCAGACCCAGGTAGAGGAGGTCCCTGTGCTCCAGCGAGATGGCGAGGGCGTCGACGGACTGGCCGGCCAGCATGGTGCCCATCGCCTCGATCGTGCCGCTCACCGCCACCGGGAGCCGCTCCTCGGGCGGAAGCGATTCCTGGAAGCCGTCGATCCCGATCAGGCCCGCCTTGACGTTGCGCGTGTCCTGCGAGGTCTCGAGGAGGAAGTAGTCGACGCCGCCTTCGTGCAACCCGCGCGCCTGCGCCTGGTAGTGCTCGATCAGCTGCTCGAAGGTCACCCCGCCCGTCACCGAGATCGCCTTGGTGGTGGGCCCCATCGAGCCGGCGACGAAGCGCTGCCGCTCGGCCGTCGAGAAGGCGTCGGCCTCCGCGCGGGCCAGGGCCGCGGCGGCGCGGTTGATCTCCACCGCCTTCTCCTGGAGCCCGTACTCCGCGAGCACCAGCGGCGTCGCACCAAACGTGTTCGTCTCCAGGACGTCCGCGCCGGCCTCGAGGTATCCGCGGTGGACGCCGCGGACCACGTCGGGGCGGGTGAGGTTCAGCGACTCGTTGCACCCCTCCAGCTCCGGCCCGCCGAAGTCCTGCGCGGAGAGCCGCAGATCTTGCAGGGCGGTGCCCATCGCGCCGTCGAGGACCAGCACGCGCCGGTCGAGCTCCGCCCGGAGCCTCGCCACCCGTCCGGCGCGCGTCATTCCGGCACCTCCGCACAAAGCAGGAAGGGCCGGAACGCAGCCGCGCCTCCGGGCAGCATCTCGGTGCTGATGCTGCCGAACCCCTCCGCCTCCAGTGCCGCGGCCAGCTGGGCCGGCTCGAACCCGAGCCAGCGGTGGCCGAGCCGGTCGCGCACCCACTCCTCGCCGTGGGGCAGCAGCTCGAGCACCAGCAGGCGGCCGCCCTTCTTGAGCAGCTTGCGCGCCTGCGACAGGACCCGCGGCGGATCGTCGACGAAATGCAGGCTCTGCGAGGCGACCACCAGGTCGAAGCGGCGGCGCACGTCGAGCTTGTGCAGGTCGCCGGAGACGAACTCGACGTTGCGGGCGCCCTCGCGCCCGGCTCGCGCCCGCGCCGCCTCCAGCGCGTCGCGGCTCTTGTCGATGGCGAGCACCGAGCGGGCCCAGCGCGCCATCTCGACGCTCAGCGCGCCCGTGCCGCACCCCAGGTCCGCCACGTCGAGGCGGGGCAAGAGCCGCCCCAGGGCGCGCGACCAGAGCTGGAAGGACTGCCCCGGCTCGAGCAGCCGCTCGTTCAGCGCCTGGCGGTCCTCCCGCCGCCGGAGCAGCTCCGTCAGGCGCGAGAGGTCGCCGTCGCCGTCGGTCCTCTCCTCGATCGCCACCTTCACGAGCGGCCAGCGAGCGTCGTCCTTGTCCAGCTCGAGCGCGTAGTACGTGTACCCGTTCTGCCGCTCCTCGACGAGGAGCTTCATCGCCTTGAGCTTGCCGAGGTGGTGCGAGACGCTGGGCTGGGCGATGCCCACCAGCGAGACCAGCTCGCTGACGTTCAAGGGCGTCTGCGCGATGAGCCGCAGGATGCGGAGCCGGGTCGCGTCGCCGAGCGCGCGATAGGCCTGGGACAGGGCCTCCATATCAACGCATCCGCATATCTCGATTCCATCTCCCACGCAAGCAAGATCCGGGCGGCTTTGGCGCGGGCCTCAGCGGGAGCGGAACCAGGCGGCCGTCCGGCGCAGCCCTTCGTCGAGCGCCACGCGCGGCTCCCAGCCCAGCTGCCCCCGCGCGGCGCGCGGATCGACCGAGCTGCGCCGCTGCTCGCCCGGCGCGGCGGGCCCGTGCGCGATGGGTTTCCGGTAGCCGGCCGCGCCCGCCAGGATGCGCGCCAGCTCGTTGACCGACGTCTCCACTCCCGTTCCCACGTTCAGCGCGCCCTGGGCTTCAGAGGTCAGCGCGAGCAGGTTCGCGCGCGCCACGTCCTCCACGTAGACGAAGTCGCGCGTCTGCCCGCCGTCGCCGTTGATGACCGGATCGCCCCCCTGCAGCATCCTGTGCAAGAAGATCGCCACCACGCCGGCTTCCCCCAGTGGATCCTGGCCGGGCCCGTACACGTTTGCGTAGCGCAGGGACATCGTCGGCAGCCCGTCCCGCCGCGCCAGCTCGGCGTACTCCTCGCCGCACAGCTTCGAGACGCCGTAGGGGCTCGCGGGCCGGCGGGCGTGCTGCTCGGTGGCGGGGAACGCGTCCTGCTCGCCGTACACGGCGCCGCCGGAGGACGCGAACACGAACCGGCGGGCGCCGGCCCGGCGCCCCGCCGCCAGCGCGTTCACCGTGCCGAGCACGTTCACGGAGGCGTCGTGCATGGGGTCGGCCACCGAGCGGCGCACGTCCATCTGCGCGGCAAGGTGCAGTACCGCGTCGGGGCGCAGCCGCAGGAGCTCCGCCGCGAGCTGCGGCGAGCGCACGTCCGTCACCAGGAGGTCCGCCCCCGGGGGCACCGCCTCGCGCATGCCGTGGCTGAGATCGTCCAGCGCGATCACGGCATGGCCTGCCTCGAGCAGCGCCCGGCAGCTGTGCGCCCCGATGAACCCCGCTCCGCCCGTGACCACGACGCGCATGGCGCGAATCTACTGCAGAGCGGGACCGCAAGTGCGGAAAGGTGGCGCGGCGGAGTACCCGGGGTCACGGAGGGAGCCTTGTCTCCGACCCGCCCGGGCATCGCAGTCTGATCGCAATGCTCAAGCCGCGCGAGAACCGCCGCCTCCGCGTCCTGATCGTCGACGACTACCCCATCGCGCGCCGCATGTTCAGCACCGGGTTGGCCGGCTACGGCGTGGATACGTGCGAGGCCGGCGACGCCGCGGAAGCGCTCGCGGTGGCCACGGAGCAGTCGCCCGACGTGGTCGTCGTCGATCTGTTCCTGGCGGGCAGCTCCGGCCTGGAGGTGGCGCGCGAGCTCCGCGGCCGCAACGGCGGTGAGCGCGTCGCGATCATCGCCTTGTCCGGACACGCCGGGGACGAGTACCGCGAGCGCGCGGCCGAGGCGGGCTGCGACCTTTATCTAGTGAAGCCCTGCACGACCGATCAGCTGGTCGAAGCGATCGAGGCGATCCTTCCCAGCCGCACCGCAGCGTAGGAGGGGGTGCGCCGCGCGGCGGGCGGGTCGCACGCGCTGTGCTTGATTCCTCAGCAGGCTCTTTTCGTACGGTAAGCGCAACCATCTGAACGGGGGAATTTCATGAACCGCATCGTCACCGCAGCAACCATCCTGGTCCTCGCGGCCGCGGCCACGCCGGCGTTCGCCGAGGACAGGGACGCGACCAACTCCATATTCCTGGAAGGCGGCGGCCCCGGCCTCGCCTACTCGCTCAACTACGAGCGCATCTTCGAGAACGACTTCGGCCTGCGGGTCGGCTTCAGCTACCTGTCGATCTCGGCGAGCGCGGGCAGCAGCACGGCGGACGCCACGATGTGGACGGTCCCGGTCCTGGCGCAGTACGTGGGCCTCAGCTCGGGAAATCACTCGTTGGAGCTGGGCGGCGGGGCGACGATTGTGGGCGTGAGCGGCTCCGCGAGCAGCATGGGTCTCGCCGCCTCCGGATCGGGGACCCTGGTTCTCGGCACGGCCATCCTCGGCTACCGCCGGCAGCCGCCCAGCGGCGGGTTCCAGTTCCGCATCGGCCTCGAGGCGCTGGTCGGCAAGGGCCTCTCGCTTAGCGAGAGCGGGCGCAACCCAGACCAGATCGGCGTCCTGCCCTGGATGTACATGAGCCTCGGCTTCTCCATCTGATCGCCCCGTTCCGACGGGCCGGGCTCCCTGCCCGGCCGCCTCCTGAGCCTGCGCCGAACCGCAGTCGACGGGGTCAACGGTTCGCGCCGGAAGTGCTTTGAGTGCCAACTAGCCGTCTGCTACCTTGGTCGGATGACGTCGACGCTGCGCGACTCGTTCCCCATGCTCGTCGGCCTCGCCCTGCTCACCGCGGTAGGGTACCTGGTGATCAGCGCCACCGGCCGCAGCTGGTTCGAGCACGACGTCCAGATGCGCGCCGAGCTGGCGGTGCGCGGCGCGCGGCGGGGGCTCGTCAGCCGCTGGGAGCGCGGCGACCACAAGGGCATCGGGCAGCTCCTCGAGGACATCGCCCGCGACGAGCGCATCCTCGGCGTCGTCGCGTGCTCCCTCGACGGCGCCACCTTCGCGCACACCGCCGAGTTCCCGCGCGAGCTCTCCTGCCCCCGGTTCACCGGGCCGGCGCTCGCCGCGAGCGAGCCCCGCGAGTGGAACCAGGCGGCCCGGATCGGCGACGCGCGCGTGTACCTCAGCGCGATCCCGCTGCGCGCCGAGGCCGGGCCGATCGGCGTCATCGGGCTGATCCACGACATGTCGTACATCGAGCACCGCAACGCGGTCACGCGCCGAGCCGCAATCTCGCTCTTCCTCCTTCTCGGTTTCGCGGCGGTCCTCGGCTCGACCGCGACCGCGCGCGCTTCGTTGCGGCGCTTCCGCGACGAGCTGCACGACCTCCTCAGCGGCTCGCGCCAGCGCCCCGAGTTCCAGCCGCTGCTCCAGGATGTGCGCGAGCTCGCCACGCAGCTCGCCAGCGAGGCCCGCGCCGCGGAGGGCGGCGGCATCTGGACGCCCGATCGGCTGCGAGAGGTGCTGCACCGGCACCTGCGCGGCGAGAAGGTGATCATGGTCGCCAACCGCGAGCCGTACATCCACGACCGCGATCCCGAAGGAGGCGTGCGCATCCTCCACCCGGCCAGCGGCCTGGTCACCGCCCTGGAACCCGTGATGCGCGCCTGCGGCGGCGTCTGGGTGGCGCACGGCAGCGGCACGGCGGACCGGGAGGAGAGCGACGGAAACGGACGCGTCCGCGTGCCCCCGGGCGAGGAGTCGTACACCATCCGCCGCATCTGGCTGACGCCGGAGGAAGAGCGCGGCTACTACTACGGTTTCGCCAACGAAGGCCTGTGGCCGCTCTGCCACATCGCGCACGCCCGGCCCAGCTTCCGGCGCGAGGACTTCGAGCACTACCAGCAGGTGAACCGCCGCTTCGCCGACGCGGTCTGCGCCGAGGTCGACCGCGAGGATCCCATCATCCTCGTGCAGGACTACCACTTCGCGCTCGCCCCACGGCTCATCCGCGAGCGGCTGCCGCGCGCCACCATCCTGACCTTCTGGCACATCCCCTGGCCGAACCCGGAGCACTTCGGGATCTGTCCTTTCCGCGAGGAATTGCTCGAAGGTCTCCTGGGGAGCAGCATCGTCGGTTTCCACGTCCGCGGCCATTGCAACAACTTCGTGGAATCGGTCGACCGCTACCTCGAGGCGCGCATCGACCGCGAGACCATCGCCGTGGTGCAGGGCGGCGACACCACGCTGGTGCGGCCGTACCCGATCTCCATCGATTGGCCCAACCGCTGGGCGGCGCAGACGCCGCCCGCGGAGAAGTGCCGGGAGGAAGTGCTCGCCGAGCTCAAGCTGCCGCAGGACTCGCTCCTGGGCGTGGGAGTGGACCGCCTCGACTACACCAAGGGAATCGAGGAGCGGCTCCTCGCCGTGGAGCGGCTCCTGGAGCGCTACCCGCGCTTCCGCGGCCGTTTCCGCTTCATCCAGCTCGCGGCGCCGAGCCGCACCGCCATCGAGCGCTATCGGCAGCTGAACGAGGCGGTGGAGGAGCTGACCGCGCGGATCAACGCCCGCTTCGGCAGCGGCTCGTACCGGCCCGTCCTGCTGCAGCGGCAGCACCACGAACCCCCGCGCGTCTTCCGCTACCTGCGGGCGGCGGACGTCTGCTACGTGAGCAGCCTGCACGACGGCATGAACCTGGTGGCGAAGGAGTTCGTCGCCGCCCGCGACGACGAGCGGGGAGTGCTCGTGCTCAGCCAGTTCACGGGCGCGGCGCGCGAGCTGACCGAGGCGCTGATCGTCAACCCCTACGACCTGGACGAAGCCAGCTCCGCGCTTGCCGCCGCGCTGGTGATGCCCCCCGACGAGCAGACGGACCGGATGCGCGCGCTGCGCAGCCTGGTGTCCGAGTTCAACGTGTACCGCTGGGCGGGGCGCATGCTGGCCGACGCCGCCAGGCTCAGGCAACGCGACCGCCTCACCCACCGCCTCGAAGGAGGCGCCCGCATGGAGGGGACCGCCTGATGGAACCGCTGCTCGGATCGGCCGAGCTGGAGCGACTCGCTCGCGCTGACGCGCTCCTCGCCTTCGACTTCGACGGGACGCTCGCGCCCATCGTGGACGACCCGTCCCGCGCCGCTCTGCGGCCCGTCACCCGGCGGCTGCTCGCCCAGGTGGCGCAGCTCTACCCCTGCGCGGTGATCTCGGGGCGCGCCGAGGGGCAGGTCCGGGAGCTCCTGGCGGGCGTGACGGTCTGGTACGCGGTGGGGAACTGGTATCTCGACGATCCGGCGCTGATCGAGCAGCGCTTCCAGGCGGTCCGCGGCTGGCTCGGGCCGCTGCGCGAGCGGCTGGACGGCCTGCGCGGGGTCGCGATCGAGGACAAGGGCGTGTCCCTCGCCATCCACTACCGCGCGGCAGCCGACCGCGCCCAGGCGCGCGACGCCATTCGCGAGGCGGCCGGCCTCCTCGAGCAGGTGCGGATCGTCACCGGCAAGGAGGCCCTCCACCTGCTTCCGGAGGGCGCGGCGGACAAGGCGTCCGTCCTGGACCGGCTGCGGGCGCAGGTCGGTTGCGACGTGACGCTCTATGTGGGCGACGACGGCACCGACGAGAGCGCTTTCGCCTCCGGGCCCTCCGTGGTCGGCGTCCGCGTGGGCAGCTCCGGGGCGTCAGCGGCGCGGTTCTACCTGCGCGGGCAGGAGGAGATCGACGACCTGCTCGAGCGGCTGGTCGATCTGCGCGCCCGGAAGGCGATCCCGCCGGAACGGCGGCGGCGCGGGAGCTGAGCGGCTGCAACGCGGCGACCAGCCGCCGCGGTATCCGGCGGCGCTGCGCTTTTGCAGCGCGGAGGTCATGGGATGCACTCTAGCCGCCCAGGAACAGGCGCCCGACCTGGGGATCGTGCAGCAGCTCGGCGCCGGTGCCGACCATCGCGAGCGAGCCGGAGACGAGGACGTAGCCGACGTCGGCGAACTCGAGGCCCTTCTTGGCGTTCTGCTCGACCATGACGATCGCCTTGCCCTCTTTGCGCCGCAGCTCGGAGAGGATCTCGAACACCATGTCGATGTAGCGCGGCTCCAGGCCGATCGACGGCTCGTCGACGAGCAGCACCCGCGGGTTCATCACCAGGGCGCGGGAGATCTCCAGGAGGCGCCTCTCGCCGCCGGAGAGCACGCGCGCCGGCTGGCCGCGCCGCTTGGCCAGCCGGTCGTACTTCTGGAAGATGCGCTCGGCCGCCTCTTTCGCCGCGTCGGGTCGGGACAGGAGATACCCGCCCATCCAGAGGTTCTCCTCGACGGTCATGTCGGGGAAGACCGAGTTGTCCTGCAGGATGTAGGCGACGCCGGATTCCTTCAGCTTCTGGTTCGGGGACAGGCGGGTGATGTCCTTCCCGCCCACGCGGACGCTGCCCGAGGTGATGCGCGTGAACCCGTAGATCGAATGCAGCACGGTCGACTTCCCCGCGCCGTTCGGCCCGATCATGCAGAGCGCGCGCCCGGGCGCGAGCTGGAGATCGACGCCGTGCAGGATCTCCATCTTGCCGTAGCCCGCGTGCAGGTCCGAAAGCGACAAGAGCGGGTCGCCGCCGGCGAGCTGCGCGATGCGCTCGCGCGTCGGCGGCTCCCCCGCGAACGGCTCCATCAGGTCGCTCCCAGGTAGGCGTCGAGGACGCGCTGGTCCTTCTGCACCTCTTCCGGCTTCCCCTGCGCGAGCAGCTCGCCGTGCGCGAGGCAGTAGATGTACTCGGCCAGCTGCATGATCACGCGCATGTTGTGCTCGATGACGAGCAGCGTGATGCCGAACTCCTGGTTCGCCTGCCGCAGCCGCTGCAACAGACCGTTGATGAGCGTCGGGTTGATCCCCGCCGTCGGCTCGTCCAGGAGCAGCATCTTCGGCTCGCTCATCAGCGCCATGGCGAACTCGAGCAGCTTCTGCTGCCCGAACGACAGGTCGCCTCCCGGCAGGTGCCGCTTGGCGTGCAGCCCGACGAACTGGAGCAGGTCCTTCGCCTTGCGCTCCTCGGCCGGCGAGCTGCGCCGGTAGACGGAGCGCCACCCCAGCTGGGAGGGCGGAATGCTGATGAGCATGTTCTGCACGCAGGTCATCCCGCGGTAGATGCGCGTCTGCTGGAAGGTGCGGAGCAGGCCCAGGCGCGCGATCTGCGGCACGCGCAGCCTGGTGATCTCGCGCCCGGCGAAGCGGATCGAGCCCGCGTCGACCGGGTGCTGGCCGACGATGGAGTTGAACAGCGTGGTCTTGCCGGATCCGTTGGGGCCGATCAGCCCGTAGATCTTCCCGGGCGGGACGGCGAGGCTCACCTCCTTGTTGGCGACCACGCCTCCGAACGACTTGCTGATCTCATGAACCTCCAGGATCGGCGTCACCTGCCGCCCTCGGAGGCGGCCTCGTCGACGCCGTGGCCGAACCGCTCCGGCCAGCGCTCGCGCGCCCAGCCCAGGATGCCGCGGGGGAAGAAGACCACGATGACGACGATGAGCAGCCCGAGCGCCACCCGCTGCCAGCCGAGCAGGTAGGTCCAGAACAGCTCCTTGGTGACGTGGAAGATCACCGCGCCCAGCACCGGTCCCCAGAGCGTCCCCTTCCCGCCCAGGATGGCCATCAGCACCATCCACACGCCGAAGGTCGAGCCCGCGAAGGCGACCTCGCGCGGGTCGATGAACCCCACCAGGTTGCCGACCACGCCGCCCATCAGGCCGAGGAAGAAGGCCGAGACGCACCAGGCGGTGGTCTTGTACTGCGTGGTGCGCAGGCCCATGGCCTCGGCCTTGTCCTCGTCGTCGCGGATGGCGTTGATGGCGAGCCCGAAGCGGCCCGAGTACAGCCAGCGCAGCACGGGGAAGGTGATCACCGCGAGCGCGAAGGAGAGATAGTAGAAGAACGTCTCGCGGCCGCCGAGCGCTCCTGGGAAGAGCGGCGGAACCATGCCGCCGCCGCCCCCGACGAAGTCCCATCCCCCGGCCAGCTCGCCGGCCGCGATGCCGATGCCGAGCGTGCCGATGGCGAAGTAATGGCCGCGCAGCCCCAGAAGTCCGGAGCCGATCAGGGCGGCCACGGCCACCGCGAGCACCGCGCCCACGCCCATCCCCAGGAACAGCGCGGAGTAGTAGACGAGGTGCAGGTCGCGCTGCACGACCACGCAGGCGTACATGCCGACGCCGAAGAAGAGGATGTTGCCGAAGGAGTTGTAGCCCATCTGGCCGCCGAGCAGGTCCCAGGTGAGCGCGAACACGACCATCACCCAGAGGAAGGCCATCTGGCTGCGGTAGGCCGGCGCAAGCACCGGCGCCGCCAGGCCGAAGGCCAGGATCACGGCGGGGATCGCCAGCTCGCGCGCGGACGGCAGCTTCATGTCAGGTATCTCCGCTGGCGGGCCAGCGAGAACCTGCGCCAGACGAGGATCACCACCAGTAGGCCGAAGATGAACGCCGCTTGGTATTCGGCCCCCAGGATGAACCCGGCAAAGTTCTCCGCCACCCCCAGGCCCAGCGCCGCCACGAGCACGCCGACGACGTTCCCCAGGCCGGCGAGGATCACGATCATGAAGGAGCGGACCGTGTACGGCAGGCCGAGGTACGGGTGCACGATCCAGGTCATCGCGACCAGGGCGCCCGAGGCCCCGCAGATGGCCGCGTTGATGCCGAAGGTCCACGCATAGACCCGGTCGGTGTCGATGCCCATCACCCGAGCTGCCCGCGCGTTCTGCGCGGTCGCGCGGATCGCCTGTCCCATCCGCGAGCGCCTGAGGAACACGAGCAAGGCCGCCCCGGTGAGGAGCGCGGCGCCGAACGACAGCAGCTTGATCTCGGCGACCGTCACTGCTCCGCCGAGCAGCACCAGCGTGCCGAAACCGGACTCGGCGGTGCGCACGTTCGCCCCGAACAGGCCGTTGGCGAGCTGCTGCAGCAGGATGCTGAGCCCGTACGTCGCCAGGATCGAGATGAAGAGGTCCTTGTCGACGACGCGGAAGATCACGCTGCGATAGAGGGCCCAGCCGAGACAGAAGAGCAGGACGGCCGCCACCGGCACGCCGAGCAGCGGATGGATGCCCGCGCGGTAGAGGAAGTATGCCGCGTACCCGCCGAGCATCACCAGCTCGCCCTGCGCGACGTTGATGAGCCCCATCACGCCCCACACCAGCGCCATTCCGTAGGCGGCGAGCGCGAAGATGGCGCCGATCAGGATTCCGTCCAGCAAGAGCTGGAGCGACAGCGGGGGCGCGGCGAAGAGCAGCCTGAGGTTGTCCATCGGGCCGGGCGTTCCCGGCCCCGCGCTCGCAGGGCCGGGAGACGATTCGATGCTCCTTATTGCGGCATCTTGCGCGGAAAGACCAGCTTCGTCTCCGCCCACTTCGTCGGGGCCACGACCTTGTAGTCGCCGCCGAGCACCTGGTAGAGCACCATCGGTTTCGCCGTGTTCTTGCCCGTCTCGTCGAACTTGATCGGGCCGTAGAAGGTCATCATGTCGGTCGCTGCGATCGCGTCGCGCACCTTCTCCGACTCGAACGACCCGGCGCGCGCGAACGCGTCGGCGAAGACCAGCACCGAGGCCGTCGACTCCGCCGCCTGGTACGGCGCCGGATAGTTGAGCTCCTTCTCGAACAGCTTCGCGTAGTCGTCCGCGCTGCCGAACCACTTGTCCTTGTAGCTCAGCTTGCGGTCCCACTGCGAGGCGCACAGGACGCCCTCGGCGATCTTCCCCAGGGTCTCGGCGATCTTGGCCGAGTCGCAGTGGGTGGTGCCGACGATCGGCACATCCACCCTCATCTCGGCGGTCTGCTTCACCACCAGCGTGGCGCCCTTCTCGTGGCCGGAGACGAGCAGCAGGTCGGGCTTGACCGCCTTCACCTTGGTGAGCGTGGCGGCCATGTCGTTGATCTCGGGCGGCAGCTTGTCGTCGACGAGGATCTTCATCCCGTACTTCTGCGCGGCCTCCACGATGCCCTGGCGCACGTCGAGGCTGAAGGGGTCGTTCTCGAAGGCCATGGCGATCTTCAGCGTCTTCGGGTCGCGGCCCTTCTCCTTGGCCACCTCGGCGGCCAGGTTCACCGCGTCGCGCAGGTAGTAGTCCGAGGTGGAGAGCACCGCGAACAGGTACTTGTAGCCTTCGGTGAAGAGCTCGCGCGCCGCGCCGTTCCCCTCCACGTGCGGCACCTTGTACTTCTCGGTCACCGGGGCGATCGCCTTCGTCAGCCCGGAGCTGTAGGCGCCCAGGACGAACTTCACGCCGTCCTGGTTGATGAGCCGCTCGGCCAGCTGCGCGCCGCGGGCGGGGGTGGACTCGTCGTCGTAGTAGAGCACCTTCAGCTTGTAGGCTTTCCCACCGACCTTCACGCCGCCCATCTCGTTGATCCGCTTCACGGCGAGGTCGTAGCCGTCCTTGGTGTTCTTGCCGTTGACCGAGTACTTCCCGGTGAGCGATACGGCCGCGCCGAGGACGACCGTGTCGCCTTCGACCTTGGCGGCGGCGCTCCCGGCCGCCATCAGCAGCAGTGCGCACGCCCCGGTTGCAAGAAGGCGCGCCTCGGGGATCGACTTCATGTGTTCTCCTCTCGTGCCTGCAGTCTTCGTCGTTGAATGTCCTCGCCGAGGCTTCCGACCTTGGTCCATCGGAACACGGCGCGGGCGGGGCCGCAAGAGGTCCGGAAGTCGCGCGCCGCAGTTGCACTGATCGGTCCTCTGACCCGGAACGGAACACGATTGTTCCGGAACGGAACGGTCGATCGCTCCGGCCCATGCTTCCGGCGGTCCGCCGATCGTCGCGACGGGGCTGGGGAAAAGGTCCGCCGCGCGCGCGGGAACGAGAACGGCACGGCCGATGCTGTGGTAGCGCGTGCCGCAGTGTCCCTGCGCACCGCGGCCGTTGCGTCCAGAGGAAGACAAGGAGGAACACCGTGCATCTGTCCTGGAAGCCACTCAACGCGGTGCTGGTCGTCGCAGCTGGATTCTGCGCATTCGCGCTGGACGCGGTCGCGGACAGCGTTCCGACCGGTCTGCCCCCGAGCCCGACGTTCGGGATCACGAAGTTCTCGCAGCCCATGCCGCGCTTCGACGTGCTGCCGCGAAATGCGGTCTCGACGCTGGTTCCCGCTCCGACCGCGCAAGCCAATACCACCCAGCAGCCGGTGGATCCCGCGCTCGGCGGAGGTACCGGCCCGATCGAGGGACGGCCTCCGGGCGACATCTGGGCGCACCAGGAGTTCACCCGGTTCCCGCCCCAGATCGCCGTCGACGTCACGATGGAGGGCGCGAAGGTCAACAACACGTACAACCCGGGAGTCCCGTCCAGCCTGAACTCCAACATCAATCCCGCGCTTCCCTTCCCGCCGCGCTTCCATCCCCAACTGCCCGACCAGGGACCGCTGGCGTTGTGGACGTTCAACGGGACTCTTCCGCCGAAGCTGGTGATCGGCCGCTACGCGCAGCCCATCCTCTTCCGCGAGCACAACAAGCTTCCGGTCGACAAGAACCAGAACGGCGGGTTCGGCCTGCACTCGATCTCGACCCACGAGCACAACGGCCACCACGGGGCGGAGAACGACGGGTTCACCGGCGCTTACTTCTTCCCCAACCAGTTCTACGACTACCACTGGCCCATCGTGCTCGCCGGATGGAGGAGCATCAACACCGGCGCGACGGATCCGAAGGCCGCGACGCCGACCGACACGGGCACCGGCAAGACGAACGTCGCGGGCGACTGGCACGAGACGATGAGCACGCACTGGTTCCACGACCACATGTTCAGCTTCACCTCGCAGAACGTGTACAAGGGCATGGCGGGGATGTTCAACATCTACAGCGCCCTCGACCGCGGCAACGAAGCGATCAACGACACCGTGAACCTCCGGCTGCCCAGCGGCACGGCGAAGTCGTTCGCCAACCTCGACTACGACGTCAACATCCTGCTGGCGGACAAGGCGTGGGATGCGCAGGGCCAGCTCGCCTTCAACATCTTCGACTTCGACGGGTTCCTGGGCGACCGGATGACGGTGAACCTGGTCGACAATCCGTTCTTCGAGGTGGAGGCCCGCAGGTACCGCTTCCGCATCCTCAACGCCGCCGTGTCCCGCTTCTTCAAGCTGGCGCTGAGCGACGGCTCGCCGATGATCCAGATCGCGAACGACGGGAACCTCCTGCCGCACCCGGTGCCCCTCACCGAGCTGGACGAGTTGGGCATCGCGGAGCGCTACGACGTGGTGATCGACTTCTCCCGCTACGCCGTGGGTTCCAAGGTGTACTGGGTGAACCTGACCCAGCAGACGAACGGCAAGAGGCCCGACAAGGACCTCTCGCTGGCGGAGGCGCTCCAGGGCAGCGGCAACGATCCGGTGGTTGGCAAATTCCTCGAGTTCCGCATCGTCCGCCAGCCGGCCGTGGCCGATCAGAGCCAGGTCCCCGACCCGCTGATCCCGAATCCGGACCTCTCCGCCGTTCCCGTGGCGCGGACGCGCACCTTCGAGTTCGGCAGCGGCGGCTCGCAGACCACGCTTCCCGCGGCTCCCGGGAGCAGGAGCGAGGTTACCGCGTTCGTCGGACCATGGGGCATCAAAACGGACAACCAGGGTCCGATGCTCGACGCGGACTATGGCCGCATCACGGCGGGCCCCGGATACGGCACCCGTGAAGTCTGGACCCTGAAAAACGGCGGCGGGGGCTGGGACCACCCGATCCACATTCATTTCGAGGAGGGACAGATCCTCGACCGCAACGGAGATCCGAACGCCGTCCCGGCCTGGGAGAAGGGACGCAAGGACGTCTATCGGCTCCGCCCGGGAGGGAGCGTGACCATCACCATGCAGTTCCGCGACTTTGGCGGGATGTTCATGGAGCACTGCCACAACACCGTGCACGAGGACAACGCCATGCTGATGCGGTGGGAGATCGACAACAACGGAGCGCCGTTCCTGCGGCCGCTCCCCACGCCGATCGCGACCCCGCAGGGCGTGACCTTCGTTCCTCCCGACGACATCCTTCCCACCGCCTTCTGACGCGGACCGGAGCGAACGCATGACCACGACGTTCTTTGCAGCGATCCGATTCTTCCGAACCGCGAGGGAGCGAACGATGAGCACGCATCGGCGGCATTCCACAACCCTGTTCGTTTCGTTGTTTGGCGGGGCGCTCGCAGCGCTGTTCGTGGCGGCGCGCCCTGCCTACGCCCAGACCAGCGCCGTCTCCAGCTTCACGATCCAGGTCTCGGGCACTGCTTCGGCCGTGAAGACGGGACTGCCGGAGACGGTGACGTTCTCGGGTCCGGTGGTGGTTACCGCGACCGTGGTGACCGATCCCGCGCTGGGGCCCATCGCGGTGGTCTCGGTCGACGGCCGCGGAGTGACCGGCACGGGGAACAAGACCAAGACGACCTACATCAACTCCTGCCAGGCGAATCTCACGCGGCCGTTCGGGCCGACGGACCAGATCCAGACCACGTTCGCCTTCTTCCAGAACACGACCGGCGGGTACATGAATTCGAAGACGGGCCTCCTCACGTTGGGCCTGACCTACGACACCACCACGATGGCGCTGACGAACGTGACAGCCAGCGTCGGCACGCTCTGACGGCCGGGTCGGGAGCGACGCCATGCGAGCACGGCATCGGAGCAAGGTCGGGTGGTTGGCGCTGCTGGTCGCGGCCGGGGGCCTTCTCGGTCCCCAGCCGGCGACAGCCGGCGGCCCCTGGGGGGCCGACTACTTTCCCAACGTCCCGCTCACCACGCAGGACGGAAAGGTAGTCCACTTCTACGACGACCTGCTCAAGGGCAAGTCAGTCGCGATCAACCTGATCTACACGAAATGCAGCGCCAGCTGCCCGCTGGAGACCGCGAAGATGACCCAGGTGCAGCGCATCCTGGGCGATCGCGTCGGCAAGGACGTCTTCTTCTACTCGATCAGCATCGACCCGAAGCACGACACGCCGGAGGTGCTGAAGGCGTACATGCAGAAGTTCCACATTGGCGCGGGCTGGCAGTTCCTGACCGGTCGGGAGGAGGACATCAAGCTGGTTGCAAAGAAGCTCGGGCTGTCTTCGCTGACCGACCTGTCCAACCGGGACGGGCACATGCCGAGTCTCATGATCGGCAACGAGCCGAGCGGGAGGTGGATGCGGCAGTCCGCCGTCGACAATCCCCGCTTCCTCGCCACGCACATCGGCAACTTCTTCGGCTGGAAGAGCACCGAGCCGGCGCGGAGCTACGCCGAGCTGCGCGAGCCCCCCAAGATCGACGAAGGCGCCCGCCTGTTCACGACCCGCTGCGCCGCGTGCCACACCGTCGGCAAGGGCGACGGCATCGGCCCCGACCTGGCGAATGTCACCAAGCGGCGCGACCACTGCTGGGTGGGCCGCTACATCGCCGAGCCGGACAAGATGCTCGAGGAGAAGGACCCGATCGCCGTGGAGCTGTTCGCCAAATACAAGAACGTCCGCATGCCGAACCTCAGCTTGACCCCCGACGACGTCGCCCTCCTCCTCTCGCACATCGAAAAGGAGAGCAAGGCGGTGGTCGCGCAGGCGCAAAAGGACGTTACCCCCGCCCGATGACCCTTGCTCATTGAAGCCGGATGGGCTTCAATGCGCCGCCATCGAAAACGCGCTCCGGCGCTTTTTCCGCTGCGCTGGAACATGGGGGGGACATGAAACGCCTGATGCGGCTTGTCGTGTGTCCGTTGGTTTGCCTCGCGGTCGCCTCGTGCAGCGGGGCCACCCCGGGGCCGGGGAACCTCGAGGTACAAGACGTGGAGGTGGCGGCGCTGTTCACGGTGCCGGCTGCTGGCGTGAGCTGCATCCGCATCACCGCCAGCAATCCGAGGCGCACCAGCAACACGGACTTCGGCGTCGCGCCCGGCGCAAGCTCGACTTCGCTGACGATGCACGGCGTGCCCACCGGTAACGTCATCTTCTCCGGCGCCGCGTTCGCCGACCCTTGCGCCTTCATCGTCGAGACCAGCTCCCCGACCTGGATCTCCGACGACGTCGCGGCGGCGGTGTCGCCGGCCGGCCCTCCACCGAGCGTGACCCTGCATTTCCATGGCGTGGGCAACGTCCAGGTGGGCGTCGACTTCGGGGACGATACGTATACGGCCTCGACCATCGCGGGAAACGGCACCCAAGGCTCCGCCGACGGGATCGGTTCGGCGGCGCGCTTCGAGGGGCCGAACGGCATCGCGCTCGACGGCGACAACCTCTACATCGTCGACCGCAACATCCCTTCCGCAGCCGTCGGGATGGCCGTCCGGCGCCTCAAGCTCTCCACCGGCGAGGTGACCACCATCGCGGGAAGCGCCACCGCGATCGGGACCGCGGACGGCCCGGGCAGCACCGCCCGCTTCTCGTTCCTCCGCGGCATCGCCGTCTCCGGGGGCCTGCTCTACGTGATCGACCGGTGCGCAGTGCGCACCGTCGCGACCGCGCCTCCGTTCACGGTGAGCACCTTGGTGGGCACGCGGCGCCCTGCACCCGCCGATGCATGGCAGTGCGGCACGCCGTTCCTGTCGCTGCTCGACATCGTCATCCGGCCCAGCGGCATCTTCGTCGCGGATGCCTCGCGCTTCATCGTCAGCAAGATCGACGTCACCACTTCGCCACCGGCCATCACCACCGTGGCGGGCGTCCCGGACGTCTCGGGTTCCGACGACGGCCCGGTGGCCAGCGCGCATCTGCTTTCGCCGACCGGCCTGGTCTTCCCCTTTGCGGGCGATGACGTCTTCTACGTCGGCGACCTCGGCTCGACCTTCGAGACCTCGTACGGCCTCCTCCGCCGCGTCTCGATCTTCGAGGACGCCGTGACCACCGTGGCCGGGGCCGTGCATGGCGCTCCCAGGATCGAGGACGGTTTTAGCATCGGCGCGCTTTTCAACGACGCGCGGCGCTTCGACAGCGACGGAAACAACCTCTTCATCGGGGACACCCCGGCGATCCGCCGGATGGACCTGGCGACGCTCGCGGTCACCACCATCGCGGGCGGCAACACTTCGGGGTACGCCGACGGGCCGGGAAGCACGGCCCTCCTCTCGGCGGCCTTCGGGATCGCGCGCGGTCCGGGCGGCAAGATCTTCTTCGCCGACCAGGGGAACTTCGTCATCCGCGTGCTCACGCCGTAGAGCGCGGCGCCGCCGGCGCCTTCCCTGGGGCGCCGGCGCGCAGCCGGTCGTCGCGCTCGCGCATCAGCCAGTAGGTGACTCCCAGCGCGAGCGTGCGTTTGACGGGCACTGACTTCCACGGGGCGCCCGTCGCGAGGTAGAAATCCGTCGTGTCCACCCCAGCGCGCGCGACGAGGATGCCGCCGCAGATCCCGTTCATCATCGGGAACGAGGCGTGCGAGCGGTTCAGCTTCTACGGGATGCGGAACATCCTCACCGTGTTCCTCATCGACTGGCTGCTCCGGAACGACCTGCCGAGCCAGTCCCAGCGCGAGGCCTCCGCGAAGGCCGTCTTCCATCTCTTCGTCTTCGGCGTGTACTTCACCCCGCTCCTGGGCGGGTTCCTCGCCGACCGGTTCCTGGGGAAGTACCGGACGGTGCTCTACATCTCCCTGCTGTACTGCGCCGGGCACGCCTGCCTGGCGATCTTCCACGGCGACCCGAAGGGCTTCTACGCCGGCCTGGTGCTGATCGCGCTCGGGTCGGGCGGCATCAAACCGTGCGTCTCCGCGCTGGTCGGCGACCAGTTCACCGCCGAGAACAAGCACCTGGTGAACAAGGTTTTCGCCATCTTCTACTGGAGCATCAACCTAGGCAGCTTCTTCGCCTCGCTGCTCATCCCCAAGACGCTCCGCCTCTTCGGCCCGGCGGTCGCGTTCGGCATCCCGGGGATCCTGATGGGAATCGCGACGCTCATCTTCTGGCTGGGGCGCAACCAGTACGTGAAGGTCCCGCCCACCGGGAAGAATCCGCACTCCTTCCTCGCGGTGGTGCGAAGCGCCTTCAGGAACCGCGGGCGCTTGGGCTCGTTCCTCGACGGCGCCCGGGTCGAGCACCCCGACGAGGCCGTCGAGGGCGTGAAGGCCGTCTTCCGCGTCCTCTCCATCTTCGCCTTCATCCCCTTCTTCTGGATGCTCTTCGATCAGAAGGCGTCCACCTGGGTGGTGCAGGCGCGCTCGATGGACCTGCGGGTGGGTTCGTGGAACTTCGAGCCCTCCCAGATGCAGCTCGTCAACCCCGCGCTGGTGATGCTGCTCATCCCCGTCACCACCGGGATCGTCTACCCGTTCTTCAAGCGCCTCGGCTGGGAGCTGAATCCACTGCGCCGGATGCCCATCGGCATGGCTCTCGGCGCGACCTCGTTCGTCATCGCCGGGCTCCTCAACGTGCCGGTGGCTTCGGGGCAGAAGATCTCCGTCGTCTGGCAGGTCCTCCCGTACGTGGTCCTCACCATCGGCGAGATCCTGGTCTCGGTCACCGGTCTCGAGTTCGCGTACACCCAGGCGCCGCTGACCATGAAGAGCGTCATCCAGAGCTTCTGGAACCTGACCACGGCCGCGGCGAACCTGGCCGTGGCGCTCGCCTCCGCGTTCGTCTTCTTCAGCGGGACCGCGCTGTTCTTCTATTACGCTGGCTTCGCCTACCTCGCCGCCGCGGGCCTCGCACTGGTCGCCCGGCGCTACAAGGTGGTCGAGTGGTACCAGCGCGCGCCGGCTCCGCAGCCGGTCCAGCGCGAGGCGCCGCTCGCGGAACCCGCCTGACTCAACCGGAGGATCCGAGATGACGGATCTGCGCGACAAAGCGGAAGCGCTGCGACGGCTCCACGCCGGCCCGCGCGTGCTGGTGCTCGCGAACGCGTGGGACGCGGCCAGCGCGCGTTTGATCGAGGCGGCCGGCGCTCCGGCCATCGCGAGCTCCAGCGCCGGAGTCGCGTTCGCGCTCGGTTACCCGGACGGCCAGCGGATCGCGCGCGCGGAGATGCTCGACATGGTCCGCCGGATGGCGCGGGTGGTTCGGGTGCCGGTCACCGCGGACGTCGAGGCCGGCTACGGCACGACGGCGCAGGCAGCCGCCGAGACGGCGCGGGGAGTCGCCGCCGCCGGCGCGGTCGGAATGAACCTGGAGGACGCGGACGAGGGCCGGCTGCTCCCGCTCGAGGTGCAGGTCGAGCGGGTCCGCGCGGCCCGGGCGGCGGGCGAGTCCGCCGGCGTGCCGCTGGTGATCAACGCGCGCACCGACGTGTTCGGCGCCGAAGAGATTCCCTCCGCGCAGCGCCCGGCCGAAGCGGTGCGCCGCGCCAACGCTTACCTGGCGGCGGGCGCCGACTGCGCCTTCGTGCCCTTCGTGACCGACCGGGACCTCATCGGGCGCCTGGCCCGCGAGATCGAAGGGCCGCTGAACGTGCTTGCGACGCCGGACAGCCCGCCTGTCGCGGAGCTCGAGCGCCTGGGGGTGCGCCGCGTCTCCGTCGGGGGTGGGCTCGCCCGCGCCGCGTACGGCCGGGCGCGGAGGATCGCGGTCGAGATCCAGGAGAACGGGACGTTCGAGTCACTCCGCGAAGGCACGATCTCCTATGCCGAAATGCAGCGGCTGCTCGGATCGTGAGGCCGCGCGTGACTCCGGAGCGGGTTCAGGTGCTGAGCCTGGGGGAGATGGCGGACGTCGAGCGGCAGCTCGAGCCCACGTTCGAGGTCCATCGGGCAACCGGCGCGGACATCGACGGGCTCGTCGCGCGGCACGGCCCGGCGATCCGCGCCGTGACCACTCGCGGGCGCGACCGTCTCGATGCGGCACTGCTCGCGCGGCTCCCCTCGGTCGAGATCATCGCCAACTTCGGCGTCGGATACGATTCCATCGACCTCGACGCCGCGGCCCGCCGCGGCATCGTCGTCACCAACACCCCCGACGTCCTCAACGACGAGGTAGCGGACTTCGCCGTGGCGCTCCTGCTCGCCACCGTGCGCCGGCTGCCGCAGGCGGACAGGTTCGTGCGTGCGGGGCGGTGGCTGCAGGGGAACTTCCCCCTCGGCCCCACCTTGCGCGACCGGACGGTCGGCCTCGTCGGGATGGGCCGCATCGGCAAGCGCATCGCCCAGCGGCTCTCGGCCTTCGAGGTGCCGATCGTCTACCACTCGCGCACCGCGCGGCCCGACGTGCCCTATCGTCACTATCCGGAGTTGCTGGCGATGGCGAAGGACGTGGACACGCTCCTGGCCATCCTGCCGGGGGGCCCCGCCACCCAGGGCCTGATCGATGCCGCGGTCCTCGCGGCGCTGGGGCCGGACGGCGTCCTGATCAACGTCGCCCGCGGCTCGGTGGTGGACGAGCCGGCGCTCGTCGAGGCGCTGCGCTCGGGGACCATCCTCGCCGCCGGGCTCGACGTGTTCGCGGACGAGCCGCGCGTGCCGCAGCCTCTCCTCGAGATGGACAACGTCGTCCTGCTCCCGCACGTCGGGTCGGCGACGCGCCACACGCGCGGCCTGATGGGCCGTCTGGTGGTCGACAACCTCCTCTCCTGGTTCGCAGGGCGAGGACCCCTCACGCCCGTTCCCGAGACGCCCTGGCCACGCAGGGCGTGAGGCGGTACAAGGGCAGGCCGCTCGGGAGACGGCATGAAGAGAGTCGCTCCGTTCGCACTGGCGCTGGTGGGCTTCGCCGCATTCGCTCAGAGCACCGTCCGCGTCCGCGGCACGATCGCCCGCCTGGATGGCGACGTGCTCACCGTGAAGTCGCGGGACGGCAAGGAGGTGCGCGTGCAGCTCGCGCCCGACGCGCAGGTCGCGGTGGCCAAGGCGACCACGCTGGCCGACATCAAGCCCGGCACCTACGTCGGGTCGGCCGCCGTGAAGCGCGCCGACGGGACGCTGGTCGCCAAGGAAGTGCACACGCTCCCGCCGCAGGTCCCTGCCGGACACATTCCCTGGGACCTGGAGCCCGGCTCGACGATGACCAACGCGAACCTCGAGGGAGTCGCGCAAGCGACGGGCGGCCAGGAGATCACCCTTCGATACAAGGATGGGACGCAGAAGATCCTCGTGCCGCCGGGCACTCCGATCGTGACGTTCGTCCAGGGCGACCGGTCGGCGCTCAAGCCGGGCGAGACCATCTTCACCACCGCCCGGGTGGAGGCGGACGGCAAGCTGTCCACGCAGCGCATCCAGGTCAGCACGGACGGAGTGCGGCCGGCGCACTGAGCTCGCGGTGTCGCGACCGGCTAAGGAGCGTCGCTGGACGCTCGAGTCTCCGGCGGTTGCGCCCCCGGACAGGGGAAGTGCAGCTTTTCGAAGAGATCGCTCGCCGGCAGCGCCAGGTCGATCTGGAGGCCGTCTTTCGAGTCGGCGACCTTCGCCAGCTCCGCGAGCGCCGCCAGCTCGACGTCGCCGGGATCGAGCTGCTCCTTCGCCAGCGAGATCGCGCCGCGGGCCATCCGCGCCAGGTCGGCGACGTTGCGGCCCGCCCGCGGCTTCCCCTCCACCGAGAGCGCGACCAGGTCCCAGACGTTGGCGCGGACGACGACGCCGCTCAGCCCCTCGAGAAGGGTGCGCATCGCGTCCGACGTGGCGGCGCCGTCGCCACGCGGGTCCGAGTCGTACAGGCCCGTCAGGTCCGTGCGTACGAACACGTCGCCGTAGACGTCCTGGGGGTCGGCTGCCGCCGGCGCCGGGTCGAGCGCGCGGTCGAGCAACGGCTCGATCGAATCGCGCGGACCGATCACGAGCAGGTTCCCGACCTGCGCCATCCCCGTGGTGTGCGACAGCCAGAGCGTCTGCCCGCGATAGCTGCGCTCCTCGACCGCCGACCACTGCGAGGCGATGTTCTGCGCGATCGGCTTGCCCTGGAAGAAGCCGCTCAGGGCCATTCCGTCGCCCATCAACGCCAGCCGATCCACGTCGCGCTCGACGTCGATCCCCAGCTGCGCCATGCCCTCGGTGACCTGATTCCACCCGGCGGGGACGCACTCCTTGATGCGGGCGAACAGCGGTGTGTTGAGCAGCGCGTTGACGTGGACCAGCGCCACGTAAGGCGCGGGCTTGAGCACGAACGAGGTGATCGGGTCCGCCCGCGGCGGTTGCGCCGGTCCGGCGGGCGGCGGAGCCTGCCTGGCCGGCGCGGGCTGCTGCGGGGCGCGGCCCGGCCCAGCGCGCCGGGGCTGCTCATCCTGCCCGCGAGCAGGGAATGCCGGGACCGTGGCCAGTACCTTCTCCCGGCGTTCGCTGGCCGTGTCCGACATCCAGACCCAGATGCCGCCGCACAGTGCGAGGAGGAGGATCGCCGCCGCCGCCGTGCGCAAGTCGCGCCTTCTGGGGGCGCGCTGGCGGGGCGGCTTTTGCGAGACATGCGTCACCGTTCGCTCCTCCTCGCGACGATCTGCACCACGAGCAGCATCGCGAGCGTGTACGCAACGGTCGAGGCGATGGCGAACGCGCCCACGCCGGCCCCGCCGCCGAGGCGCATCGCTTCCCGGTGCAGGCCGACCAGCTTCGGCAGGAGCCCGAAGAAGAACCCTCCGAGTTGCCGTGCGTAGCCGGGCTGCGCCGCGTCGACGTTGCCGGCGACGACGAGCGCGAGAAGCGTCGTCATGCCCACCACGCCCGCGAGCAGCCCATTGGGCAACAGGTACGTCGCGAGCAGCACGCCCGCATAGATCGATGCGAAGGCCACCGTGGTGAGCAAGGGTACGAGCAACAAGCCTGGAGCGACCGGCAGGCCCAGCAGCCGCAACCCCGCGAAGACGGCGATGCCGGACGCGCAGAAGACCGCGAGGGAGAGAGCGCACACGGAGGCGAAGATCCCGTTGGCGACGTCGGCGCGCGAGACGGGCTGGGCGAGCAGCAGTGTGCTCCTGCGGGTCTCGAGCAGCGGTGGCGCGAACAGCGCCGAGAGGAAGATGCTGCCGGCGAGCAGGGCCCAGTACTCGCCGGCCGCGGCGCCGCGCCCGAGCACCTGCGCCAGCGCTGCGCCGTC
>Ga0137380_10000457_pt1 | contig 29316 bp, 30 predicted proteins | sample SagtaG_17_FD_104809 | JGI IMG/M metagenome (GOLD analysis project Ga0137380, IMG submission 104809) | Vadose zone soil microbial communities from Sagehorn Ranch, Mendocino, California, USA - Sage2_L_100_16 metaG | ecosystem: Environmental > Terrestrial > Soil > Vadose zone | place: USA...
ACGGAGGAGCAGGGTCTGTTTCCCTATGCCCAGGGCGTGGACGACGACCGCCCATTCTTTCAGGGCAAGCGCGTTAGTAAGCAGCATTTTGCGCAGTTCAGCCTGGATAATTAAAACGTAAAACGTAACCAGTAATGAAGCATAAAACGTAAAACGTAACGAGTAATTCCCGCTGCCCCTCCTTTACGTTTTACGCGTTACGTTTTACGCTTTTAGACCGGTGGGCCCAGCAGCACACGCACGGCAATATCGCCGAGCAGCAGGAAGAGACCGGCCGTAATCAGGTAATTGTCCAGCGGATGGATGAGCGTCTTGTGGCCCTCGCGCTTCTGGGCCACCAGCTCGTTTGGGTCCGGGTCGATACGCCCGCCCGTGCCCTCTGCCAGGTCGCGCAGCAGGTCGCGATTGGGGTACTGCTGCCGATACTCGTCCAGCGACTCGCCCGGCGCTTGGCTCACCATCACGATCTCATTTTTCTGGTTCACCACCTTACCACCTTTGCGCTTGACGATGGTGACCGGAAAACTTCCCTGGCGCTTCACCGGCAAGGTGGCTTCGTACACCCGTGGAGCCACCGGTAGCAGTGTCAGTTCATCACTCTGCGTGCCCCGTGGCAGCCGCACCTGCAGGGTGCCCTCTTCGTCACTGTCGTATGACTCGGCCTGCAACACGGTGCGCTCGCCGCGTTGCTGTACGCTCAGACGGTAGTCCCAGGGGGTCTCGTCACGGATCGCCCAGCGCACCGCCTGGGACCAGAATTTGCCGAACCCCTCCCAGCGGATCCAGTCGCTGGAGCCGCTGCCGCTGGGATCGAAGGTCACGGCCACCACTTTGCCCAGGCCATACTGCCAGGTAGCAAGAATTGGGTCGTGCTCGGCGTGGACATCGGTATACAGTTGCACGTCGGCCCCGTTCTTAGGCTTGGTGAGCATGTACTCCTCCAGCGCCGGGAAGTCGTCGAGTCCCTGGAGGATTTGCCCCCGCTCGCCTACGCGCGGCTTGATCTCTTTCGGTTTGTCGTCCTCGTCCTCCTTCTCCCGGATCGCCTGCCTGGTATCCCGGACCAAGAGTTGCGGTAGCGCTTCCACGTCCTCGACATGATAAAAGCGGCCGCCGGTCTTCTCGGACATATGAGACAGCAGTTGCAGGTTCACCGTGTCGTCGCCGATGCGGATAGTAGTGATGCTGATCTGGCGTTGGGCAATGGTCGCCACCAGCGGAAAATGGTCAGCCGGGCTGCGGTTGGAGTCACCATCGGTGATGAGGATAATGTGCCGGGTCGTGCCGCGGCTGCGGGCGAGCTGGTCGGCGGCGGTCTCCAGGGCCCCGTAAAAATCCGTCCCCCCCCCGTACTGCAAGCGGGTGATTTTGCTGATCAGCTCGGCGCGATTCTCAGCGAGCGGCGCCAGGGGGGCCAGGACATAGGGCTCAGAATCAAACGCGATCCCGCCGGCCAGGTCGGTATCCTGGAGCTGGTTCACGACCTCGATCGCGGCCCGCTGCGCGTACTGCATCTTCTGCCCGTCGTGCAGGCCGCGCACCTTGCTGTTGTAGCCCATGCTATTGGACCGGTCGATGAGGAGAAACAGCGCAATCGGCGTGCGCCGCTTCTTTTTCGGCCGCTGTTCCTGAAACGTCACCGGCAGCACCCGTTCGACCGCGGTTCCCTTGTAGCCGAGGTCTCCAAAGGCCCGGAGCCCGCCGGCCATGATGAACCCCCCGCCGAAATCGCGCACATAGCCCTCGATCACTGCCATCTGCTGCGGCGTGATGCCGCCACGGCCAATATCATCGAACACCAGACAGTTGTAGTCGAGCAAGTCGGCGAGCTGGGTCGACAACCCCTCAGGCCGGCGAAACTCGGTCTCGACTTCTTTCATCTGTAGGGCGCGGGCGAGGTGGGTCTTGGGGTTGTCGGTGATCACCAGGGCGCGCACCTTGCCAGCCACGGCCAGACTGGCGCTCTGGTGGTTGTTACCCTCGACCGTGTCTGGGGCAGCCTTGACTTGGGCATGCAAGAGATAGTTCCCGCGCTGCAGGATCTGCGCCGGGACCTCTAGCACCGACAGACCCGGTTCCAGATTGACCTCCTGACGGGTCAGCGGCTGATCGTTAGCCAGGATCGTCGCGCTGCCACGCACCGGCTTGTCGTTGCCATTGCGCACCACCAGCCGCAGACTAAAGGCGCTGCCCTCGCGCACCAGGGGCGGGACGATAAACTTCTCCAGCGACACCTCGGGATGTTGGCCTGAGGGAGGAATCACCGGAAAGATCTTGACCCCCATCTGCCGGGCCAGAGCGATGTGCCGCCGGGCTGCACCGTTCGTCTCGTTGCCATCGGTGAGGAGCAGCAGCCGTTTCTCTGCCTCCTCTGGGTAGAGCGAAAGGGCTCGTTCCAGAGCCCTGGCAATATTAGTACCTCCGCCTTGGCCCGGTGGGGCTGTCTGCAAGGCCTTAGCCGGCAGCGTCACCCGAGCCGGCCCACCTGGCGGAATCAGTAAGTGGGTGTCCGCGGCAAAAGAGAAGACGGCGAACTCATCTTCTGGTTCCAGTCTGGGGATCAGGCGCGACAGATACTCGCGCATCCACGCTCGGCCTTCTGCGGAGATGCTGTCTGAGACATCGACCGCGGCGATCAACGCAAGCTTGTGCTCGGCCAGGATCGTCTGACGGCTCAGGCCTGCTAAGGCGGCGGCGAGCAGCACCGTCGCCAGAGAGCGGAGGAGCACGGCGCCGAGCAGCGCTCCGCGTTGTGGCTGCCACAGCAGTGGCAGCCACAACAACGGCACGAACGCCAGGAGCCACAGCCACTCTGGCCTGAGCAACGTATAGGTGGAGCCGAACAGTTCAGAGGTCATGATCCACTCGCACGGTGGTAGCGCCACAGGGCATACAGCCATTCGAGCAGCAACAGTAGCGCCGCGCCGTAGTACAAGGAGCGGCCGAACTCTGCGGGCACGGTATGGCTGAGTGCCTGTAGGGGATGGGGGGTGCTCACTGGTGCAGGGCTAGCTGCCTCGTCTTCGCGCCGCCCGATATCAGACTCGGCCTCGTCAAACAGGTTGGCATAGAGTACGGCATGGTAACGGCTACCGGCCAAGCGGTACTCCCCTACTTGGTCAATCTCGATCGCCCCGGTGTCAACTATGCTCTCCTGCTCGCCTGGCATGGTGAGGTGGAGCGAGTCCGGGGTCGCACCCACTGGCAAGAAGAAGGTCTCTCCAGATGAGACAAGCAGCGGAGCTGACGGGTCGGGCGGCAAGAGCCAGCGGAGCGTATTGAGGAACAGCAGGAGCAGCGTCAGGTTATCAGAGTTCGTTAGATTGCCCTTATCCAGGTCAAAGGCCAGACAGACCACCCGGTGACCGTCCTTCTCGCCGGTCAGAGCAAGCGGCACCTCGCCGCCGCGCGTGCGGGAGGAGATCAGCACCTGAGCCCAGGACGGCAGCGCCAGCACCTGCGCCTTTTTGAGGGGTAGGGCTTCGACATAGTGGAGGTTGTGCAGGATCTCGTGCCCTTCGCGCCAATCGAGAATGTTGAGGTCCGCGGCCTCAGCGAGCACCGGGAAGAGCGGATTATCGGGCGGTGGAAAGACATACAGGCTGTTCGCCAGGATTGCCAGGCCCGGCACGAACCGGTGAAAGAGCACAATATCTTGCTCGTTAAGCACGGCTGGCGTAAAGGCCTCCGGCGTGAGCGCAGTGAGCGTGAGCCCGGGAATCGAGCGACTCACCCGCTCGAGCTCTTCGTGCAGCCCTTTCACCGGGGACACCAACACCAGCCGCCGTTGGTGGCGCTCGGCCAGCCAGGCCAGGGCTTGATTATCGACCGCCAGCGCGTCTTCAGGGGTCAGACGAGCCACCAGCATGCCCGGCCCGTCAAATCCCTGGATCGAGAACGAGGTAGCCTCACGCGCCGGGAGTACAAAGTCACGCCGAAAGATCGGGGTGTTGTTCAGCAGAACCGTCAGAGTGGCACTCTTAGTGCGGTAGGCGTAATTGCGCACCAGCACGTAGGCCTGCGCCTGGGAATAATTCTGGAACGGATTCTGGTACAAGTGCAACGCGGCAATAGCGAGGTTGTCATCGCTCTTGCCGACCCGGTGATAGACTAAATCTTTCACCTGCTCCGCGGGCAGGCTGAGCGTGCTGCGGGGCAGATCGGTAAACACATGGACTTTTGCTTGGCGGCCCTCGCGGTCACGCTGGGCGAGGGCCAGCTCAATCCCCAGATCGAGATTGGTGCCGGTATCCAGCGGATGCAGGGTCTCGAGCAGGTGTAACAATAGGCGGTGATCAGTGGTGAAGCCGCTCACCAGTTGCGGTCTGGTTGCAACGCTAATCAGCATCGCCTCGTCGAGCGGGCCCAGCGCCCGCACAACCTGTTTGGCCTGGTCCAGAGCGAGCTCAAAGCGCCGGGTCCAGCCTTCGCGGGCCTGCATGCTGGCCGAGACATCGAACACGAGGATCTGCCGGTCGCCGCGAGTTTCGGTCACGATAAGGGAGCGGTAGGGGTGGAGGAGCCCGCCAATAAGGAAGAGCAGCAACAGGGCTTGAGCAAAGAACAACAGGTCCGGCAGAAAGCGGCGCGCGCGGACCTTATCCTCCTTAACTTCTCGCCAGAATAGCAGGGTGGGCACGGCGATACGCTTGCGCCAGCGCTCACGCAGATAGATGAGAACGAGGACACCCAGCAAGGAAAGCAACGGTAAGGCTGTCGGGTTCAGGATCCCCATACACTGAGCACTTTAGGCATGCGGGATACGCGAGACAATAGCGGTAAGAGCGAAAACGCGTTCACAGAATCGCAACTGCCCGCCAGATAAGGGCGACGCATGCTTCACCTCTACCGAAATGCCAGCAACCCCGCCCGTGTTAATTCCTCGGTCACCAGCATCGGCAGACTGCTGGCGGTCGAGACCCGCGCGTAGAGGATCTCATGACGGTGGCAAAACTGCTGGACGGCATCGAGGTGGGCCTGGAGGGCCTGCTGGTAGCGCTGGAGGTTGGCCTGGGTGAGAGTGATCCAGCGCTCGCTGTGGTCTTCCACGTCGTACAGTTTGCCGCGACGGAAGAGGCGTGCCGGTGCGAGCTCGGCTGCGCCCAGCACCTGGAGCGCTTTGACCTCGTAGCCGCGCGCTTTAAGGAGCGCGAGCGCTTCTTTATATTGAGGCGGCTCGGTGAGAAAATCTGACACCACCATTGCCACCCCGGGCTCTTTGGTCTGGTCGATATAGGCGCGTACCGCTTCTCTGAGATATGTCTTGCCTGCGGGCGTGAGCGCGGCGAGGAAGGGGGGGACCCGCAGGAACTGACTGCGGTGGCGCAGGAATGGCAGGGGCAGGAACGGGCGGTGACCCTTCTCCGGGGAGGAGAGCGCGACGACGCGCAGGGTATCGTTGTTGGTGAGCACAACGTAGCTCAGTGCCGCTACCAGGTCAGTCGCGAAAGCAAACTTGTGATCGACCGCCGGCGCGCCCATCGAGGCACTCGTGTCGAGAAACAGGTGAAAGGGAATCTCCCGCGTAGCGGTGAAAGTCTTGACCACGAACTGATCGAGCCGGCCTACGACATTCCAGTCGAGGTAGCGGAAGTCATCCCCTGGCGCGTACTCTTTGTAGGATTCGAACTCAATGCCCCAGGTTTGGCTGGTACGGGGAAGGGGCGTTTCTCCCGGCCGGTGACCGCGCGCCGCACGCACCCGCATCCGTAGGCGATCGAGTTGTTTGAGAAAAGCCGGATCGGGGATGCTCACGCCGCAGGCCCCTGTATGCAGTCACCCTGCGACAGGCTCAGGGTGACCAGGTACGTCCGTCGATCCCCAGTGACAGAACCGTTTGTGCTGAGTCCCCTTCGACTTCGCTTAGGACAGGCTTCGACACGCTCAGGACAGGCTCTATCGCAGCACGAACTCTGATGGATCACGGCAAATACCACCGCTCACCGCCGCAGCTTGCGGGCCGACTGAACGACGCGCCTGATGATGCTCGTCGGGTCGATGTTTTCAGCCTCGGCAGCAAAGTTAAGCACCAGTCGGTGGTTGAGTGCTGGCACCACCACCCGGTCCACATCGTCGTAGCTGACGTTGGCACGGCCATCGAGGAGCGCGACCACCTTAGCGCCAAGCATCAGGGCTTGCCCGCCGCGGGGGCTCGACCCGAAGCCCACATAGCGGTTCACGTGGTCGTCTTTGGGTAAGGCGACCCGCGCGGGGTCCTGGCTGCTGACATAGGGCGCGCTGGCCGGAATCGTCGCGTGGATAAGCGCGGTGATATACTCCTCGATGTGCGGGGCGACCAGCACTTCACGCACCAACTGGCGCAAGGCCATGATCTTCTCCGGGGCCTCCGCCCGCTCGAACACTGGCTGCAGGTCCGGGAGGGCAGTGGTGGTGGTCGTGCTGACGATCCGCTGCAGCTCCCGGTGCGTGGGGTAGGTCAGGCGGACCTTGAAGAAGAAGCGGTCGAGCTGGGCCTCAGGAAGAGGATAGGTCCCTTCCATCTCGATAGGGTTGAGCGTGGCCAGTACGAAGAACGGCGGGGCGAGCCGATAGGTCGTGCCGGCTACCGTCACTTGCAGTTCGGCCATGGCTTCGAGCAGCGCCGCCTGGGTCTTCGGCGTGGAGCGGTTGACCTCGTCTGCCAGCAGGATGTGGGCAAAGACCGGTCCTTCGACAAAGACAAACTCGCGTCGCCCCTCGTCGCGGTCCATCACCATGCGCGTGCCGGTGATGTCCGCAGGCATCAGATCGACGGTGAACTGGATGCGGTTGAAGCTCAGGTTCAAGACCTCCGCGAGCGAGCGGACGATGAGGGTCTTGCCCGTGCCTGGCACCCCCTCGATGAGCACATGGCCGCCAGCAAAGAAGGCAATAAGGATGTCCTGGATCATGTCTTCGTGGCCGATCACCGCTTTGGCCACCTCGGACTGGATGTGGCGAAAGATGTCCTGAAACTCGGTAACCGCCTGGACAGCAGGGGTGTTACTCACTGTGACTCTCCACGGGAGAACAGACGTTTGACGATCTCCTCGTATTCGGGCGGGATCTGGGCCTTGCGAATCGCATCGTCCAGGGATTGGCGCTGGCTCAGGTTCTTCCCTGACTTCTCGATAATCCCTCCCTCGTCCTTATCCTCGACCTCGCTACCGCGCCCTCTCTCAGGGGCAGCGTCAAGGGCAAGCTGGAACGTGTTGGTACCGCTGCCGAGGTTGGCCTGGTTGCCGAACAGGCGCGGATCTGTGCCGCTGCCCGCGCCCGGCCCGCCGGCGCCTGCCTCACTGCCACTGCCCGGTATCTGTGGGCTATCGGGCTGAAATGCCCCCCGCGCGTTCTTGCGCTCGAGACGGGCGCGGTCGAGATGCTGGATGCCACTCCCCTGGGCCAGGGACTGCGTGTCACCGCCGCTGCCAGATGGAGAGCCGTCTTTGCCCTCGCCAGGCTGGCCGTGTGCTGCGGCTTGCCGGTCTGTCCCCTTGGGCAGATTCTTGCCCTCGATAGCAAAATCTGCGGTTTTCTGCTCGTTGCTGGGTCTGAGCGCGAGGCGATCACGCGGCGGTGGGGATGTGCCCTGATTCTCCGGTTGGTCACGGTCCTGGTCCTGCAGGCCGTGCAGGGCCTGGCGGATCGCTTTCTGCAATTCCTCGGGGAGGGAGGCAAGCGAGCGGGCCTCTTGCTCACGCCCTTCGCCTTGGGCTTGGTTGTTCTGGCCGCTTGCCTGACCGCCTCCTGCGTCACTGTCATTAAACATGCTGCTCCCGCCCCAGTGATCCGGCGTGTCAGGCAGGAGCGACAACTGCTGATCGAGGAGCTGGCCAGCGCGCTCGGGGAATTCAGACAGCACCGTCTCCAGGTTGGCTAGAGAGAAGGGGGCCGACTCCGACGAGGGTGAGAGCAGTGGCACGGAGGCAACCAAGAGCGCGAATAGCAACGCTGCGAGGAACGGCAAGCAACTCCAGGGTATACGGCGCGGGGCGACCTTTTTGATCTCCCAGCTGGGGAGCCGGATAGTGTTGTCCTCGACTAGATAGGGCCACAGGCGCGAAGGTGAGGGCTTACCGATGGCCCCAGCGGTAAGCTGGGCAACCAAGGTGGAGAGGCGCTCTTTGAGCCCGGTCTGGGCGTCTATCCGGCGGGCGGCCGCGTTCAGGTCGAGCCAGCCAGCCACGCCACGGCGAAGGAAGAGGAGCAGCAGGAAAGCCAGTAACGCCAGCAGCGGCCAGGCCGCGAGAGTAAAGAGCAAGGGGGACAGGGTGAAAGCGCCCACAATCAGCAGCGCCGTACCTAGGGTCAGCGCTGTGCCGAGACTATAAAAGTTATGTTGCAAGGTGTAGAGGTTAAACCGCGCCCGAATCCGCCGCAGCCGATCTTCTACCTCCGCCAGGGCCAGCCGCTCCTCCGTTCCTGGTATCCCGACCATATTTGGGTCCTCTCTGTCCTTCAGCGTGGCGCAGAAAGCGCCCACAACATAGTCGAGAGCCCCGGCTAGGTCAACTCACAGGGGACAAGTGACAGGTGACCGGTGACAGGTGACAGGGGGCAGGTGACAGGTTATAGGAGGGAAAAACGGATGACTACACGCTGCCTTGTATTCTTCCTCGTGCTCTTTCTCTCCGCCTGCGACAAACCGCTGCGCCTCCCCTATATCACGCCCGAGCTGCACCACTGGCCCAAGCCATACAAAGGCGTGGCAGGACTCAGGCTGCACGTCTTCAACACCGGCACGGTTGAAGTCCCGAGCAAGCTGGTGTACCGCGGCGGCAGACTGCTGGACACGCATACGCTCGACATCCTGGTGTTTGTCATCGAGCATCCCCGCCGCGGGCTGATTCTTGTTGGCACAGGGCTCAACCGCGAGATCACCGATGACCCAGAGCGCTACCTGGGGGTATTGCTTACCTCTCTGGGCAGTCCAGTAATGGAAAAGGGGCAAGACATCCTCTCTCAGCTTCAGAGAGCAAAGCTGCCTAACGAGAGGGTGCGCTATCTTATCTTGCCTGACCTACAGCTCGATCACACCGGCGAGCTAGAAAGTTTTCCCTCTGCCCAAGCCATCGTCACCTCAACCGAGCACAACGCGGCGATTGACCAAGAAGGGACCGGGTTGTATCTGACCAAAGAGTACGACAACGTGCGCAAGTGGCGGTTCATCGACGTTGCCGGAGCCAAGCCGCTTGGTACGTTTCGTGCGCACCAAGGCCTGTTCGGCGATGGCAGCGTGCTGCTGATCGATGCAGCTGGGGCCACGGCCGGCGGCCTAGCCGTACTCGTACGGTTGCCGGCCGCACCGGTAATGTTATGTGGCAACTTAGCCTGGACTGTAGAGCAGTACCGCTACGCCCGCTTGCCTGGCCTGCTGGCTGACCGCGATGCCTGGTGGGAGAAGGTGTGGCGTTTAAAGAAGTTTAAGGAGCTGGTGCCGGAACTGGCAGTCCTTCCTGACCACGACTGGGCAGCGATCGAAGCGGCCAAGACCAAAGATATGGTCCTGCACCCCTTCTCCGTCCAGGAACTGACTGAGGACTCCGTCAAGAAAACATCGGAAAATAAGGCGAGAAAAGACGGCCAGAGCAAAAGGCGGCAGAAACAGGCAACGCAGAAGAAGAGGACTGAGCAACGAGGACTGGGGGATAGACACAGAAGGCAGGGCTAAGAGGAGAGCCAAGCCGAAGCGAAAGGCTGGCTGAAAAATCGCGAATCTGCAATCCGCTTGTGGTGAAAATATAAGCTGAAATCTACTGGGCCTGACCAGCGTAGCGCTTGCCTCTGGCCACATCGGGCTTTTCTGTGTGGCTCACCCTCGGTAATGTAGAGACCGACTATGGACGTGACGGTTATCGGTTACGGTTCACTAATGAGCGGTCAAGGCTTGTCTTTGTCCGGCACGTTCCAGGTAAGACAGGCTTTTGTCGTCGCCTTGGCTAACTGTACACGCGGCTTTGCTAAGTTGTCTCGCTATGGCGATCGCTTCGCCATGAACCTGGAGATCACACGGCTCCCTTTGGAAGGCCGGGTCGTATCTCTGGCTTCCACTCCCAACGGCGAGGTCGAGGCCCTAGCGCTGACCGTGCCGCTCGCTGATCTGTGCCGGCTGGCAAAGCGTGAAGGGTACCTCCCTGCAGCGCTCCAACGGCTGGCAGAGCTGGCATGGGCACGAAGGCTCAACCTGGCGGATTTTCTGTGGGAGCTGCACGCTGAAGCCGGGGACGATGTAGTGGAGTATCGCTGCCGGCTTCTGGCTTTGACCGGTTTTACCTCGGCGCATTACATCCCTCAGCCGGTACGCCTAGCGGGTGCCGGCTGTGCACTGCTCTTCCTCGCCCCCGGCTTCGAAGGCACAGGCTCGGACGAGGTGATCTCGGTGTGCCAGCAGACCGGCGTGCGTGCCGTGATGAGCACCACGGAAGTCTGGCAGCGAAAACCCACGGCGGATCAGTTCGCCTACTTCCTCTCCTGTCTGCTGGGCGGCGTGCATGGTATCTGCGTCCGCGACCTGTTGCGCACGGCCGGTGGAGATCCCGCCTTGGCCCTGGCACTGGCGAGCCGAATCGACCAAACGCTCGGTGAGGAGGTGGAGCGTTTCCTCACTGCCACCGGTCTCACGCGAGAGAGTTACCGGCGCTACTTTGGTGAACCTGAGGCCGCGCTGGCACGCAGTGGCCTCAAAGCTTTTCTGGACAACGGCAACGCTCGATAACCTGTGGGGACTGACGATGAGCTTCTTTTCGGTTGCCATTGGCAAAGAACTCCTGCGTTTCACCGCCGCGCATTTCATCGCCTTCCGCGGCTTTCGCGAGCCCCTGCACGGGCACACTTATCAGGCGCAGGTGACGGTGAGCGGACCGGTTGGGCCGGACGGCTATGTCGTTGATTTTCTCGTGCTCAAAAAAATCGCCGAGGAAGAGTGCGCGCAGTTGCACTTTCGCACCTTGCTGCCCCAACAGAGCGATTGCTTGACGATCAAAGAAAGCGCTGAGGAGGTGACGGTCCGCTGCGAGGACGGGACCTACTTTCTCTTTCCCCGCCAGGATGTGTGCCTTTTGCCGATCGTGCACACCTCTTCCGAGGAGATCGCGCGTTACCTGCTCGCCCGCCTCAGAGCGCGCCTGAGCGAGACGCGCGGGCACAGCATCCAGACCCTCGAGGTGCAGATCGAAGATATTCCCGGGCAGGTGGCAGTGTGTCGGGAAGAGCTTGCGGTTGGGTGACTGAGCACGACATACGCGGGTGGTACAGGATGTTATGCGCAGGTGTCCCTTTATCCTGCTTCTGACTCTCCTGGTAGAGGGAATAGGCTGTAATGCTTCTCTGCCCGAGCCCAAGTCGCCAGCGGCGCACCTCTACCAGCAACGCTGCTCGGGGTGTCATCGGCTCTATGCACCCAGCGTACTGACCCCGGCAATGTGGCAGTTGATAGTCGCACGGATGGAGCAGGAGTTTCAGCGCCGCGGCCTGCCGCCGCTCCAGCCGGAGGAGAGACAGACAATCCTCGACTATCTCCAGAAATATAGCAACAAACCCTCATAATGTTCCGGGGTCCAGACTTCAGACTCCGGACTGAAAGACTCCAGACCCTTTTACTCTTTCCCCCGCTTGAGGTCATAGCGATCGTAAATCGGTGGCAGCTCCAAGGTGCCACCCGCCTGTTTTTGCAGACGGATCAGGTGAGCAGTCAACGCGAGCTTGCAGGGGGAGTTATCAAGACACTCCTGAAAAGGTGTGGGATTGTCGGTCATCGCTCGCTGCAAGGTCTGCAGCACCAACTGTGCATCGACCCGCTCTGGATCAACCCGAGGCTGAGGCGCAGCCTCAGCCTCTGAGGTCGAGCCAGACGAACCCTTACTCCCGGGAATCATTGTGCCGATTGCGCCCAAAACCTGCTGTTGTTGCTGCACCGAGCATCCACTCCCACCCCACAACAACAGCCCCCCCAGCACCGCCACCCAACCTCGTCCTTGTGGCATCACGCCCCTCCACGTAAGGCTTCGATGTCGTCGATGTCCTTAGGAATCGCCGCGCTCAGCACCTCGTGCCCCCCAGCGGTCACCAGCACATCGTCCTCGATACGCACGCCGATGCCACGATAGCAGTCGTCCACGCCCTCGGCGTCTTCGGCAATGTAAATGCCGGGCTCGACCGTCAGCACCATTCCTGGCTCCAGCGTGCGCGACACCTCGTCGAGTTTATACTTCCCTACATCATGCACGTCCATGCCCAACCAGTGACTCGTGCGATGCATATAGAACCGGCGGTGCTCGCCCTTCTCGATAATCTCCCGCGTCTGCCCTTTGAGCAGGCCGAACTCCCGCAGTCCATCGACCAGGATCTCCGTAGCCCGCTGGTGCACGTCGTCAAAGCGCACGCCGGGGCAGACCATGGCGATCGCTTGCTTCTGGGCGGTTAAGACGAGGTTGTAAATGTCCCGCTGCAGCGGGGAGAAGCGGGCGCCAACCGGAAAGGTACGGGTCACGTCCGAGCAGTAGCAGCCATACTCCGCGGCGGCATCAATCAAGAGCAAGGCTCCTTCCTGCATGCGCTGGTTGTTCAACGTATAGTGGAGGATCGTGGCGTTCGCGCCCGCAGCAACGATCGAGGGGTACGCCGGTCCTTCGGCGCCAAGACGGCGGAAGTGGAACTCCAGCAGCGCCTCTATTTCGTATTCGTACATCCCCGGGCGGGTCTGCGTCATCGCGGCGTGATGGGCGGCCGCCGATGCGGTCACCGCCCGACGCATCAGCCCAATTTCTTCGGCTGATTTGCGCAGTCGCTGTTCATGCAGGATTTCACCGGGGTCAATGAGCGAGACCGGTCCCCGTCCGCTGCGTGGCCGTTGCAGGCGGCCACGGTTCATCAGCTCGAGGATCTTGGCGTTCATGCGCTCATCGCGCCCGAGGGCGTAGTAGACCTTCTCTACTGCCGCTATGTGCTCAGGGAGGACCTCGTCGAGCTTATCAATGGGATAGGCCGCATCCGCGCCAAAGATCTCTTTTGCGCCCTCAACGCCGAAACGCTTCCCGGTCCATATCTCTTTGTCCTTGTCGCGCGGCCGGACAAACAAGATGAAACGCTCCTTGTCGTGCTGGGGGGAGAGGAGGCAGACCGACTCTGGCTCGGGGAAACCGGTGAGGTAGTAGAGATCGTTGTCCTGCCGGTACCGGTACTCGGTGTCGTGAGAGCGGATCGAGAGGGGAGCAGCGGGGAAGATCGCCACGCCTTCACCTATCTGTTTGACGAACGCCTCACGCCTGGCGGTATAGATCTGTGGATCGATGTTCATCTCTATTCCCTTTGCTGCGCGAACTCTTCAGCTGGTTTTGACTTGACTTCTGCACGTGGCCACATAAGAGTTTTACTATATGGCACATGAGCTGACCTATCCAGAGGCGCTTGAGACCCTGCTGACCCGTCTCCCTGAACTGCAGCTCATCCTGGGACCGCAGGCAAAGCCAGGGCTGGAGTCGATACACCGGCTCCTACAGGAAGCGGTTGTGGCTCGCGCTGCTGGCGACGTTCCCCGGGCAGCGACCTGCATTGGCAAGGCGATGGATACGCTGTCGCAGCTCGCTAACCTACTCGACCCTCACGAAGCGCTGATGATGCGGCTGCTGGCTGCCCAGTTCCGCCAAGCCCTGGGGCGTGGAGACGAGAGCGAGGCGCATCGGGTCTCGGATATGATACGCGAGAAATCTGGCACGACGATCAAAAAAAAGACCTGAAGTGGCACAAGCCTCACGGGCTCCGGTCGCTCATCCGCCCGCCGGTCGAGGCTCTCGGCCGTTTGCGTTGCTGTCGCCCCCACCAGCTTGACTTCCTGGGGAAGGTTGGCTAGTGCAAGGGGCATGGCCAAGGCGCTGAAACCTTGCTGTGAAAAAACCCTCACCCTCCAACTCAAGCATATCCGCAACAATTACATCTCTTTCCCTGTGATCAAAGACATCCCCTGCCCGGTATGCCGCCAGATCATCCCGGTGCGGGTGTACGAAAAGCCAGACGAGGCGAACCCCTGATCGGAAAGGGCGGCGATGAACAAGCATATCAAGCTAACGATCCTTCGTATTGGTATGGAAGGCTATGGAGAGCCCTACACGGTCAATATCCGTGCGGTGGTCGAGTCTCTTGAGCCCCTGCGCGGAGTGACCGAGAAGTTTCGCCAGACTGCGGAACGCACCATCCCCGCTCAGCTCACCATCTTGTCCAGCGAGGGGGCGGCTGCATCCGGCAGCGTGGTACAGGCCGAGGAGATTGAACGGGTGATCGTCGAGGGTCTGGTCAATATGCGCCACTCCGGCCAGATTGCCCGCGAGATCATCAAGCGCTTTAGTGGCCGCCGTCTGGCCGAAGACAAGTAGGGAGCGCAGTGGCCGAGGCCGGCTCGACCGGGGCCGGGGACTACCTCTTGAGGCACAGCCTCTTGAGGCGTAGCCTCCTGTCCTCCTTCCTCGTTATCCTACCCTCCCGCAACCTCCCTATACGTTTTTACGCTTTCCGTTTTACACCTCGCGCAGCGAGCGCAGAATGAGTGGAACGACCGAGGCCATATCCAGGGTGAGGAAGGTGTGGATTGAAGGTGGCAGGATGATCTTTGTGCCAGCGAAGGTGCCGCACAACCGGACACGGCCACTATTGACGAGGTACATGACTGTGGCCACAACCTCATCGTCACTCTCAGCAAAATTGATCACGCTCTGTACCAGATCAAGGAGCGTGCATTCTTGGGGTATTGTCACAGGGTTTGCCTCCATCATAACCTAGGATAATGAGCAATTTCTATGCCAATTGACGCTTGTAGAGCATAGCTCTGACAACTCTTGGATGTGGCTAAGGCAGTGAGATTCAAGAAGAAGATGGTGAGCAATTTTTGCTCGCCGTGGTGGCACGAAAATAGCGGTTGGCAACTCTTGGATGTGGCTGAGGCGGTGAGATTCAAGAAGAAGATGGTGAGCAATTTTTGCTCGCCGTGGTGACAGGAAAATAGCGGCCGGTATTTTTTTGCCGCAATCCTCGGCGGCAAGGAGGCAGATATGGCCTACGAGTACATACTGTTCGAGCAAGCGGACTGGGTTGTCACCCTTACCCTCAACCGGCCGGAGAAGCACAACGCTCTTTCCCAGGGGCTCCTGGCCGAGCTGCGCGAGGTACTTGATTCCATTGAGGCCGATAAAGACGTCCGCGTAGTGGTAATCACTGGCGCGGGCAGGCAGGCGTTTTCCACGGGCTTTGACCTCAACCCGGGTGAACTGGCGGCCGGCGCGCCACGGGATGAGGCCGACTGGAACCGGCTCATCAAGCTCAACTTTGAGACGTTGATGCGGATCTGGAACCTGCGCCAGCCGGTGATCGCTGCGGTCAACGGGCATGCGGTTGCAGCCGGCTCAAACCTGGCATTGATCTGCGACCTCACCCTAGCTGCGGAGAACGCCACGTTCGGCGAGCCCGAAATTCGCCATTTTGCCCTCTCTCCGCTCTTGCTGCTTCCCTACTTCGCCAACAACGGCAAGGCAATGCACTACCTCTACTACAGTGGAGACACGATCGGGGCCGAGGAGGCGTTGAAATTGGGCTTGGTGAGCAAAGTTGTGCCGCAGGACCAACTCCTGCCTGAAGCCCAACGCCTCGCTCGGCGTATCGCTCAGGTCCCGGCGTACGCGGTGCAACTCACCAAGCGCAGCATCAAGGCGGCTTACGAGATGATGGGGTTCAAGAATGCAATGGAGATCCACCGGGCTAACGATGCCCTGGTGATTGACGCCTCGCAGATCGAGGAAAAGCGTCAGCTCATGGGCGTACTGCTGGAGAAAGGCCTCAAAGCATTCTTAGAGTTGCGGGACGGGCCATTTCGGCTAAAAAGTGATGAGGGATGATTCAGTCTGTCAGTCGAAGACAGTCTATCAGTCTGTCAGTCTTCAGACTCCGAGACTGAGCAACTCCTAGACCGAGAGACTCTTTGGCCATCCCTCCCCTGCTCGTGCTAGGATAGCGCAGTCACACGGGGGAGGTGCATTATGGCGCCCAATGGTCCTTTTGAGCCGCCAGACAACGTCATCGACCTGGAAAAATTCCGCGCCCAGTGGGGGCCTAAGTCCTCGTTCGGCCGGTTCGTGCGCGGCGACTTCTTCCGTAAAGTCGTCTTTCCTATTCTCGCCTTGGCGGTCGGCCTGAAGCTCCTGATCTTCCTCTGCATCACCTATGTGCGGCCGAACGAGTACGGCATCAAGGCCGTGCGGGTGCCGGTGCTGGGAGCGCGGGGCGTGCACAAGGAGGTGTACCACACCGGCTTTCATCTGGTGCTCAAACCTTTCGATTTCGAGGAAATGTATCTGTTTCCCAAGGACCTGCAGGTGCTGGACCTCACCGGCGCACGGGAGGAGTCCGCGCGGGAAGCGACCGTCGGCAAGGCCGCCCACATTCAGACCTCCGACGGCTTCTTCGTTGATGTGGACGTCAGCATCCTCTACAAGATCGCGGACCCCTATCTGGTCTTCACTCGCCTCGGCATCGGCCGCTCCTTCGAGAACAACGGCATCGTGCCTAAGGCCGAGCCGGTGCTGAAGCAAACCCTGGGTGAGCTGACCACTGAGGAGTTCTATAACAGCCCGCTGCGTTCGGCCAAGACCCAACTGGCCAAAGACCTGCTCAACCGCGACCTGGCTGAGTATGGTCTCCAGATCGATCAGGTGCTGGTGCGTTACTTCCGCTACACCGAAGAGATCCAGAAAAACGTGGAAGAAAAAAAGCTCAAGGACCAGTTAGTGTTCAAGAACCAGGCCGAAGGCCGCGCTGCAACGGAAGGAGCCAAGCTCAAGAAGGTCATTCAGCAGGGTCAGGCAACGGTTGATATCAAGCTGCAAGAGGGCCGGGCGTACATCACCACCAAGGATGCGGAGCGCGACCTCTATGTGCGCAAGAAGCAAGCCGAGGCCGACCTGCTCGTCAAGCTCGCCGAGGCCAAGAAGACCCAGTTGCGCAACGATGCCCTCCAGGGTGCGGGTTCCGACCGCATGGTTGGGCTCAAGATGGCGGAAGTCTACAAGGGCTTAGAGCTCATCGTGCTGCCGAGCGACGGCACCAATGGCGTGAACCCGCTCAACCTCGACCAGACGATGAAACTGTTTGAGGTCAAGAAATAACAGGACTGAGCAATCGCAAACAGTCTCACAGTCTGTCAGTCGCTCAGTCTGTTCTGACGCAGGAGTTTCCTATGAAAACGCTCTCGATCATCGTGTTAGTGCTGCTCCTTGGGGTGTTTAGCTTTTACCCACACACGACCGGTCCCACCGAGGTCGGCGTGCGCACGATCAAGTGGAGCCTGTTCGCCAAGCAGGGCGTAGAGGACCACGTGTATGCACCCGGCGCGGTCTATTTCTTTCCCGCCATCCTCAACGACTGGCACGTCTTTGACACCAAGCTGCAAAACGTGGAGATGACCCACGAACCCAGGCGTGGGGATAAGCCGTTTCGCGATGACCTGCTGTTCAAGACCATCGACGGCAACGACATCAGTCTCGATGTGATCATCTCCTACCGCATCGACCCCCAGAAAGCGCCGTACATTTTGCAGTACGTCGCGGGCAGCGACTTCGAGCTGAAAGACAACGTGGTCCGCACCATCGCCCGCAGCCGACCGCGCGACATCTTCGGCGAACTCAAGACCGAGGAGTTCTACGTCTCCGACAAGCGCGACGAGAAGGCCGAGCGGGCCAAGGCGATGCTCAATGAATCGCTCAACCCCTATGGCGTGATCGTCGAGCGGGTCTCCACTAAAGACTACCGCTTCAATCCGGCGTATCAGCGGGCGATCGAAGACAAGAAGGTGGCCGATCAAGTGGCCGAGCAGAACAAGTCCGCGACCAAAGCGGCCGAAGAGGAGTATTTGAAGAAGCTGGAAGATGCCAAAGGCGAGGTTAACAAGATGGTGGCCGAGGCCGACGGACGGTTTCGCCAGGCCCAGATCGAGGCCGACGCTTATTACGAGAAGCAGCAGCGCATCGCCGCGGCGATCGAGGCCGAGGGCATCGCTGAGGCTAAAGGCATCACGGAGCTGAACAAGGCGCTGGCCGGCAGCGGCGGCGAGGTGATGGTGAAGCTCAAGGTCGCCGAAGCCCTGGAGGGCAAGAAGATCGTGCTCTTGCCGCTCTCGGGCTCAGGCATGGATATCAAGACCACCAATATTAACCGGCTTCTGGAGACGTACGGCTTAAAAAGTGTGACGCAGGACAAGGACGAGCAGAAATAGTCCCCGGCGAGGCACTGCTCAGCAGACCCTGAGCAGGCTGCTGAAAAAGTCGGATGCGTGCTTCGACAGGCTCAGCACGAATGGAAAATCTCCAACGATTGCACTGCCTGCCCCGTTCGCCCTGAGCTTGTCGAAGGGTGAACGGAGGGTCTTTCAGCAGCCCGTTCGGTTGACAGCAGAGCGCCAATGCCTATGGTGGAGGCAGACACGGGGGAGGCCTATGAGCCAACTCGAGATGGTCAACGACAACATCCGCCGCGCCTCGGCGATCCTGGAGTTAGGCGAGCGGGTGGAAAAACTGCTGCTCACGCCAGACCGTGAGGTGAAAGTCGAGGTGGCGGTGGAGCTGGATAACGGCGAGGTGGCTACCTACACGGGCTACCGCATCCAACACAACGACGCGCGCGGCCCGATGAAAGGCGGCCTGCGCTATCACCCGACCGTAGACGCCGAGGACGTGACCGCCCTGTCCTCGCTCATGACCTGGAAAACCGCGGTGGTGAACCTCCCGTTCGGCGGCGCTAAAGGTGGTATCAACTGTGACCCACTCACTCTGAGTTCGCGCGAGCTCGAGCGGATCACCCGCAAGTTTGTCAGCAAGATTAAAGAGATTATTGGACCGACCGTTGACATCCCGGCGCCGGACGTGAACACCAACGCCCAGGTGATGGCCTGGGTTATGGACGAGTACTCACGCTTTTATGGTTTCTCGCCCGCTGTGGTTACGGGTAAGCCCCTAGACCTACACGGCTCGTTCGGCCGCGAAGAAGCGACTGGCCGCGGGGTGGCGTTCATCATCGCCGACCTGATGGCCGACCTGGGCCGGACGCTGAACGGCGCGCGGGTCATTATCCAGGGGTTCGGCAACGTGGGGTCGTTTACCGCGCTATTTCTCCACCAAGCTGGCGCTAAGATCGTCGCGGTCAGTGATGTGTATGGAGGGTTGTACCGACCGGACGGCTTACCGGTGCCGGCCCTGTTTGACTATGCCCGCACGCATCAGGGTATCCGGGGATTTGCCGAGGTGGAAACGATTGCAGGAGACGACCTCTTTACCCTGCCGTGCGACATTTTCATCCCTGCAGCCTTGGGCGGCGTGTTGACTGCTGAACGCGCCACCGCCCTGCGGGCCGAGGTCGTGGTCGAAGCCGCCAATGCGCCTACCACCCCGGAAGGCGACGAGATCCTGCAGCGTCGGGGCATTGTGGTAGTACCGGATATCTTGGCCAACGCCGGTGGGGTGACCGTGTCCTACTTCGAGTGGGCGCAAAACGTGCAGCAGTTCCGCTGGGACGGCGAGCGGGTCAACCGCGAGTTGCAGGCAATCATGGCGAAAGCTTATCGGGATGTGAGCCAGTTAGCCAAGAGCCGCCAGGTCTCCCGGCGCACCGCGGCGTACATCCTGGCCCTGGGGCGCGTGGCCAAAGCCACCGTCATGCGGGGCATTTAGGGGGGGTTGCAAAGAGGAGGGTAGCGATGGACCCGGGTGTCCTGCGCAAATTTGCCTTGTTGAGTGATTTCAGCGACCTGGAGCTGGCCGATCTGTTTGCCAATGCGACCGAGCAGCGCTTTGCCCCTGGCGCGTTTCTCTGCCGTGAGGGGGACCGAGACGGGCACCTGTATTTTCTCGTCAGCGGTGAGGTGGAGGTAACGAAAAAAGGCCCCGACGGCCGGGGGCATGTGCTGGCTCATCTCAGTACCGGGACGCTGCTTGGGGAGCTGTCGTGGATCATGGGCACACCGTGTGCGGCGAGCCTGCAGGCCCGTCAGGAGACCTTAGTGGTACGCCTCGATGGCGCTACGCTCACCCGGCAATTGCAAGAGCGCTCCCCAGGCGCGTTCAAGCTCAGCGTGGCACTCCTTCGTCTCCTAGCCGGCCGTCTCCTGCGCATGAACGAGCAGTTCCTGGCACTCCAGAGCAAGACTGAAGGTCACCAGAAGAGTGAGATCGAGCGCCTGCGCGAGCGCATCCTGCACGACTGGAGCTTTTAGCCCCTCGCCCCGACCTCCTCGGCAGAGGGAATAGCGGCACCGTCTTACCTACGGATGTGTTCTTGACCTACGAACTGAGGATTAAAGCGCCAAGGTTTAAACCTCTTATCAGGGGAAGGTGTATGTACCAGCGAAAGCACCAGTTGTTAGTAACGGGGGTCATTCTGGCTGCTGTATCTGTCCTGGTCACCTGCAATGAGGGCAGTATCGCCAACGCAGAACCGACAGGGGAAGAGACGACCAAAGACGCCGAGGTTGAAGTACGCACAGCCTCAGGTCAGTTCTACGCCGCACTCAACCGTATGTTTGTGGGCGATATGGCACCGCTGATTGAGATCTGGTCACATAGCGATGACGTCACAAACCTGGGGCCGTTCGGCTCCAGGCAGGAAGGCTGGTCGCAGGTCCGCGCCCAGTTCGAACGTGAAGCCGGGCTGAAGTTGGGTGGCCGCGTCGTGGCCAAGGACGTCTTGGTCCGTGTCAACGGGGACACGGCGTATACTGTATGCGTCGAGCAAGGCGAGAATGTGGACTCGTCGGGCAAGCCGATCCAGGTGAGTCATCGCGCAACCAACGTGTTTCGTCGCGAGTCCGGGAAATGGCAGCTAGTCCACCACCATACGGACATCTCAGAGGCACTTCAGAAAGCCGGCGGCCAGAATAAAAAATGACACGTCCTTAGACTTCTAACGCCGCCGCCGTGCCTACAGGATATAGCGCGACAGATCCTCGTCCTTCACGATCGCATCGAGCTTGTCCTTAACATACGGCGCGTCAATCACCACCTCGTGTCCACCTAACTCGGGGGCGTCAAACGACAGGTCCTCCAGTAACCGCTCCACCACCGTGTGCAGGCGGCGGGCACCAATGTTTTCGGTGCGCTCGTTCACCACCGCCGCGATCCGGGCAATCTCCTCTGCGGCCCCAGGCACAAACCTCAGCTTCACCCCCTCCGTTTCCAAGAGCGCGAGGTACTGGGTGAGGAGCGCGTTGCGGGGCTCGGTGAGAATACGGACGAAGTCCTCACGGGTAAGCGGGTCCAACTCCACACGGATGGGAAACCGCCCCTGAAACTCGGGGATCAGGTCCGAGGGTTTAGTCATGTGGAACGCGCCCGAGGCCACAAACAGGATGTGATCGGTGCGGACCATCCCATACTTGGTGTTGACCGTGCTGCCCTCAACGAGGGGCAACAGATCACGCTGGACGCCCTGGCGCGACACGTCCGGGCCGTACACGCCCTCGCGCCCAGCGATCTTGTCGATCTCATCGATGAAGATGATACCGGTCTGCTCCACCCGGCGCACGGCTTCCCGCACCACCGTCTCCATGTCCACCAGCTTGTCGGCCTCTTCCTGCGCGAGCAGCTCAAGCGCCTCGGGCACCTTGAGGCGGCGCTTCTTGGTCTTCTTGGGCAGGAGGTTGGAGAACATCTCTTTGAGCTGGTTCTCCATCTCCTCCATCCCCTGGGGAGCCATCACCTCGATAAAGGGCATGGCGGACTTTGTCACTTCCAGCTCCACCTCGCGATCGTTGAGCTTGCCCTCGCGCAGCATGCGGCGCATCTTTTCGCGCGTGCTCTGGCCGGCTGCCGTCGGTTCGCTCTCCCCGCCAAAGCCGGTGCGGGAAGCAGAGAGCGGCAGCAGCAGATCCAACACCCGTTCCTCTGCCTGGGTCTGGGCCTTGAGCTGGATGTGCTCCTTGGACTCCTGCTTGACCATGTTCACCGCCAGTTCGGCCAGGTCGCGGACCATCGACTCGACGTCGCGGCCGACGTAGCCGACCTCGGTGAACTTCGACGCCTCCACTTTGACGAAGGGGGCCTGGGCCAGCCGGGCTAAGCGCCGGGCGATTTCGGTCTTGCCCACGCCAGTCGGGCCGATCATCAGGATATTTTTCGGCGCGATCTCGTCGCGCAGGTCCTCGGCCACTTGCTGGCGGCGCCAGCGGTTGCGCAGCGCGATGGCGACCGCTCGCTTGGCCTTGTGCTGGCCGATGATGTAGCGGTCGAGCTCGGAGACGATCTCACGCGGGGTCATGAGATGCATGCGCGCGTCGTCGGGGGGGACAAGGTCAGGGTTAGCGACAGTAGCCATGTTAGAGCTCCTCAACCACGATTTGGTCGTTGGTAAACACACAAATCGCCGCAGCAGTATGCATGGCCTCCAGAGCAATGGTGCGGGCATCGAGGTCGGTGTGTCTGACCAGAACACGGGCAGCAGCAAGGGCAAAGTTTCCGCCCGAACCGACGGCCAGGATGCCATCGTCGGGTTCGAGGACGTCGCCGTTGCCGGAGATCAGTAAAGACCCCTCGCGGTCGGCGACCGCCATCAACGCCTCCAACCGGCGCAGCACCCGGTCCGCCCGCCAGTCGCGCGCCAACTCCACCGCAGCACGTCGGAGATTGCCATTGTACTCTTCCAGCTTTTTCTCGAACTTTTCGCACAAGGTGAGCGCATCAGCCGTGCCACCGGCAAACCCGGCCAGGACTCGCCCTTGGGCGAGCCGGCGGATCTTCCGCGCCGTGTGTTTGACGACGGCGTTGCCGACGCTAACCTGACCGTCCCCAGCCATGACCACGCTGCCTTTGTGGCGGACGGAGAGAATAGTCGTGCCGTGCATCGCCTCCCTCATCGCCACCCCTCCTGAATGCGGAATGCATGGCCAAGTGGCCAAAGGAATAGCCAGGCCGAAAAGCCAGGCCGAAGCGGAATGCGGAATGGAAAAACAGGGAAGGTCATTTTTTTCTCCACACTCGTCACTCGTCACTTACTAAGCACGGGGGTGCGCTTTGTCGTACACTTGCATCAGATGGTCGAGGTTGACGTGCGTGTATTTCTGGGTGGTCGAGAGACTCGAGTGCCCCAACAGTTCCTGAATAGCACGGAGATCCGCCCCTGCGTCAAGGAGGTGCGTGGCAAAGGTGTGGCGGAGGGCGTGCGGGCTGGTTTTGAGCGCAATGCCACAGTCTCTGGCGTACCCGGCGACGAGGCGCGCTACGCTCCGAGTAGTCAGCCGCCCACCCCGGCAGTTGAGGAAGACTGGGGAGGACGCGAGCGCGGACGCGCGCGGGAGGGCGCGACGCCTCTTGGCAACGATTAACGCCGGGATCTGCTCACGGTAGCGAGCTAACGCCTCAAGGGCCTTGCGGCCGATCGGCACAATCCGCTCCTTGTTGCCTTTTCCCCGGACCCGTACCACCTCGAGGTTGGTGTCGATCTCGCCCCAGTTGAGAGCGACCAACTCGCTCACTCTGAGGCCGCAGGAGTACAGCAGCTCCAAGATCGCCCGGTCGCGCAGCCCGCTGGCGGTGTCGAGCGGAGGGGCCTCAAGCAGGCGGAACATATCGTCTATCGCCAGGTAGGTCGGGAGTGGCTGGTCTTTCTTCGGAGAGCCGATGTGTAAGGTCGGATCACGCTCGATCACCCCTTCGCGCAGCAGAAAGCGCAGGAAGCTCTTTATTGCCGAGAGCTTGCGGCCGATTGAACTCTTCTTGTGGCGGCGGTGCAGCGTAGAAAGAAAGGCGTGGATGAGGTGGTGATCGATCTGCCCAACATGGGCCTCCGCCCGCCCGTGCGGTTTTTCCACGAAGGCAAAGAACTGGAACAGGTCGCTCAGGTAGTTGCGCAGGGTGTGCGCGGAGACGTTTTTCTCCACCCGCAGAAACGTGGTGTAGCGGTCGATGAGGTTGTGCAGCTCAAGTATAGGCATCGCTTAGAGAAAACCACAATACCAATAAGCCCTCGCCGAAGAAAGAGGCTGAAGTGGACACGGATGCGAGTCTGGTGTAATCAGCACTCAGGATACAGGCATGAAGTCCTGCCATCATTGCCAGCACCCGATTGTCAGCACAGACCGCCTCGGTCGGCGTGATACCTGCCCGGGCTGCGGGGCTGACCTGCGTTGCTGCTTGAACTGCGCCTTCTACGATACTCACTACGCCAATGCCTGTCGCGAACCCAACGTGGATCCGGTCCTCGACAAAGCAGCCGGGAATTTTTGTGAATTCTTCACTGTTGGTGAACAGCCGCCGCCGCAACCGCGTGCGGCGGGAGACGCCCGCGCCCGGCTCGAGGCGCTCTTCAAAAAGAAACCGTGAGCCCGGAGGAGGCCCATGTGCCCCCATCCCTTCGCCTGACACGAGCAGTCGGCTGAGAGTGCACGATGAGAAATCCCCATTCGCATTGCACGTTGGCTCTCACGCTTCTGCTGCTTGGGCTGACTGCTTGCCAGCGCGATGCCCACAGCGCTCGGGGGATCGCCGAGAGATTCCTTGATGCCCACTACGTCGATATCAACCTGCCGGCCGCTAAAGCCTACTGCACGGGGCTCGCTCTGAGCCGCGTGGAGGCCGAGATCCGCCTCACCACAGGGCAGCAGATCGACGAGAGCACGCGTAAGCCTCAGGTCCACTACCGGTTGCTGGAAGAGGAAAAACGCGGGGAACAAAGCGCCTCTTTCCTCTATGAAGCAACGATCTCAGTTGACGGGGCCGAACAATTCACGAAGAAGGTGCTCCTCACGTTGCGTCAGGGCGCGGAAGGCTGGCGGGTGGCCAACTACAGCGAGTTCGAGTGAAAACGTGCTCAGGTGTTGACAGCCTCTAGCCGGGAGGAGGAGAATGCCCCGGGGCATAAAACCTGAAAGCTAAAACGTAAAGCGTAAAACGTAAGGGGAATACTAGTGCTTAGTCCATCTGAAGCTGATGAGTATGTCATTCTGAGCCGGAGCATAGCGGAGGCGAAGAATCTCTCAGCGTTCTGGCCGAAGCGAGATTCTTCGTCGCTTCGCTCCTCAGAATGACATCTATCAAAATCCCGTGGTCGAAGTACTAGGGCTCCTTCTTCTTTTACGTTTCACGTTTTACGTTTTACGTTTTATATCCGAAAGGAGGGATGCGTATGCAGGACAAGACCTACGTCATCACCGAGATCGTCGGCGTTTCTGACAGCTCTATCTCCCAGGCTGTCGGCAACGCTATTGCCCGGGCAAACCAGACGCTCAAAGCGCTCGACTGGTTCGAAATCAAAGAGGTGCGCGGCACGGTTGTAGAGGGCAAGGTCGGGGAGTATCAAGTGACCCTCGACGTGGGCTTCCGTTACCTGACGGACGAGGAAATGCGCGCCTGGGTCCACAGGTAACCAGGAGCACGCACCAGGGCCTCACACGCACGGAGGAGGATGACCATGCCGGACAAGACGTACAAAATCATTGAGCTGGTCGGCGTGTCTGCCGCGTCGATCGAAGAGGCCATTCAGAACGCGATCAGCCGCGCCAATCAGACCCTCAAGAACCTAGACTGGTTCGAGGTGGTGGAGGCGCGCGGTCTCATCCAGGAGGGCAAAGTCAACCAGTTTCAGGTCAAGCTCAAGGTTGGGTTCCGCCTGATTGGATAGACGCCACTCGAGCCTCACGCGCGGCTGGCACATAGAACCGCTCGACGTACTCCTTCACCATGCGCCGGGCGCAAAAGAGCGGGGTGATCGAACAGATCGCTTCCTTGACCATCCGTATCCAGCCGCGCGGTACGCCGTCGGAATCCCGCTGGTAATACAGCGGCACGATCTCGTCTTCTAAGAGCCGGTAGAGGGTGCCGGCTTCGCTAACATCGCGCGACCCAACCTCGGCAGCGGGTTCAGACGTGCTAATCGTCCAGCCGTTGCCACCGTTATAGCCTTCACACCACCAGCCATCGGCCACGCTCAGGTGCGGGACTCCGTTGAGCGCGGCCTTTTGTCCACTGGTCCCGCTTGCTTCCAAAGGGGGAACAGGATTGTTTAACCAGACGTCAACCCCCTGGACCAGAAACTTGGCCACGTGCATGTCGTAGTCCTCAACGAAGGCGATCTGCCCACCGAGGTCATACTTCTTGGCCAAGGCATAGACCTGTTGAATCAGGTGTTTGCCGGGCTCATCGGCTGGATGGGCCTTGCCGGCAAAGATGACCTGTACCGGCCGCCACTGATCTTGCAAGATGGCTTGTAAGCGGGCCAGGTCCTGGAGGAGCAGGGTTGCGCGTTTATAGGTCGCAAAACGCCGGGCAAAGCCAATAGTCAAGGCCTCAGGGTCAAGCAGCGCGCCCGAGGCCAGTACCTGTACCGGATCGCGGCGTTCCTCGCGCCACAAACTCCGCGCTCGTTCGCGCACGAAGCTGATCAGCTTGTGTTTCAGTTGCACCCGCACCTGCCACAGTTCCTCATCGGGGATGTCGTACACCCGCTGCCACAAGGCCGGGTTATCATGATGTTTCACCCAGTCCGGTCCCAGGTATTTATTGTACAAGTGGGTCAATTCCGCCGCGACCCAGGTCTGCGTATGCACGCCGTTGGTCACGACAGAGATTGGCACCTGCTCAGCAGGAGTGTCCGGCCAGAGCGGCTGCCACATGCGACGCGAGACCTCGCCATGAGTCTTGCTCACGGCGTTGCACCGCCCGGCCAGGCGCAGCGCCAATACCGTCATGTGAAACATCTCGCCCCAGGGCTCGCGATGGTAACCTAAGGCGAGGAAGCGGTGGCGATCAAGCCCCAGTTGGCCCCAGTAACTATGCAAATGCTTCTCGATCAGATGGAAAGGAAAGGCATCATGCCCGGCCGCTACAGGGGTGTGGGTGGTAAACACTGTGGTACGCTGCACCTCGGCCACGGCCTCGGGAAATGGCATCCCAGCTGCCACCAACTCACGGAGCCGTTCGATCGTGACAAAGGCAGCATGGCCCTCGTTCAGATGCCATACTTGTGGGGTAATCCCCAGGGCGCGGAGCACTCGTACTGCACCGATCCCCAGAATGATTTCCTGGAGAATGCGCATCTCCTGGTCCCCGCCGTAGAGCCGGGCGGACAACTCGCGATCCCAGGGCGCGTTTTCTTCGACGTCGGTGTCCATCAAGTACAGGGACGCCCGGCCAACACGCACATGCCAGACCGTCGCATAAATTTGCCGCTCATCAATTGGTACTACGACCAGACACCGTTTCCCCTCGGGCGTGAGCGCTGGCATCAATGGTGCGTCGGCCCGGTCGAGATACTCATACACTGCCTCCTGGCGGCCATCGACCGAGAGGCGTTGGTGGAAGTACCCCTGGGGATACATGAACCCAACCCCGACCAGCGGCACCCCCAGGTCGCTCGCTTCTTTGCAATGGTCCCCAGCCAAAATCCCTAGGCCCCCGCTATAGATCGGCAGCGAGTTGTGGATGCCAAACTCGGCCGAGAGATAGGCAATAGCAGTCTTCGCTAGATCAGGAGCAGAGCGAGCAAACCAGGTGTCGCGGGCCGCTAGGTCTGCGTCAAACGCAATCATGACGGCGTCGTAGCGGCGCAGGAAGGCGGGATCCTGGGAGAGCATGAGGAGACGCGTCGGCACCACCTCCCGCAGCAGCTTGACCGGGTTGTGCGCCGTCATGGCCCACACGGTAGGATCGATGGCGGCAAAGAGCGCGCGTGCCTCCGGGTGCCAGCTCCACCAGAGGTTATAAGCAAGTTCGGTCAGCCGGCCGATGCGTGCAGGAAGTAGTGGCGGTGCAAGATCCATGAGTGTTGTTCCTCTCAGATCTAGGCTTAACTTCCGATATTAACATATGCGCCAAGCCGGGTGTCACCCCATCCCCCTTTGGACAAACCCCCTTGCCCTCACTCTGGCAAGTGGCTATGAATATCAATTTGACGCGAAAGCTGTCACCTCGAATCATAAACCATAAGGGAAGGAGGCTGTTGTATGGAAGCGCAGGAAAGACAACCGATTCCGCGCATCAATGACCCAGCTCCGGACTTTAAGGCGCTGAGCACCCACGGCGAGATCACCCTGTCCCAATTCACCAAAGCTGGGAGATGGGTGTTGTTGTTCTCTCACCCGGCGGACTTTACCCCGGTCTGCACGACCGAATTCGTCGAGTTCTCTCGCCTGGCCCCCGAGTTCGAGAAGCGTAACGTCCAGCCTATCGGTCTCTCGGTCGATAGCATTTACGCCCATCTAGGCTGGGAACAGAACATCGAGAAGAACTTCAACCAGAGGGTGCCTTTCCCAGTGATCGCCGACCGCAACATGGCCGTGGCCTCGCTCTACGGTCTGATCCACCCTGGAGCGAGTGATACCGCAACTGTGCGCGCGGTGTTTGTCATTGACCCCAAAGGCATGGTGCGGGCGCTGATCTACTACCCGCTGCAGATTGGCCGGAACGCGCAGGAGATTCTCCGCCTGATCGATGCACTACAGGCGGTGGATAAACACGGGATTGCTACGCCGGTGAACTGGCAGCAGGGCGAAAAGGTGATCGTGCCGCCGCCGACCAGTGAGGCGGCTCTGCGTGAGCGAATAGAAATGGGCAAGAAGAGGGAAGTCGAACAGACTGACTGGTACTTTTCCAAGAAGCCGCTGCCCACCGGGTAGGAGCGGGCCTCCGGTCGGACGTAGTCCCTGGGTCGCTGGTCGGCTACATACGTGTGGTAGTGCAGTTGTCTGAAGCGGGGGTGGGTTTCAAACCCATCCTTACTTTTTCTGCGGCAGCAGGCCCGCAGGCCAGCGATCTTCGGGAAACGCCGCCTCTCCGGTAAGGAACCGCCTCGCCTCTTGTAGCCTCTTCTCTACCTCTGATCGGTCCGCAGCGGCATCGACCAGAGCAATCATGAGAGCAAGCGCGTTGCTCACCATCCAGTCCTCGCTGTTATCGAGTTCTTTAGGATTGGCAAAGATAGGGTGAGCCAGCGCCCAGGCGCGTAGATCCGCGGCAGACACGGCACCGGAAAAGTATCGGTCGAGGTGCTCCACTGCCTGGCGCTTAATCTGAGCGACCTTTGTCATGGCATGCCCTCATCCTGTAGGGGCGTACGTCGTGCGCCCACATCCGCCCTCCCTCTCCCGCAGTGCGGGAGAGGGTTGGGGTGAGGGCCATCCGGTCGAGGTGCTATGCGTATGCTCCCTCACCCTAGCCTTCTCCTACAGGGAGAGGGAAATAACACAACTCAGTACGTCTTGAGGATTTTCCCATACGGCAGATAAGCGTTGAACCAGCCGTAGCGGCACGAGACGATCTCTTTGACTGCTAGTTTGTACCAGGGGTCGGCCTCGGTGGGCGAGTTGTAGACCAGCGAGCCAGG
>Ga0137380_10000462_pt1 | contig 29200 bp, 22 predicted proteins | sample SagtaG_17_FD_104809 | JGI IMG/M metagenome (GOLD analysis project Ga0137380, IMG submission 104809) | Vadose zone soil microbial communities from Sagehorn Ranch, Mendocino, California, USA - Sage2_L_100_16 metaG | ecosystem: Environmental > Terrestrial > Soil > Vadose zone | place: USA...
CTCGCGGCACAGCTCGAGCGCCTGGGTGACCCGGTCGATCTCGTCGGGCACGATTGGGGCGGCGGGTTCGTGGTCCGGGTGGTCTCGACCCGGCCCGAGCTGGTCCGGTCCTGGGTCACCGACGCCGCGGGCATCGGCGACGTCGAGTTCGAGTGGCACGACTTCGCCAGGATCTGGCAGACACCGCAGGCGGGGGAAGACTTCTGGGACCAGCAACTGGCGGCACCGGCCGGGGAGCGGGCCGGTGTCTTCCAGATGTTCGGGGTGCCTGAGGAGCCGACCCTCGACCTGGCCTCGCACATCAACCGCACCATGGCTGATTGCATCCTCGACCTCTACCGTTCGGCCGTGGACGTCGGAAGGCAGTGGGGCCCGGATTTCGCGGCCATCCCAGCCCCCGGACTGGTGATCATGCCCAGCGAGGATCCCTTCCTGAGCGCGGCCCCGGCGGCCAGGGCCGCCGCGCGGGCCGGCGCCAAGACGGCCGCCCTGGACGGGTCGGGCCACTGGTGGATGCTCCAGGACCCCGCCCGGGCGGCGACCGTCCTGCGCGAGTTCTGGGCCACCCTGGCCTGACTCCGCCCGCCCCGAAGCGCCCCGACCTTGCGAAGGCTGGTCCGCCAGCGGGTTGAAAGTCGGCCGCGGCCTGGCCGGCCTCACCGGGCCGGATCCGGATCACCTCGGCACCGGGCAGGCGGGCGGCCATCCCGTGGCTGTACTCGGCCTTGGCCGGCTCGACGACCAGCCACGGGATCCCGCCCGCCGTGGCCTGTTCCAGCAGGGACCGAACGGTCTGGGATTTCCCCGCCCCGGTGGCCCCTGACACGAACGTGTGCCGGTTCGGCGACGACTGCGGCAGCGTCAGCACGCCAGCGGCCATCCGGTTGCGGTCCAAAGGATGGTGTTCGCGGTCCGCCGGTTCATGGGAGCGGCCGAAACCTAGGCGGGGCGGGTGGCGCGGAGCGAGAACATCATCGGGACGCGGGGGCGCCCCGCCGGGAAACGGTACTGGCCGCCATGGCGCTCAAGCGACTCGAACCGCTGGAAGGCGTCGAAGTCGTGCTCGTTCAGGAAATCGATCCGCAATCCCGCATCCGCCAGCGCCGTCACGATCTGTCCGAGCCGGTGCTGGAACTCGACGCTCCGGGTGTGCTTCAGCGCCGGGCCGTCGGTGTAGGTATAGGGGTAGTCCTCCACCCAAGGCCGGTCATCGAAGTAGTCCCGGACGATGTTCGCGCCCTGGGCGTCGTCCAGTATCTGCGCGAACGGATGCCCCTCGACCAGGTAGAGGAACCCTCCCGGCTCCAGCAGCCCCGCCACGACCCCCGCCCAGCGGGGCATGTCAGGCAGCCACACCAGCGCCCCAGTCCCGGTGTAAACGACGTCGAATCGCCGCCCGCCCAGGGCCGTCACGGCGTCGTACACGTCGGCCACCACAAACGACGCGTCGATGGCGAGGTCGGCGGCGAGGGACCGCGCGGCCTCGATCGCGGGCTCGGAGAAGTCAAGCCCGCTGACGAGCGCGCCGTTCCTGGCCCAGGACAGCGTGTCGAGTCCCACGTGACATTGCAGGTGCACCAGCAGCTTGCCCGTCACGTCGCCGACCTCGGCCGCCTCGAACGGCCGCAGCGAGTCGGCACCTGCCCGGAACCCCTCGAGGTCGTACAGCTCGCTGGCCAGGTGCACTGGCACCCGGTCGTCCCAGTTGGCCCGGTTCAGCCCACGCCAGTCGACCGCATCGCCGTCCGTCACGCCGGCAGCGTAACCGGTCTGTCCCCCCCTCGCGCTGCAATTTCCGGGCGCGCATCTGGCGGCCATAGGCCATCGCTGGCCGGTGACCGTCGGGCCGACCGTCTCGCTGCGCCTAGCCGCCTGCGCGCCGCGACGCGGGGTCCGGTACCGGCCCGTACCAGCAGGTTTGGTCACCAGGGACAGGCCGGGGAGACTCCCGGAAGTGCCCGCCGGCCGGTTTCCGCCCGGCGGCCCGCGTAGCGGCAGGATGTCGGTCGACCCGGGCAGGCGTCCTGTTCTCGGCGAGGCGAGCGACCATTCGAGCACTACTGTTGACGCAACCAGTTGGTTGCCATAAAATAGCAACCGATTGGTTGCTATTTGTGGGAGGCGTCATGGGGACGGCCCGCTCGACGCGCTGAAAGATCACCTCGACCAGCATGCTCGCGTGTCCGCGTGACGGAGATCGCCGCCTGAGCACACCGAAGAGGGAGGACTGATGGGTGAAGTGAACGCGGAATCCCGGCGCGCGGCTACGCCAGCGCCAGTGCTGGCGGCGATGCTCGGGGTCTCCGCCGCATGCTGGGTGATCGCGGCCTGGCTGATGCACGGCATGGATATGGGGGTCGCGACACGGCCCGGGTCGTTCGGGTTCTTCTGTGCAGTGTGGGTCACGATGATGGCGGCGATGATGCTGCCGGGCGCGGCCCCGGCCGTGGCGAGGCACGCGCGTGCCCGCGGCCGGGCGCGTGCCGCGCCGCCGTTCGCCGGGTCCTACCTGGCCATCTGGGCGCTCGCAGGCGCCGCGGTGTTCGCGCTGGACCGGCCGCACGGGTCGCTGGCCGCCGGCGCGGTGGTGATCGCGGCGGGTGGCTACGAGCTCACGCCGGTCAAGCGGCACTTCCGCCGACGCTGCCGCGAGGATGCCGGCTCCGGGCTGGGGTTCGGGCTGTGCTGCGCCGGCTCGAGCTTCGGGCTGATGGCGATGCTGGTAGCGCTGGACGTGATGAGCCTGTTCTGGATGTCGGTCGTCGCCGTCCTCGCCTGCGCCCAGAAGCTGCTGCCCGCGAAGGCCGCCATCGACGTTCCCCTGGCACTGGCGCTCACCGGGCTCGGGTTCGTGATCGTTATCGCGCCCTCGCTGATTCCGGGGCTCACGCCACCAACGATGTAACGACAAGAAAAGGAGGCAGGCAATGACCAGTCACAAGACGGGGACCCGCGAGGAGTGGCTTGCCGCGCGGCTGGAACTGCTCGAGGCGGAGAAGGAGCTGACCCGGCGCGGCGACGAGCTGTCCCGGCGGCGGCAGGAGCTGCCCTGGGTCCGGGTCGGCAAGGACTACCGCTTCGAGACCGACCAGGGAGCGGCGTCGCTCACCGACCTGTTCCGGGGACGCTCGCAGCTGCTCGTCTACCACTTCATGTTCGGGCCCGACTACAGCGCGGGCTGTCCCGCCTGCTCGGCGATCGCCGACGGCTTCGACGGCTTCGTCGTCCACCTCGCCAACCACGACCTGATGCTCTGGGCGGTGTCGCGCGCTCCGCTCGAGAAGCTGCTGGGCTACCAGCAGCGGATGGGCTGGAGCTTTCCCTGGGCCTCCTCGTTCGGGAGCGGCTTCAACTACGACTTCGACGTCTCCCTCACCGAGGAGCAAGAGCGTGCGGGCGCCTTCGAGTACAACTTCCGCGAGTCGCCCGTGTGGTCGCCGCCGGAGGACGTGCGTGGGCCGTTCGACGCGTGGGCCGCAACGACGGGCACCGACTGGGCGACCTATACGCGGGAGCGCCCGGGCATGAGCGCGTTCGCGCTCGAAGACGGAGTCGTCTACCACACGTACTCGGCCTACGCGCGCGGTCTGGATGGCCTCTGGGGCATGTGCCAGTGGCTCGACCGGGCGCCGCGAGGGCGAAACGAGGCGCGCGGCCCCGACGACCCGCTCAACTGGTTCCGCCGCCACGACGAGTACCACCACGCAAACGGGGCCAGCAAATAACCGACCCGGATCTTCGTGCAGCGCGATTGTGCTGCACGAAGCGGGCCAGCCCGGCTCCCACGACCGCCGCCAACGTGAGCATCCCGGTGCCAGCGCGATCGTGGCATGAACGCCCGCTACGCCGGTGCAGATGCCGAGGTACGGCAAGCGAGCTCACTGGCCGTACGATCGCGTTGATGAGGGCTTAACGAAACCCGCCGGCAGTGCCCGGAGAGGTGGGAGGACCTGGTGGAGGCAGAGTCGGAGCGTCAGCTGGCTGACCCGCCGGCCACCTGGCAGGAGCACTGGTTCGACCACCGCCAGTTGCTCCGGCTTTACCACAGCGACGAGCACTGCGCGATCTACGTGGACCCCGACGTGCGCCGGGCTGAGGTCCGGTGGCTGCCCCGGTTCATCAATGTGACCTGGCAGTACTCCAAGGCAACCTACGGCGACGCGTTCGGGTCCGACCCGCGCATCTACTCCGTCCACCACGCCGGGCGGCACGGCGGCGGCCACGCGGGCTACTACGTCAGCCCGGTCCACGACTACCACAACGTCAGCGACTGCGGGCTGGACACCTGGCGGGAGGGCAACGCCCTCGCTCGCGAGCTGCCCGCTCATGAGATCGGGCATTCCGTGGAGAGCGCCAACAACGGCGTCCACGGCTCACCGGCGTATGAGATCTGGGGCGACAGCAAGTGGGCCGAGTTCTACATCTATGACCTCTACACGGCGCTGGGCATGGATCGCGAGGCCAAGGGCGTCTACCGCAGGTTCACCGGCAACACCGACGATTTCCCTCGCCGGGGGACCCGCTGGTTCCGCGACTGGTTCTACCCGCTATGGCGGGACTGCGGGCGGGCAGGGGTCATGAACAGGTTCTTCCGGGAGCTGGCCCGGCACTTCCCGCGCGACTCCGGCGGCACCTACACGCGGCGGATGAACTGGGGCGAGTACGTCCACTTCACCAGCGGTGCCGCGGCCGCCGACTTGAGCGGCCAGGCCGCCCGCGCTTTCGGCTGGCCCCGCGAGCGGGCCGGCCAACTGGAGCACGCCCGCGAGCAGTTCCCCGGCATCACGTACTGAAATACCGGGCCGTGCTACCGGGCCGTGGCCAATCGAGAGAGCCGGCCGGGTACCGGGGAATCGTCTACCGTATCGGACCGGGATTCCTTGGCGTGACCTGCCGCGGGAGGTGTTCGGTCCGAGGCAGACGGTGTGGAAGCGCCACCGTCGCTACGCCGGGGACGGCACCTGGGACCGGGTGCCGGGCCGGTTGTTGGCCGAGGCGCGGATGCTGCCGGGACAGTTGACTGGCGGGTCAGCGTGGATGCCACGATCACCCGCGCCCACCAGCATGCGACGAACACGATCCGCCCGGATCAGGGCACAGGGGGCAGTCTCGAACTACAAAGAATTTGCCTGGCGGCGTGTGAACCTGCAGGTCACGGCATCGGACGGTCGCGTGGCGGGCTGAGCAGCAAGATTCATGCCGGAGTCGACGGGCACGGCCGGCCGCTGGCGCTCGTCGTCACCGGCGGGCAGCGTAACGACGGGCCGCCAAGGCGGGCGACCTCCGGGGCTGGACGTCTGAGCCTACAAGGGACGCAACGTCGTAGAACGCTCCTTCGCCCTGGCCAAGCAGTGGAGGGCACTGGCCACCCGATACGACAAGCTCGCCATCACCTACCGCGCCGCCGTCATCCTGTCCGCGTGCATCACCTGGACCCGCATACAGGAGAGCCGACCACCAGCACCAGCTTCCCGCGCACGTGACCGTCCTCGCTGACGCGGTGCGCCTCCGCGATCTCGGCGAGCGGGAAGGTCTGCGCGACCGGGAGCGAGAAGCGCCCGGACTCGATCAACTCGCCGATCTCGGCGAGCGCGTGGACCGCGCGGCCAGCGTCGCCGCTGCTGAACGTCACCCCGTGCTCCTGCGCGCCACCGAAGTCGGCGATCGTCACGACGTGCTCCGGGCCGCCCGCGAGCTCGATGAGCTCAGGCAGGACGCCGCTCCCGGCGACGTCGAGCGCCGCGTCGACGCAGTCGGGCGCGAGCGCGCGAACCCGCTCGGCGAGGCCCTCGCCGTAGGCAACGGGCTCGGCCCCCAGCGAGCGAAGGTACTCGTGGTTTGCCGGACTGGCGGTGCCGATCACGTGCGCACCGCGCGCCACGGCGAGCTGAACCGCGGTGCTGCCGACGCTTCCGGAGGCGCCGTTGATGAGCAGCGTGCTGCCGCTCCCGACGGCGAGCTGGTCGAGCGCGCGCGTGGCCGTCTCGATGGCGGTCGGCAGCGCGGCAGCGCCGGGGAAGTCAAGCGACGGCGGGATCGGCGCATAGTAGGACAGCACCGCCAGCTCGGCCTGGGAGGCCCCATCGGCGGAGAAGCCGAACACGCGATCGCCGACGGCCACATCCGCAACGCCCTCGCCGAGCTCGTCGACGACGCCCGCCGCCTCGTGGCCCATGGTCTGCGGGAGCTCCCCATCCATCAGGCCCTTGCGCTTCTTCCAGTCGCTCGGGTTGACGCCGGCCGCGCGCACCGCAATCCGGACCTGGCCGGCACCCGGATGCGGATCGAGGAGATCCACGATCTCGAGGACCTCCGGGCCCCCGAACTGGCTGAAACGGACTGCCTTCATCATTCGCTCCGATGTCGACTCAGGTTGCAGCCTTCGAGGTGGGCCGCGCCCTTAACAAGCGCCATTATCGTCACCATAATAATGACGCGCGCAGAACTGGATAATATGCAACCTTTCAGGCAACCGATCGGTGCGGCCGTCGCTCGCAAATATTCGGCAGGGAGACTGTGGATAGTTGCTTCCGGCCCTGCTTCCGTGGTTTTGCGGTGGTGCGGGCGTAGGGTCGGGGCCTGGGTCCCGGCCTGACCTCCGATTCGGCTGACGCCGCTCGGGCTGTCCTGCGATACGCGTTGTCGGCCGGGCACAGGTTTCCGGCACCTGCCGGCGCTGCCGGTCTGATCTGCCTGGCCTGGGCAAGAGGCCGGGATTCACAGGTCCGACGGCCAGCGGGTGCGTGCCATCCCTTAACCAGAGAAAGGGACGGCTATGACCATCGTAGAAGACAACGCGCCATCACCGGCGGCGTGGACACCCACGCCGACGTGCATGTGGCGGCCGCGCTGGATCCCGTCGGCGGGCTGCTCGTCACCAGCACAGCCGAGGACCGCGCCCGCTGGCCTTCTCTCGCCCGGGCAGCATCAGAAGACTGCCACGGTTATGCCTTCGCCGGATGAACCCGGAGCAGCTCAGGCCGGCAAGAATGACGCACTACCCATGGTGGACGCCATCCACGAGATCCTCGACCGAGCCGACGTCAAAGCGTCCCGGCTGCGGCACGGCGGCGGCGAGCTGACCTGGATCCTCATGGAAGGACGAAACGCCTTACGCCAGTTACGCGCTAAGGCGCCGCCGGGCACCTGCCCAATGCGACTCCGCTGTTTCCAGTATCAGCGTCCTGGACGCTACCGGGTCGAGCGCGGCTTCGGCGAGCATCTGATGCGCGATGCTGTGCAGGTACGTCTCCCGCTCCCCCTCCAGGATGAAGCCGCTCCTCATGTGCTCAGTGCTCACCACATCCTGCAGCATCGCCTCGCTATCCGCCCCGAACCCGAAGATGACAAAGGACTCCCCGAAGACGGTGTGCTGCGCGTCAAGGGGGAGAACCCGCAACGTCAGGTTCGGCCGGCCAGCCTCTCGCGCCAGCCGCTGAAGCTGTTCATACATCACCGAGTCATCACCGATCCTGCGCCTCAGGACCGATTCATCGAGCACCACCGACAGCTGAAGCCCCTCGCGGTTCAGCACTTGCTGGCGTCGCATGCGGACCCTGACCAGCCGCCCGATCATGCCCGGCGGGACCGGCTCGACCCGGCTGTAGCTGCCGATGATATGCCTCGCATACGCTTCGGTCTGCAGCAAGCCAGCCACCACGTCAACATGCCAGATCGCGATGGACGCCGCCTCATGCTCTAGCCCGATGAACTGCTGGTAGTCCTCCGACAGGCTGTCGGCGAATTCCTCCCACCATCCCTTCTGAGCCGCATCCTCGGCCAGATCCAGGAGCAGTGCGCGGCGGGGCCCGGTGATCTGGTAATAGTCCAGCAGCCTCTCCACCTCCCGCGGCCGCAACCCGGTCCTGGCCCGCTCATACCGGCTGATCTTGGAGGGCGACCACCTCAGCGCGGCAGCGACCGCGTCCCCGCTCTTGCCCTTGTGCTCCCTGATCCCGCGCAGTTCAGCGGCAAGCCGACGCCGCCGCACCGTGGGACTTGCTGGCGCGATCATCGGGCGTCCCTCCTCCTCGGCACCGCGCGGGCGGACCAGTGTGGCAGTCACGCAGATTCCCGCGAAACGTGCCTTATGGCACTTTTAGTACCCGCGTACTCGCCCAGTGTAACCACTGATCCTGGTTCGATATACGTCAGCTGACCGATGTTTCCCGATGCAACTTGCAGCAGCCAGTGAGCTCACCCTGGTGCACTATGACGGGCGGGGAACCGGGCACTAGCAGCGTGATGTGACCGACCTCGCTCGAGGGGATAAGCCGCCATCCTGGCCACGCCAGCGATCTGCGTCCGGCCGTCATATGACAACAGTGGGAGGTTCTGCACAGCCTCGTCAGGGACCAGCGTGTCCAGTAGGGTTTTCTCATTGCGTCCTCGCCTACAACCGACCGCCAGAGTCAGTGCGACCTGCTGCGGTCGCTGCACCGCCCCGGCGCCCTCTCCTGCTTCCGAACGCCTGGGACGTGGCCACAGCGAGAGCGGTGGTCGCGGCTGGCTTTCCCGTGGTCGCGACAACCAGCGGCGGCGTGGCCGCGGCGCTCGGCTACATGGTCGAAGAGAAACGCGATCGGCTCGACGGGCGTCGGCGTCGACACCTCGTTGACCAGCGCGGATAGGAGTTCTTGCCCGGACAGTTGCGTGATCGCGAAGACGTAGACGAGGTCGAAGAACAGTTCGGCCTGGGCGTCTGCGGTCGGCACGGATCCGGGCGAGGGCAACGCTCGCACCACACGTGCGAAGCCCAGACCATGTCCAGCCTCGGGTGTGAGCTGCCCAGCCTGAACGGGATGAGTGGTGACCCCCGCGTCGGTAACCGAGGTCTGACGGGTTAGGCGGGCACAGCGGCGTCCTCCACGCCCGGGAGCGCCCTGCGGAGCTCTCTGCGCGAACTGATACCGAGCTTTGGGAATACCTTGTGCAGGTGGTACTCGACAGTGCGCGGGCTGATGAACAGCAGGGCGGCTATCTCCGGGTTCGTACGCCCCTGTGCAGCGAGCCGGGCGACTTGCGCCTCCTGCGTGGTGAGCTCGTCGAGCGTCTCGACTGTACGTTTGCACACCGTCTCGCCGGTAGCCGATAGTTCGCGCCGGGCGCGCTCGGCGAACGCTGCCGCGCCCATGCGACCGAACATCTCGTGGGCAGCGCGCAACTGCTCGCGCGCGTCCACGCGGCGGTTCTCGCGACGCAGCCACTCGCCGTACAGGAGTCGGCTGCGCGCGAGCTCGACCGCGGCGCGGCTGCGCGCGAGCCGCTCGACCGACTCGCGGTAGAGGGACTCGTCGTCGCTCAGTAGCGCACGGCAGCGCGCTTCGATTCCGAGCGCCCATTCGGTGCCGCTCGCTCGCGTGCGTTCACTCAGGCGGTCGAGCGCCGCGGCGGCCTCCTCCGGCCGCCCGCCGCGGACGCCGGCCTCGATCAGCTCGACCAGGGCCCAGCCATAAAAGATGACGTCCTCGTGCTCGCAGGCCTGCCGCGCGGCAGCAAGCGCCTCGCCGTAGTGGCCGTGCCCGTTGTGCAGCAACGCGGCAAGCCACAAGGCTGCGCCAATCGCCGAACCCTCGCCCCGCTCGGTCGCATTCTGCCTACCCCATCCGAGCAGCGCCTGCGCCTGAGTCTGATCGCCGCGCACCGCGGCCAGCATGGCCGCCGCGTACTTGAGCGGTGGGAGTCCGGTCGCCTGCGTGATCGAATCGACCTCATCGATCAGCTCCGCAGCGGTGGCGAACGCCCCCGAATGGACGTTGAGTGCGGCGAGGTAGTTGAGCGCGTTCGGGAGCAGGTTGAGCGCGCCGGTCTCGCGCGCCACGCGCACGCCGCGGGTCGCGAGCACGTGCCAGAGCTCGTCGTCCCAGAGATCCTGCGTGAGGCGGCACGCCAACCACAGCCACCGCCGATCCTCACCGCCGCCGTCGGGTTCGCCGAACGCACGCAGCGCCCGCGAGAGCGGCGCGACGGATGCCGCGTACCCCTCGGTGAACCGCGTCACAAGGGCGTCGAGGAGCCGGTCGGCCGCGCCCAGGGCCGGCACCCGGTTCGACGCGCGCGCCGCCTCGGCCACCTCACGCTCATCTGGGCCGGCGCCGAGGCGCCCGGCGAACATCGCCGACGCGAGCGCCTCGAGGTAGGTCTCCCGGGCCATCGCGGCGTCCAGGGGATCCAGCCGCCTGGCCGCCTCGAGCAGCAGCGGCGGCGCGTCGCGCCCGCGTCGGCTCGTGAACGCGATCTGCGCGCGCAACCGCTCCAGCCGCGCGCGCTGGAGCTCGTCGACCGGCCCGAGCTCGGCGGCGGCCAGGAGGTCGGACGCGGACACCGCGTCGGCGACGTCGAGCTTCGCCTGGGCCGCGGCGAGCGAGCGCTTGACGCGCATGGCGGGGTCTGGCGTCAGCTCGGCGGCCCGCTGCAGGAACGCTGCGGCCGCCGACAGCCCGCCACGGCCCTGCGCCCGGCCGGCCGAGCGCTCCAGCTCGTCGGCTACGGCTTCGTCGGGCCCGTCGGCCGCGCGAGCGCGGTGCCAGGCCCGGCGATCCGGGTCCAGCCGCGTGTCGGTCGCGTCGGCGAGTGCCCGATGGACCTCGCGTCGCTCGGGTGCGGGCGCGGCCCGGTAGGCGGCCGAACGGACGAGCGGATGGCGGAACTGCACGCGTGCGCCGATCTCGACCAGGCGTGCCGCCGCTGGCCAGGTGGATACCTCGCCGTCCACTGGGAGGGCGGAGGTGTCCTGCTGGCGCTCGGCCGGCCTCCTGGCGTAGGACCGGGAGGGTCAGCCTCACTCCGCCCGGAGCACGCTGGCAACGGCCGTGCGGGCCGCCCGCCAGCCAGGCACGATGGCGGTCAGGATGACCAGGGCCAGCGTGGATGTGGCGACCGCAGCTACCGTCACCATCGAGATGACTGGCTGGGGCACGACATAGAGCTCGCTGGCGAACCTGGCCCACAAGAACCGGCCGGTCGCGATTCCGAGCGGGACGCCGGCCAGCGTCCCGATCGCGACGGGTATCGATGCCTGCCAGATCACCACGGCGACCACCTGCCTGCGGACCAATCCCAGCGTTTTCAGCAGCGCAAGATCGCGCATCCGGCACCGGACCGAAACCGCGAGGGTCAGGGCGAGCGCCACGACCGCCCCGGCTGCGAGCGTCCCGGCGAGGACGAGCGGCGCCGCGCCCATCGTCCGGTAGTTGACGATCTCGGCTGGCCGCTGGACGGGCAGCACCTGGATGCCCTGCACCGACCGGATCCCGGATAGCTGGCCGCCGATCCGCTCAAGCCGCCGGATGGCAGCGGCGTGATCCGCCTGGGGGCGGAAGCGGACCAGGATCGTGTTCGGTCCTTGCAGTGCGCGATTGCTGATGCCGCTTGCCCGCGCATTCTCCGGCAGTGCGCTCGCGGGCAGCATCGCGCCCTCGCCGAGTGAGGGGTGGATACCGTGGCCAACTCCTATGGCGGGCATCGTCGCCGTCCCCGCGACCCGCGTGATCAGCGTCGTCCTTCCGTTGAAGACGCGGACCGTGCCGCCGACATGCCCGCCGACGAGGGCCAGCGTTTCCGGGCCAAGCACTATCTGGGCCGGCCCGGCCAGCGCGTGACCGGCCAGGATCGGCGGGCTGACCCGGGCATTGGTCATGGCGATGACCGGCACGTTATGACCGTTGATCTCGACTGAGTCGAAGTAGGCACCAGACCATGCGGCGATGTCGGGATCATGGCCCAATAGCAGGCGAGCCTGCGGCAGCGGGATCTTGCCGTAACCGCTGCCAGCGAGGATCTCCCTGTCCCAGGTCCAGCCGTACAGCGCGGGATGCGACTGCGTCCGGCGGGCTGCGGCCACACTGGCCATGGCCACCCCGCCAAGGAGTCCCACGATCACTGCGATCGCCAGGTACCGGGCCCAGTACCGGCCCGACCCGGCGCGCAGCCGGTACCAGGCAGGCCGCCACGCCGACGGAGTCACTTGCTTGCCCCCATCCCCATCGGCCGCACCAAGGACCATGGCATCACGGACCGGAACCGGCTGCCGCGCACCCTGCGCACAGCCGCGCCCCGCGCGATGGCCCGCAGCGGCCAGCCGTGGTGCGCCAACTGCCGCGCCGCGGCTATGCTCCTGCGCAAGCCGCAGACCCTTTGCATCACCAGGCCGTTATTTCACGGATCCGCAGCACCTGCCAGCATGCTGCCACCAAGCTGCACAGTGATGCCAGCCGCACAGCCGGCGACTACGATCCGGACCAGCCCGCCCGCATTTTCGCTGGAATGCTCGACGCGGCCTCCCCCGGCACCGGGCGCAGCCAGGCGCAGGAGCAGGGCCGTGCACGGCCTGGCCCGCCTTGCGGGCAATGCTCTGCTTCGGGCAATAACCTCATCCCCGTAGCGACGTCAGCTCGACCATTGTCGCAGGCAGCCACACGCCTGAGACGGTGAGCGCCCGGATGGCCGCACCATAAAAGGAACATCCTGGGAGGTTCGCGAACAACAATCCATTGACGACCGATACGCACGGATTCGGCGGTATGCGATGCCTGGGTATGCCAGGGCGCCCGGTGTCCGTTCCGCGGGCTGGCCATCGGGGCCGGGCCTTGGTACCCCGGCTTGCCGGCCGGCATCATCGTAGCCGGCCGATGGCGCTGGCCGCCTGGCCGTCAGCTTGTCAGCTCCACAGGCGTGACGTCGCGAGCTCGGCGCCGCGGGCGAGCGACTCGAGCTTGGCCCAGGCGATCTCCGGATGGACCCTGCCGCCGAGACCGCAGTCGGTCCCGGCGATGACGTTCTCCCGGCCGACGCCTTCGGCGAAGCGCACGATGCGGTCGGCGACGAGCTCGGGATGCTCGACGAGGCTGGTGGCGTGGCTGACCACCCCGGGCATGATGATCTTCCCGTCGGGGAGCTTCACCTCGCGCCATACGTTCCACTCGTGTTCGTGCCGGACGTTCCCCGCCTCGAACAGATACGCCCCGGCGTTGATCTCCAGCATGACCTCGACGATGTCGCGCATCGGGATGTCGGTGACGTGCGGCCCGTGCCAGCTTCCCCAGCACAGGTGGAAGCGGATGCGGTCCTGCGGGAGCCCGCGGATGGCGTGGTTGAGCGCCTCGACGCGGACCCGGGTGAACCGCTGGTAGTCCTCGACGGCCGGCTCGGGGAGGATCTGGTCCCAGTTCTCCGCGATGCACGGGTCGTCCAGCTGGAGGATCAGGCCGGCGTCGACGATGGCCTGGTATTCCTCGCGCATCACGTCCGCGGCCACCCACAGCAGCTCTTCGTCGTCTTTGTAGTAGTCGTTCTGGAAGCGGGCGCAGCTGCCGGGCGCGACCGCGTTGAGGAAGCCCTCCTGGACACCCGCTGCCGCCATGGCCGCCTTGACGTTCGCGATGTCCCGCCGGACCGCGCCCTGCCCGGCGTAGGTGAGCGGCGCGCGGCACACAGGGAAGGCGGCAGGCACCTGGCCCATCGAGGCCATGACGCCGTCCGGGTCGTGATACGCCGCCGGGAACAGGTGCTTGTCCCTGCGGTCGGTGAAGGTGGTCAGCATGATCTTGCCGGGCCCGGAGCGGCGCGCCGGCAGCTCCCAGTCGGGCACATCGGATATCTCCAGGCCGCCGAGCCGCTCAAACACATAGGTCCACCAGGCCGCGTAGTTGATCTTGCCGCCCATGGCGTGGCCGTACTCACCGTCGTTGGGGACGTCGATACCGGTATCTCGCTGGCGAGCCACCAGGTCCGCGACGGCGTCCCGCTGCCGGTCCTGAAACGCCTGCTCGCCGGAGGACTGGCCGCCCGCGAGGCGGGCGGCATTCAGCTCGATCAGGTCATCCGGCCGAGGCAGGCTGCCGGCGTGGCTAGTCAGAATGCGATCGCTGCTCGTCCTCATGCGGTCATCGTGATCCCTGCCGGCTGACCGTGACAACAGAATCGGATCAACTAGCAGGAAACGCCGGGCCGGCAGAACTCCGGGCCGCTGCGGTAACGACATGGTCGTGATGCGATCAAGGAGCGGGCCCCGGCTCCTGGCGGATGCCGGGAGATGCCAGGCCTCGCGGCGGGTACCGGCGGCCTGCGCGCCAGGCTCACCGCTGCCCTGAAACGCAACCAGGCACTCACCGGCGAGAATGCACGGCTCCGCCCACGCGCTCGGTGCCGACCGCCATCCGCTGCCGCGGACCCCGCCTCGCAGCCAGCTCCGGTTGCTGGCATACCCGCCCGATGGCGTCCACACGCCATGCTCACCTGCCGCCGGGATGCTCACTGCGGGCAGCCCGCAGCCGGCGTTGGCGACATCCCAGCCGCCTCCACCAGCGACGGCGACGAGACCCGGCAACCGGCGCGCGAGTAACCGCCGATCTGGACGAGTGTCGGCCGGAATCCGGCCGACACTCTGGCCGCCCAGATCTGGACTTCCTGTGCGCGAATTTCGGCGACCGCTCCGGGGTGCCGCCGGCCAGCTTTACATACAAAGTGGTCGTCCAGGATCCGTCTCCAGGCCCGATTCCAGCCATCTCGTTTGTCAAGACACCGAGTGAGCGAGACAGTTACTCTCCGCAGCCCGGATGCATGGCGGGACGCCCGATTCGCCACCCGGGTCGTCACTGTCAGCACTGGCTGACAGGCATTGATCCATGAGCAGCTGATCTGCGCACCGCAACGGGCCCAAACGCGACATCGGCCAATCGCTCAGAGTCGGCGATCAGGTCGCTCATGTTCCCAGCTCTCGTCGCGCTCGGTTACGGGGGTGTCGGCGCATTCAGCGTAGGCTACTTGCGGCCTGGATCCGTGTCGCGTCCCAGCTGGGAGTAACCCCCGCACAGCCCGCTCACGGGCTGGCGGATTCCCGGGCGGGCAGCGGCTGCTGATCAGGCTGTGAGCACGGACGGTCGCTGCCTCTGGCTGCACGACCTGCTCGCCAGTCCCAGCGTGCACATCCTGCTGGATCCTGACGCGGACATGATCGGCGGCCTGCTGCTCGCCCGGACGCCGGCGCTTGCCCTCGCCAGTGTTCCCGGTCGCGGGCTTAGGCCGAACCGGGGATATGCAGGATGCTGGCTGGGTGGACACCCCGAAGGCAGAGGTCCGGTTCGCCGCTGAGCTGCGGATGTTCCTGGCGCCACGGCACCGCGCCGGACGGATCCGGGTCGCCTGCGACAGCGTGTCGTCGCTCGGGCACGTCGTGGAGTCCCTCGGCGTTCCGCTGCCGGAAATCGGCGGCCTGACGGTCAACGGCAGGCCGGCCACGCCCCGGGACCGGCTGGTCTCCGGGGACGTGGCCGAAGTCAGCGCCGTCCGCCGGCCGCAGCCCGTGCCGTCGCCGCGGTTCATCCTTGACGTCCACCTGGGCACGCTGGCTCGCCGGCTGCGACTGGTCGGCGTGGATACCGCGTATGCCAATGACGCCAGTGACGACGCGCTGATCGAGCAGGCCAACGCGAGCCGGCGCGTCCTGCTGACCCAGGACCGCGGCCTGCTGTGCCGCCGCAGCCTGCGGCTCGGTGCCTACGTGCGCGGCTCACGGCCCGACGATCAGCTTCGCGATGTCCTAAGCCGGTTCGCCCCGCCGCTCGCGCCGTGGACCCGGTGCACGTCGTGCAACGGCCTGCTCGCGCCGGCCCGCAAGGCCGACGTCGAGCCGTTGCTGCAGCCCGGCACGCGGCGTGCCTACCAGGCCTTCTCCCGCTGCCCTGGCTGCGGCCGGGTGTACTGGCGAGGCGCCCACAGCCAGCAGCTGCAGGGGGTCGTCGACTCGGCGCTCGGCACCGTCGCCGCGTCTCGCGACCGTAACGCCTAACCCTGCGCCGTGCCAGGATCCCCTCACGCGGTGGGCTATCCCTGCCCGGCGGCCCGACGCGCGCCCGGCGGTGCCCGCGATGCGCCGGCATCACCGCGCGGACCGGGTCCCGGGCATCGGCCCACCTCGTAGCCGAGCGGGGTGTCCGCCTCAGCGATCACCCTGGCGGCCTGTGACGCCGGCAGCGTCATGTGCGGCTTCCCGTAGTGACCGGCCAGGACCGGTTCGCTGTCGGGAATGCGAAAGTAAACGGCGACGATCAGCCCGCAAAAGCCGCTTCCGCTCGTTCCGGCCGAGGGTTGATCGCCCAGCGACCCTCGTGCGCAGAACTGGACAATCGGCGCGAGGCCACGCGCACGCCAGGACAGTTGCAACGTCACTCGTAATCGGCAGCGTTGTCCGAAGTCTCGCGGGTGGCCGTCACGCCCCGTCATCGGCCCTCGTTGCGGCCAGGGCGCGCGTAGCCGCCTGATCTGCATCCGCTCGGGTTGCGCGTCGGCGCTCGTTTTCCACTTGGCGTCGAGCGTTCAGTGCGTTCGATTGGAGCAGGTCGCCTCGATGATCGCTCCTGACGCCGCGGCGGGGTGGTGGTGGCTGGCCATTTCCGCGGCGTATCCGGCGGCGCGCTGGCGGTAACTCGGCTCGGTGACGACCCGCTCGACCGCGTCGGCGATCGCGGCGGCTGCGGGCTTTTCAGTTTTGAGGTTGATCCCGACGCGGTGGTAGTCCACGCGCGCGTTGATGTCGTTCTTTCCTTCCTTTACGCCTGCGCACACTGGCGGTACTCCATGGCTGAGGCTGAGCAGCACGCCGCCGAACCCGCCGTTGGTCACGAAGGCGTCGGCGCGCGAGAGCACCGCGTCGAAGTCGACATAGTCCTCGATCACGATGTTCGGCTGCGGATACGCCTCCCGCAGACGGGCAGTCCCCTTGCCGCCGGTGGCCACGATGAGTTGGGTATCCGTGTCCTTGAGCGCCTCGATCGTCGGGACGATCAACTTCGTGGCGTCCTCATTGTCGACGGTGCCCTGGGTGACCAGTACGGTCCGGCGGTGCGGCGACGGGGCAGGAGCGGCGTATGCACCGGACCTCGTCCGGTACGGCACCAGCGGGCCGACGTAGTGGACCAGTGGGTTCCGTTGCGAGCGTGGGTAGTCGAAGCTCTCGGTCCCGGTTTGCAGCACTGCGGCCGATGTCAGGTAGGGCTCGTCGGTGAAGAAGCCGCCTTGCGGCATGGTTAGTCCGTAGTCGGCGAGGATGCGGGCGTAGCGCTGCCGGGCGGGCTTCATCACCATCCGCTCGCTCAGTGCCGTCATCACGTGGTCGCGCACCCTGCCGCGCACGCCCTTGGCCGGCTGGAACCCGAAAAACAGCGGCGGCACCAGCCGGTCGCGCTGCATGTTCTGGATCGCGATGACGGACACGACCGGGATCCCGAGGAGCCTGGTCACCAGTCGCTGGACGTAGATTGCCCCGTCGATGACGAGGACGTCGAACGGGTCGGTGGCGTGTATCTCCTTGAGGTCTTCGAAGAAATTGCCCACATTGCCGGCGAAGACCTTCTCGCCGTCGAAGGAGACCACCTTCGGCCCCTTCAGCCTGGCCCGCTCCGGGTACAGGTCGTTCAGGTTCGCCTCCGTGTGCTCGACGGCGCGCACGAACGGGCGGTGCTCGATCCCGAGTTCGGCCAGCTTCGCGGCGTAGTGCGAGCCCGTGTACCAGCTCACCTCGTTGCCGGCCGCTTGTAGCTGCTTGGCGATCCCGGTCATCGGGTTGAAGTGCCCGGAGAATGCCAGGCTGCCCATCAAGACCTTCATCGATCCCTCTTTACTTTAATCTGTCTCTAGTGAAGCCTTAAAGTATTGTTGTGGTCGTGGCCGACCACGTCAACACCCGCAAGCCCTCCAAACGGGATGAACGCGCCCGGGTGACTCGCAACCGCATACTGGATGCGGCACGCGAGGAGTTCCTCAGCAATGGCTTCCACGCCACCCAGATGCAGGCGATCGCGGACCGCGCCGGCGTGTCCGTGCAGATGCTCTACTTCGCGTTCGGCAAGAAAGGCCACCTCATGGCCGCCGTCGTCGAGCGGGCGGTGGTCGGTGAGGACGCCATCCCGCCCGAGCAGGCCGAGTGGTTCGCCAACCTCGCGCTCGCTCCCAGCGCCAGGGAGACACTCCGCCGGTTCATCGTCGGCAGCAGCGAGATCTACCGAAGGGCGGGCCCCGTCGACCTGGTCGCCCGCACCGGTGCCGCAACCGAAGAGATCCTGGCCCAGTCCACCATGCAAGGCGCCGAACTACGCGCCGCCGTGTTTGGCAAGGTCGTCGAACTCGCGGCAGCAAACGGCCCGCTGCGACTGGACCTCCGCACCGCCAAGGACGTCCTCATCGCCGCCTTCTCGCCCGCGCTCTACATGGAGTTCATCAACGACCGCGGCTGGAGCCACGAACAAGCCATGACCTGGCTTGCCGACAACATCCCCGCACTGATCGCGGCTGACTGAAGCAGCCCTGGCAGCGTGGCACACGGGTGACGCGCACCTACAGGGATCAAAGATGGAGCCGGATGCGGTCGGCTGCCCGGGCAGGCAGGGACTCTACCCTGTGGCCCAGCCGCTGGTCCACCGGTGCCTGTCGAGGCCAATGGCGGCAAATTCGTCGTGCCCGCCCGCAGCTTGGATGCGAGTGCCCGTAGCCGGGCCTTGATCGCCATGTCCGTTGACATCCGCAGCCTGGCAGGGGGCCTGCCAGCTCTCCGCGCATCCGGGTAGAGCGGGGCCGAAGATGACCGACTCCACGCTGCCAGGCAATGGCTCCGTGGATGCCTTCTCCGCCGAAGAACTCACAATGGGCGTAGAGCACCTTCCATCCCCGTGACAGCTCCCGGGCCCAGCGGGCGATGCCCTGGGTCAGCACCCAGGACCCCTCGACCTTGCCTGCCTCGCGGTCCGCCTGGTGTATACGGGCGCGGGCAGCGCCTGTGAGGGGCATGAGATAAGTTCCCTCGACCGCTAACGCCACCGCCGGCACGCCGGAGGGAGCGGTCACAGCGGCCATTCTCCGAAATGCCATCCAGGACCGCAACGTGCTTGCTCCAGACGGCAGACGGTCTTCTGCTCATGCCGCGATGATGGCTGTCCGCGCAACAGCGCCCCCTCGCGCAGAACCGGACAACCGGCGCGCGGGCACACGCACCGCCGAGACAGTTGCGACACCGCTCGTAATCGGCGATAGGGCGCTAACTTAAGTCTGGAGACCTGCTGGGCTAGTCTCGGCGAAATCGGTGGTGGTTCCCGGTCTACGGTCAGCATCCGCCGGCTGGTGCTCCTTGGCCATTGCCAAGCTTGGCCGTCCCGGCGTGCCGTCAGGTGATCATGCTGTGCGGTGGCGTCGGCCGGACGCGCGGCCGCGGGAGCCGGCTGCGGCGATGATCTTGGCGGCGTGGTCAGCACGGCGGCTCATGCGCCACTCCCATGCGCTCGAATCCCGACCTGATCGTGGCCGCGACCGCCCGCTGTCCGTCCTCGCGGACCAGCCCGATCTCCGCGGCGGCGTCGGTCAGCGCCTGCGCGGCCGCCGCCGCCTCCAGGTCCCCGTCAGCGACCAGTTCACCGGCCCGCAGGCTGGCCCAGAACAACAGCCGGTTGCGTTCCCCGCGCCGCGCGGCCAGCAGCCGCCCGATGATCCCGTGGAGCCTGGCCTGCCCGCTCCCGCCGCCATGACCGATCCCGGTACTGGTCACCGGCCCGGGAGGCGGCCCGGCCAGGCCGGCGATCCACCGCGGGAGGACCGGCAGCTGGCCTGGTCCGGACCGGACCGCGTACCCGGGCGAGCCGGGGCAGGTGCCGCGGGCACGCAGCTCGACGGCATGGCAGCGCGCCAGCGGCCCCATATGCACAGGGCAGGCGGGATCGGCCCGGTACCACAGGTGCCACCCGGGAAGATGCCCGCGGCCCGGGTGGCCGGGCGTGCGCACCGACACGGTGGCGGACAGGTCAAGCAGCGCCCCGGCCTCGACCGCCCGGTCGGCCAGCCAGCGCAGCGCGTTGACCACCGGGGCGCCGTCCACCGCCGCCGGGGTGTCAATGTCCACCAGGATCAGCCTTCCGCGGCCGAGCAGCTCGCCGCCGCGGCGGCGGATATGCGCATCCAGCCCCGGCGTCCAGGGCAGGCCCCGCCGGCCGGTGAGCTGGTAGACATTGCGCTGCGCCAGGGGCCCGGGCACCGGCAGGCCCGCTGCCTCGAACGCGGCCGGGGTGACCCGGGCGGGCCCATGCCGGCCCGGGGCCTGCCCGGGTACGAACATGGCGCCGCGCAGCACGGCCGGCACCACGTACTCAGCGGCGTTCATCTCCCGCTCCCGCGTCCTTGCCAGTCAGGGTAAGCGCGCCGCGCAACCGCCCCGGCAGCCCCACGCCGGCTGACGACGCGCCCTGCCGCCGCAGCCGCCAGACCCCCTGCGACAAACCATCACGACCGCCGGACGGTTACTGACCGCGACTTCATAGTGAACGTGAACCGCCGTTCGGTATTCCTGGGTGAGAGAGCGGCCGGTTGGCTACCGCCTCGCATAACGGGGTGATCTGTGTGCGGCCACGCGCATGCCGGCCCGGCTGACCGGCCTGCGGCTCTGCCGAATGCAGTCCGCAGTGCGGCATTCATGGCGCGAGGCAATGCTGATGGGCGCATAGCGCGCGGTCCTTTACCAGGTGGCGACCCGAAGCCATACGTCTGCGCTCGCCTTGCCCCGGACGGCGCGCAGATCCCAGCAGCCCGGGACGGTGAATATGTAACCAGCGCCCCACTCCTCACCCGGTTTGTCCCAGTTGCTGCCGAGATGGTAGTCCGGTCCCCAAGCCAGCCGATGGCGTGCGCCGTCCGGGCCGATCGCCGCCATTTGCAGCTGGCCCGCGCCGGTCATTCGCCAGACGATCTTCTCCTGATCGCCAACGCGGGCGGGCAGTGTATGCGGGAACATCAGCAGCCCCCACAACGAGGCACCGCGCCCGGTGCCCTCCACCTGCGGAAGACCGCTCACGCCGGCAGTGACCGGTGAGGGCGGACGGCATCCGGCGGCACCGGGCGCGGTGCCCGCAGGAAGGCTCGCCGAGGTGCTGGCACGGGCTGGCTGACTGGGGTGCGCGAGAACGCTGCCCGCGTTATTCGTGCAACCCAGGATGGTGCTGAGCAGCATCACCGTCAGCATCGCCCGCACTGACCGGCCGGTCACAGCAGCATTGTCTGCCAGCAGCCGGCGGTCGGCAACCTCCACCGGCGCGGTCACCGGACGCTGACGATGACCCGCAAGGGCGGTAAGGCCGCCACTATCCCGCTGGCGCCCGATGCTGGGCGGGCTAATTTGTCACCGCGCAAAGGCACTCGGTCGAGCCGGGCCAGAAACCCGTCGGCCGCTTCGGCATTGACGATGGTCGGCTCGCGGCTGGGTGGCCCGGTTACTGTGGACCATCGCCGGCCGGAGGAGAGCCATCGGTGACCGGCGGGGAACCGCGGGTCACCAGGCGGAACTCAACACGGGCGGCGGGGATGCGTTCTTGCTCGCGGGCCAGCAGAGCCAGCGCGCGGGCATCGGCGGCCGTGGGGCGGCTCAGGTCCAGGGCGCGTGGCCACAGCCGGGCGTAGCGGACAGCCGCGACCTCGGCCGCATAGACAAGGGCCTGGTTAACCAGGTAGAGCAGGGCGAACATGCCGGCCACGGTGGCGAAGCTGCCGTAGACGGGCCCGGCCCTGGTAACGAGCCTGGCTAGCAGCGGCGCCCCGACGTTGAGCACCAGCGTTACCGCCGCCGCGCCCAGGAGGGCACCCGGCCACAGTGCCCGGACCGGCGCGGGCCGCGCCAGCAGCAACCTGGCGGCGAGCAGCAAGACGGCGAAGATGACCAGGGCCGACCCGAGCACTGCCGTTGCCCGTTGCACGCCGGGTACCCCGGGCAGCGCGGCGGCCACCACCGTGAGCGCACCGACCGCCACCGCTCCCAGCAGCAGCGCCGCCAGCATCACGAACACCCGGACATACCGTGAGATAAAGCCGGGCCGCAGGCGGTACGGGACCGCCGCCACATGGTTCAGCGTCTGGTAGACCGAGAACACCACGCCGGTGCCGGAGAACAGCAAGCCGATCAGGCCGGCGACGAACGGGATCGTCGACGTCGGCAAGGTGGTCACCGAGTGCTCCACCGTGGATCGCAGCGCCTGCGGCACGATCGCGGTGATCAGCCGCTGACGCAGGTCCGGGTGATCGGCCAGCACCCGCGACAGCACCGCGACCCCCAGCAGCAGCAGCGGGAAGATGCTCAGGAATCCGTAGTAGGTGATCAGCGCGGCTTCCCGCCCGCCCTCATCATCCCCGTACTTCTTCAGCACTGCGTACGGGAACCCCAGCACCCCGTGCCTGCGCTGCAACCGATCCGCCCAGGCGATGACCCGGTTCACCCAGGCGCTCAAGCCCTTCAGGCTCATGGGTCCAGCCTCCCTGGCGCCGTCCTGGCAGACCATCATGCCCGGTGACTTGCTGCAACGCGAGATAACGGCCGACGGGCGACCGGTAAGCCTATCCGCACGCGAATTCCCCTGCTGAAGGCCGTGTACGTGCGCTCTCTGCGCGGCAAGCTCGGCGAGCCCCGTGACCGGGACGGTTCACGGGCCGGGTACTGTCTCCGGATCGACGCCCAGGATCGTTCCCCAGGCAGGCCTGATCAGGCACGAGCCGACAAGACCTGCGGGCCTCGCGCTGGGCTTCTTACGCGCCCAGGGTCGCGGTTGTCCCGGCGGCGCGGCTCGATGACCAGGCGTTGCTGGAAGCAGTCAGGCGGCTGTACCCGGACTGGCCGACGTAAGACCTGGCGCTTGCCTGCCCACTTCGTCGACGCGCGGTGAGCGCCGTACAGCGGCGTAAGCCGGTGCGTTGCTGCCTTGGCCGCTCGGGTCGGCGGCTCGGCAGCCGAATTGGGCGGCACGAGCAAGGCGGTGAGCTCACCTACTCGCCTTGGCGTCCGCGCGCTGCAGGCCGCGCTTGGCGACGGCGACGCCGTCGTGCGCGGCTATGGCCTGCCAGGCACTCCGCACGAGATCGGATGACGTAACGGGATGGTGAAGGTCACCTCGGCGGCAGGGCCCGTGTGGTGCTTGAGGTTGGCTGGCACCACCCGGGCCAGGTACGTCCCGGCCTGCAACCCGGACAGGGTCGTGTCGTTGGAGCGCACGGTAGTCTCCCGGACGTAGCCGGCCGCGCCTGGCGGCAGGAGATAGACGTCGTAGCGGACCCCGAGCCCGGCGTCGGGCCAGCTCAGCGTCACCGCGCCTGATCGCGGCCTGGCATGGACGTAGGTCAGGCCCGGTACCGGAGGACAGCCGCCCGGTTCGGCCCACTCGTCGAACCACTGCGACGCATCCCGCGACGCGACCTGCGGGTAGTCCGATGGCCCAGCCTGCACCGCGCCGTTCGGGCGGCCGCCGCCGAGCATGGCCATCGGCACGGTGATGAACCGGGGCTGGGGCACGGTGTTGGTGAACGCCGACATCGACACGCAGCCGGTGGTGACCCCGATGGAGTTGACGTTGTAGCTGATCACCAGCGTGCGGCGGGTGGAGAGCACGGGCTCGGCGCGCGCCTCGTACATGATCCGGTAGTCGTCCGCGGCGGTGAGCCCGATCTCGCCGTCGCGGTACAGCACGATCCGGGCATCCGGGTCAAACGGGCCCCACGGCTCTGCGGCCGGGTACGCGTCGATGTCATTGCTGCCGGCCACCGGATCAGCCTGGATGAGCCAGTAGCGCGACCCGGCCCGCAGCACGCTGAAGCCCGATGACACGCTGAAGGTCTGCCCGGCTGGCTGGACGGGCACCACGTTCTGCTGGCCGGCCGCCCATCGCCCGGCGCCCGCGTAGAACCGCCAGGCGCCGAACTGGGCCAGCTGCGAACTGGCACGCGGGCCAGGTACAGGGTCCGGTCGGGGACCGAGGTGTCCGGGGTCTGGGTGCCGTACACGTAGACCGTGTTCCCGGTGCGGAAGAGCGCGGCTCCCCAGACGACAGGCGCGCTGTCACCCGGCGGGGTGTAGGAGGGCAGCGGGACGAGCCGTGGCCTGGCGACCTCGCCGTAGGCGGAGCCGCGGCCAGCCGCGCTCAGCTGGCTGATGTCGAACGCGGCGATCACCGTCCCGGTCGCGATGAACGGGGCACTCCTCCCTGGCAGGTAGCGGTTGTAGAACTTGACCACCGTGCCGCCGACCTCGATGCCGTCCTCGCCCCAGTACCGGTCGGACGTCTCGCCGGGCGCCCGCGGCGGGCCCACGGCCGAGGAAGGCTCCCCGGTGGGGTGACCGGGAGTGCGGCATGCTCCGCCGCCGGTCATCGTGACGAACCTGCTGCCCTGCTTGCCGATGGTCTGGATCACCACCGAGTTGTGCAGGAACCCGCTGGACCGCGAGAAGCCCGTCGAAGGCCCGGCCGGCCCGAGGAAGGTGTCGGAGAAGAACCAGGCGATCTGCGACGAGCTCAGCGACATGGCGGAAACGCCGTCGCCGCCCGCCCAGTCGGCGCAGCCCGCGCGGTCGGAGTACACGGCCCACTCCTCGTCAAGCGCCGCGGGATCCGGGCCGCCGCCTGACCCGGTGGAGGCACGCGAGCCGATGGCTGCGGGAACCTGGACGGCCGGGCCGCCCTGACGGCTGCCGTCCACGACCACCCAGGTCAGCGCGACGAAGAGCCCGGCGGCCATGCCGATGATCAGGCCGGTCAGCTCTAGCTTGCGCGCACGTGAGCCCATCGGGGGATGCCCTGGTGGCCGGCTGGAGCCTGGTGCGGCGCTCCCACGCCGCTTACGGTGCCGCCCGGCCGCTGCCGTGGCTCGACTCCTTTCGCCTTCACCGGGTGCCGCCCCCCCGGCCTACCGAGTAGTAACTTGGTGGGTTCGGTAGACGATAACACGCACCGGCTAGGTGAGGGCCACGGATTCCTGGCCAGGGTCGGACACGGTGATGGCACCCCTAGGAACATGCGCACTGGGAGGAGCTGGTCAGGGTGGCGGCTTGGCCAACCGTGCCCCGGGCCGAGCCGGACGTCCAGTCGCCGCACGATCCTGGCCGAGTTCGCCCGCCACTATAATGACCGAATTCCGGGATCGGGCTGCATACCCCATAACGCGCGGCCCCCCCTTCCCGGCACGGTAAGACCGCGAAGCAGTCTTCTATAAGGAATGTGCTCGAGATACTCGCGTTTCAGCCACCATTACGGCCTTCGCCCTGTTCGCGTACGAGCCGTTCCGCCTCCGCCTGCGCGGTCCGCGTGATGGCGTCGGCCACCGCCTTGCGCCCTTCGTCGTCCAGCCCGAGCAGCGCACGCAACTGCGCGCTGGTTATCTTCGCGTCCCGGACCAGGGTCAGCAGTTCGACCTGCTCCTTCAGCAGCCCGAGTTGCTGTTCGTCGAAGTCGTCGAAGAAGAACGCCGGAGGCACGCCGAACGTCCTGGCCAGCAGCTCGATCAGCCGTTTCGACGGGTTCTTGGACTGCCCGTTGGCCAGCTTCCAGATGGTGGTGTGCGAGACCTCCTCCCCGGTGGCCTTATGGATGAGGAAGCACACCTCGGAGATGGAGTACGGCCCGCGGCCGGCCGGATGCGCCGTATCGATCAGCCAGCGGACCTTCTCAGCCAGCGTGCGCAGACCCGGCTCGCCGCCGCCCTCATCCCGCGCCACTGGACCTTCTCCCGCCGGACTGATCACCACTCCATATTAGTGCTTCATCTTGACGTTCCCCATACAAGTTGACAATCAGCCACCGGATCCTCATATATTGGCATCAACTAAAAGTGATAGAGAACTGACGGTCTTCACTTCGAAGTTACGGCACGGCGGCGCGACGGCTACAGCAACTGGGAAACGCGGCCCCGGCAGGCACCCCATGACCGGCCGGACCACCCATGCGCGCGAGGTAGCCGCATCCACCGCCCAGTACGCGCTGCTCGGCGGCTTCGCGAGCGTGGCGGCCGGGATCTCCGCGCAGGGCCTGACCGGTTTCGCCCGCGACAACATGGGCCTGCCAGGACCGTGGCCCTACCTGCTGTTCTTCGCACTGGACGGCGCCGCCGGCCTATGCGCGGTCCTGCTGATGCGCCGCGCGGCCCGCGCCGAATCAGGTCTGCCCCGCGCCTGGCCGTGTGGGGCCTAGTCGCCACCTCCGCCGCGCCTGGCGCGCGATGGGTCGGCAGGTCAGCGGGCAGGAAATGGAATCGCGATCTTCTCCGCCGCCCGTCAGCCCAGGTCCGGACGCCGGGACCCGCAGGCCGGTCAGGCAGCCGACGAACAGGTCCCGCACTGGCAAGATGCCGAACGGGTGGGCTACCTGCGGGACCTTTCCCAGACCAGCGGCGACGCCGTCATCGCCCGGGCGGCCATACCGCCTCAGCCAGGACGGGCACCGCCGCCACTATGGGACGCCCTGGGCTGGATGGCCCGCCGTGAGGGTTTCGCGGTCGAGCGCGAACACGGCTGCCCCGACGACGGCGTCACCATGCGGGCCGCCCGCCGCATCCGGGTCCTTCCCGCCCTGGACGGGCAACAGGCCGCCTGGGCGCTAGCCCACCAGCTCGGCCACATGCTGCTGCACGAACGCGCCGGCTATCTGCCCGGCACCACCACCTCCGGCTGCACCGGAGTACACAAGGCCGAAGCCGAGCCCATGGGCGCCGGCAAGGGATTTCGACTGCGGGCGGCCACTGTCGGCCATCACGAAGTACCCGGTGACAGCGGACCGGATCACAGGCTGCAGATGCCTGTGAAACTGCGACGGTGCCCGCAGCAGCCGACCTGGAACCCGTCAGGGCACGTGCCTTGAACAGTGCCTGGCGGCGGATGAGGCCGAGGTCGTCGTAGAAGGCCTGGCCGCAGTGCGGGGCGGGGCGGGACTTCAGGCGCAGCCACGTGCCGGAGGCGGCGGATCCGGCGATGGCGATGGCGGCGGCAGCCACGATGCTGGGGTAGCTGGCGCGTGCGGCGCTGGCCAGCTGAATTGCGGTCGCGGGATCGACGGTGAGACGAGACGGCCGCCGGCGAGCGCCTTGGTCAGGCGGGCAGCGGCTCCGGCGTCCTGCCGGCGGTGCGGGCGGCAAGGACATCCCTGATCGACTCGTGCAGGCGCAGCAGGGCGGCGTGTTCTGAGCTGGTCAGCCCGGCCTGGGCGGGCAGCGCTGCCGCCTGCGCCTGACGGCTACGATGGGCGCCGCAACCGTTCCGGCAGATCGCGGCCATTCCGGCGACGAGCACGGAAGCCGCCGATCAAGCTGGAGGACCTGGTGACACGACCGGGAGCGCAGCGGCCTGGCCCGCGGGAGGCACTGAAGCTGCTGATGGAGGGAAACCAGCGCTGGGTGAACGGGCAGCTGGAGCATCCGCACCAGTCCGCCGGGCGCCGGCGTGAAGTCGCCGCCCGCCAGGATCCTCTCGCCCTGGTCTTCTCCTGCATCGATTCGCGCGTTCCGCCCGAGATTATCTTCGACCGTGGCGTCGGGGATCTGTTCGTGTTCAGGACCGGCGCGGAGGCCATGGACAACCAGGTGGTACTCGGCAGCGTCGAGTTCGGGCCGAACGGTTATGAGTCCGCCAGGCTGATCTTCGTGCTCGGCCATGAGCGATGCAGTGCCGTCATCGCCGCGATCGCCGCGATCCAGACCGGGGAGCCAGCGCCTGGCCATATTCAGGCGGTGGTCGACGCGCTGCGCCCGGCCTGCGATGCCGCGGCCAGGCTGCCTGGTGATCTGGTCGAGAACATGGTCAGGGCGCAAGTGCGGCTGGACGTGGCCGAACTGACGGCCGATCCCCTGATCGCCGGGCTGATCGCCGGTCATGGCCTGCTGGTCGTCGGCGGCCGGTATGACCTGACCTCCGGCGCGGTCGAGATCATCGCCTAGCGACACCCGGGCCTGCTTCCCGGGCCTGGCCGGCTTCTTCACCCTGACGGGCATCGAGCTGATCTGTGCGGCCACTCGCATGGCCGGCCCGGCTGACCGACGTCCGAATCTGCCGATGAGAGCGCCGCTTCCACATGCCCGTTAGAGCCAGCAACGGTTGGTAAAAAAGAGGGCTGCATTATCGTCGTCCCAACCGCCACCCATCGAAAGACAGATAATCGAAAGACAGATAGTTGTCCAGCAGACTCGGGAGGTGCCGCGGCAGCGCCTTCATGCTGCTCGGCACGGTCAGCCAGTACGTGCTGCGCAAGGCACCCTGCCCGGTCCTTGTCGTCCCCGAGGACCGCCTGGATGCATGACGAGCAGCTCTACCCGCTGCACACCGTTCCCATCAACTGGGTGCAGGCCTCGTGACCACCGGTGCTCAGTACCAGCGCGACGGCGATTAGCCCGGCGGAGATGACGACGCACAGCAACAGCATGGCCTGCTGCCAGCCCAGGCGCGGGTACCGCCGGCGCGCTTGCGGGAGGGCTGTGCCCCGGCGCGGGTGCCACCGGGCGAGGCGCCGACGGTGGGTTGCCGTGCGCCCGCGCTGCACCCGGATCTTCTCGCGTACCGGCATCTCCTCGCCTGCGGCCAGCCGGCTGAAGATGTTCAGCATGGAAGCCAACCTGGGGTCAGAACCAGCCAGGCCGTCCTCAATGGAGCCCAGGGCCTGCCTCTGTGGTTCGTTGAGGCTCATCTTCATCACGTCCGAGGCTGGGGCATAAGCAGTGTCGGCTCTGGGTGCATGTCGCTGGTCAAGACCGTGCTTCGTGGCTTGTGCCGGTGGGGGGCCGAGATGGGTCAGCCGCTGGCTTCGGCCAGGCCGATGCGGGTCTGTAGCCGGCGCAGCGGTGCGGGCGCGTACCACGCGGCACGACCGAGTATCCGCTGGCAGGCCGGCACCAGTACGGCGCGCACGAGCGTCGCGTCGATGATCACCGCGAACCCTGCGCCGATGCCGAATAGCTGCAGGAAGCTGACTGTCGCGGTGCCGTTGGCGAAGAAGGTCACCGCGATCAGTGCTGCGGCGGTGGTGACGATGCGTCCGCTGTGGGTCAGCCCGTCGGTGACGGCGGTGCGGTTGTCGCGGCCTTGGTCGTGCAGCTCTTTGATGCGGCTGAGCACGATGACCTCGTAGTCCATGGACAGGCCGAAGGCGATGCAGAACAGCAGCACCAGCATGCTGGTGTCCAGCGGCAGCGCGGTGAAGTGGAGCGGTCCGGACAGGTGCCCTTGCTGGAAGATCCACACCAGCAGCCCGCCGGTCGCGGCGAGGGTGACGGCGTTGAGCACGAGGGCGCGGATCGGCTGCACCACGGACCCGGTGAACAGGAACAGCACGAGGAACGTGGTGAGCACGATGAGCAGTCCGGCCAGCGGCAGCCGGGTGCCGATTGCGTGCGTGGTGTCGATCAGCTCGGCGGTCTGGCCGCCGACGTAGAC
>Ga0137380_10000475_pt1 | contig 28792 bp, 27 predicted proteins | sample SagtaG_17_FD_104809 | JGI IMG/M metagenome (GOLD analysis project Ga0137380, IMG submission 104809) | Vadose zone soil microbial communities from Sagehorn Ranch, Mendocino, California, USA - Sage2_L_100_16 metaG | ecosystem: Environmental > Terrestrial > Soil > Vadose zone | place: USA...
CGCAGCTGCAGCGCGGCCGGGTCGCGGGCCATCACGTTGGCCGCGGCGGCCAGCCGCTTGGACGCCTGGTACTCACCGTCGGCGGTGATGATCCTGGCCCGCCGTTCCCGCTCCGCCTCGGCCTGCCGCGACATGGAGCGCTTCATCTGCTCCGGCAGCGACACGTCCTTGAGCTCCACCCGCTCGACCCGGATGCCCCACGGACCCTCGGTCGGCTCGTCGATGATCCGCCGCAGTTCCCGGTTCACGGTTTCCCGCTCGGCCAGCAGCTGGTCCATCTCCGACTGGCCGATGATCGAGCGCAGCGAGGTCTGCGCCTGCTGGGAGATGGCGAACATGTAGTTCTGTACGTTCACGGTGGCCTTGATCGGGTCCACCACGCGGAAGTACACCACCGCGTCCACCCGGACGGTTACGTTATCCCTGGTAATGCCCTCCTGGGCGGGCACGGCCATGGCGATGATCTGCATGTTGACCTTCGCCATCCGGTCGCCGACCGGCCGGATGGCGTGCAAGCCGGGGCCGCGTATCTCGGGCAGGACCTGCCCGAACCGGTAGATGATGCCTTTCTCGTACTGCTGGACCACCTTGAACGAACGCGCGGCCGTGATTATCCCGAGTATGACCAGGATCACGATGATGGCGACTACTGCACCCACCGGGATCACCTCTCTTCCTAGACCCCAGCGTAGTGACAATAGGATCGCATGATAGCCGGGCCCGGCGAACCATAAGGTATCCGGGCGGAGATAGCCTCCGTGGGAGAGAAACACGGAGGCAGCAACGGAATGACCACGAGGGATACCGACTGGGACGGCGTGCGGCTGCACGTGGTCACGGGCAAGGGCGGCACCGGCAAGACCACGGTAGCGGCGGCCCTGGCGCTGGCCCTGGCCACGGCGGGCCGCAAGGTCCTGCTGATCGAGGTGGAGGGCCGGCAGGGCATCGCCAGGCTCTTCGACTGCCCGCCGCTTCCTTACCAGGAACGGAAGGTGGCGATCGGCCTGGGCGCCCAGGGCGCCGGGCAGGGCGGCGACGTGTACGCGCTCGCCCTCGACCCGGAAGGCGCGCTGCTCGACTACCTGGAGATGTTCTATAACCTGCGCCGCACCGGGAAGGCCCTGACCAGGCTCGGCGTGGTCGACTTCGCCACCACCATCGCCCCGGGCCTGTCCGATGTGCTGGTCACCGGCAAGGCGACCGAGGCGGCCCGGCGGCGGGTGCACCGGCGCGACGACACTCACGTGTACCACGCGGTGGTGATGGACGCGCCGCCGACCGGCCGGATCAGCCGTTTCCTCGACGTCAGCACGGAGGTCTCCGGCCTGGCCAAGGTGGGCCCGATCAGGACGCATGCGGACACGGTGGCGCGGGTGATCCGGTCGCCCCAGACCGCGGTGCACTTCGTCACCACGCTCGAGGAGATGCCGGTGCAGGAGACCCTGGACGGCATCGCCGAGCTGCACGAGCTGACCGGCGACGCCATCCGGCCCGGTGGCATCTTCATCAACATGGCCCGCCCGGCCATGCTCGGCGACGCCGACCTGACCGCGGCCGCCAGCGGCTCGCTGGACGTCACCGAACTCGCCGTCGCCTTGAAGGCGGCCGGGATCAGTGACAACCACGGCCTGGCCGCCGATCTGATGACTGAGCTCAAGGAGCACGCGCAACAGGTGGCGGTGCAGAACAGGGAGCGGGACGAGCTGCTCACCTCAGGGCGCCCGCACTACGAGCTGCCGATGATCCCGGAGGGGATCGACCTGGCCAGCCTGTATCAGCTGGCCACCGCGCTGAGGGAACAAGGAGCAGCATGAGCGCCAAGCCCGTGACGCTCGACATGGACCGGATCATCGACGACCGGCGGACGAGGATCATCGTCTGCTGCGGTTCCGGCGGCGTCGGCAAGACCACGGCGGCGGCCGCGATCGGCCTGCGCGCCGCCGAACGCGGCAGGCAGGCGTGCGTCCTCACCGTGGACCCGGCCCGGCGGCTGGCCCAGTCCATGGGCCTGACCTCGCTGGACAACACCCCGCGCCAGGTCGACGGGGTGGACGCGGTCAATGGCGGCAGCCTGCACGCGATGATGCTCGACATGAAGCGGACGTTCGACGAGATCGTCGAGGCGCACGCCGACCCCGACCGGGCCGCGCAGATCCTGGCCAACCCGTTCTACCAGTCGCTGTCCTCCAGCTTCGCCGGGACGCAGGAGTACATGGCCATGGAGAAGCTCGGCCAGCTCAGGCACGCCGACGAGTGGGACCTGATCGTGGTCGATACCCCGCCGAGCCGGTCCGCGCTGGACTTCCTCGACGCCCCGCAGCGGCTGGGCCGGTTCCTCGACGGCAGGCTGATCCGGCTGCTGACCGTCCCGGCCAAGGCCGGCATGTCCTACATGAAGGTGCTGAACGCCGGGTTCGCCATGATGACGGGCGCGCTGACCAAGATCCTCGGCACGCAGGTACTCAAGGACGCGCAGACGTTCGTCACCGCGCTCGACACCATGTTCGGCGGTTTCCGCGAGCGGGCCGAGGGGACGTACCGGCTGCTACAGGCCCCGGGCACCGCATTCCTGGTGGTCGCCGCCCCGGAGCCGGACGCGCTGCGCGAGGCGTCCTACTTCGTCGAGCGCCTGGACTCCGAGCGCATGCCGCTCGCCGGGCTCATCCTCAACCGGGTGCACACCTCGCCCGCCGGGCGGCTGAGCGCCGCACGGAGCCTGGCGGCCGCCGAGACCCTGGAAATGCAGGACAAGCCGAACGGGTCCGGGGCCGACGCCCCCCGCTACTCGATCGCCGTGGCGGCGTTGCGCATGCACGCGGAGCGGATGCAGCTCGGCAAGCGGGAACGGCGGCTCGCCGAGCACTTCACCGCGGCGCACCCGGCGATCCCCGTCGTGGAGGTGATCGCGCAGCCCGAGGATGTGCACGACCTCGACGGGCTTCGGGTGATCGGGACGATACTGTCCCGGCAGGGCTCGTAACCCCGCCGGGACAGCATGAGAACCCTTGATCAGTGTTGATCTTGGCTTGGATGCGGCCCGGCCACGCTGCCTAGGCCGCTGGTGAGCGGCTCTGCTCAGCCCTGCTGCTCAGCCCGGCTTGCTAGCCGGGCCGCCTAGCTGGCGACGAGCTCGTCAATGGACTGCCGCTCGTACTCGTCGCGGGCGCGCTCGAGCAGTTCGCGCCACGAGGTGACCTCGGGGCGGCGGCGGAGCAGCGCACGCCGCTCCCGCTCGGTCATCCCGCCCCAGACACCGAACTCGATGCCGTTGTCGAGCGCATCCGCAAGGCACTCCGTGCGAACCGGGCATCCCCGGCAGATCAGCTTGGCGCGATTCTGCGCTGCTCCCTGGACGAACAGTTCGTCAGGGTCGGTTCCCTTGCATGCGGCGCGTGTGGTCCAGTCAGTGATCCACATGTGCCCACTCCTCTTGATCGTCGAGCGCGAACACCCGACGGTCGTCTCGATGGGGTTGCGATCCCGGGGCCAGTGCGTGCGGCCGCCCTGCCACGGTTATCTGTTCGTGATCCAGCAACTTACGGAAGTCCGGGCGGGATGCCAAGACCCCGGCATAGCCATTTACCAAATAGTTCTCACGGACTATATCGAAGCCGGAAAATAGTCACTCTCCGAGTGCGTTCATGTCCTCACCGTAACATTGATGGCCTAGTATGCCGCCGGCGGTAACTTGAGGTAATAATTCCGATTTATCTGAGGTTCGGTAGGCATCATAGGTCTCGGTACGCCGAGGCCATGAATGTCCGGTACGAGGGCACTGATTACTTGCCAAGGCGGCGTACCCTAAGTCGCGTGCAGCTCGGAGAGACGATTTTCACCCGGACGAGCGTACTCGGACGCCTCGTCGCCTTCGCGGCGATCGGCGGAGTGCTCGCCGCGGCGATGGTGATTCCCGTGGTGGCCGCGACCGGGGTCCTGGTCAGGAACGAAGCCAACAAGTTCACCACCTTGTCGCTGAGCGCCCAGGGCCTCCCCCAGCGGTCGGAGATCCTGGACCGGAACGGCCAGCTCCTCGCCTACGTGTACGGCGTCGACGTGCCTTACTACAAGAGCGCCTACAACGCGGCCCCGCTCAAGTACTTCGGCTGGGACCGGCAGCCGGTCAGCTATAGCCAGATCGCGCCCAACATGGCGAACGCGGTCGTCGCCATCGAGGACTCCAGGTTCTGGGAGCACGGCGCGATCGACCTGCGCGGCACCATCCGCGCCGCGGTGAACGACTTCCAGCACAAGCCGGTCCAGGGCGGTTCCACCCTCGCCCAGCAGTACGTCAAGAACGTGCTCCTGCTCGAGGCCGAGATGGCAGACAACAGCCAGGCGGTGCAGGCCGCGGCCGCGGAGACGCTGAGCCGCAAGCTGAACGAGCTGCGGATGGCGGTGGCCTCCGAGCACCAGCAGTCCAAGCAGGACATCCTGGCCGGGTACCTGAACGACGCCTATTTCGGCAACTTCGCTTACGGGATCGAGGCCGCCGCCGAGACGTACTTCGGCACCACGGCGGCGAAGCTGTCGGTGCCCCAGGCCGCCACGCTGGCCGGCATCGTGGAGAACCCGTCAGCCTACGACCCGATCCGCCATCCCGGGGTGGCCCTCGAGCGGCGCAACACCGTGCTGGCCCGGATGGCCCAGACCAACAACGGGCTCACCGCGGCGCAGGCCACGGCCGCCGAGGCCAAGCCGCTCGACCTGCATTTCTCCATACCCGAGAGCGGCTGCCAGTCCAGTTCGGTGGGCTCGGCCGGCTTCTTCTGCCAGTACGTGGAGGAGGTGTTCCTGCACAACCCGGCCTACGGCAAGACGCCGATGGACCGGGCCAAGCTGCTCTCCGCCGGCGGCCTGAAGATCTACACCACCTTGAACCCGCGGGACCAGCAGGCCGCGAACAGCGCGGTGAACTACGTGGAGCCCGCCCACAGCGGCGTCTACAACCCGGGCCACAACGCGGACACCGAGGCCGTGGTGCAGCCGGGCACCGGCCAGGTCATGGCCCTCGCCGAGGACCGGCCGTACGGCACGGGACGTGGCCGGACCGAGATCAACTACGCGGTGAACACCGCCTACGGCGGCAGTTCCGGCGTCCAGACCGGTTCCTCGTCCAAGGTGTTCACCCTGGTCACGGCGCTCAAGCAGGGCATGCCTTTCGGCTCCACCCTGCACGCACCAGGCAGCACCACCGTCACCGGCTACACCAACTGCCAGGGCGGGCCGGCCGGCTATTACCAGGGCCAGGTGGGCGCGTTCAACGTGACGAACGCGGAAGGCCCGCAGTCCGACTCCAACCAGTCCCTGTACACCGGCACCGTCCAGTCCGTCAACGTGTACTTCGCCGAGCTCGAGCAGAAGGTCGGCCTCTGCGACGTGGTGCGCACCGCGGCCAGCATGGGGATGACCAGGGCCGACGGCACATCTTTGTTCAGCCGCGACGGCAGCCAGGACTCCGCTGACAACATTCCCTCGTTCACGCTGGGCTCGGTCAACGTCTCGCCGCTGTCCATGGCGTCCGCGTACGCGACCCTCGCGGCCCGCGGCACGTACTGCTCGCCCATCGCCATCAACAAGATCGTCGGCAATACCGGCAAGAACCTGCCCGTGCCCTCGGCCAGCTGCCACCGGGCCTTCTCCGCAGAGGTCGCCGACGCCGCGAACTACATCCTGCAGGGCGTCCTGACCAGTGGCACCGCGGCCAACCTGGGCGGCCTGGCCGGCCGCCAGGCGGCGGGCAAGACCGGCACCTCGAACGTCGAGGGCGGCGGCGGCACCCCCTACGCTGCCTTCGCCGGCTACACGCCCAGCCTGGTGGGGTACGTCTCGGTGTTCAACCCGATCTCGCCGACCGGCGACACCATGACCGGCCTGACCGCCTGCTACCGGCTGGAAGACGGCGGCCAGCAATGCCCAGGTGAGATGTTCGGAGCGAACGCGCCCGGGTCGACCTGGCACATGACGTTCGACCACGCCTCCCTCGGGCCCGTCACCTACTTCGTGCCGGTTCCGCCGGACAGCATCTTCAACAGCCTCGGCAACGGCCAGGTCGTCGTCCAGCCGAAGAAGCCGAAGAAGGGCAAGAACGGCAACGGCGGCGGCAACGGCGGCGGGGGCAACGGCGGTGGCGGTAACGGCGGCGGGGGTAACGGAGGCGGGGGCAATGGAGGCGGCGGGGGTAACGGGGGAGGTCTCTAAGGATGGAGTACCGGCTGCTCGGGCTCAGCGGCTGCGCGGTCTCCGCGCTGGCCCTCGGCACGCTGACGTTCGGCAACGAGACCAGCGAAACCGGCTCTTTCGCCCAGCTCGACCGCTTCATCTCGGCGGGCGGCACGCTGATCGACACCGCCGACGTCTACGCCGACGGCCGGTCCGAGCAGATCATCGGCCGCTGGCTGGCTAGCCGGGCGGACGCGCGCGGACGCGCGGTGATCGCGACCAAGGGCCGCTTCCCCACCGCCGAGGACCCGAACGGGCACGGCCTGTCCCGCCGTCACCTGGCGGCGGCCCTGGACACGTCGCTGCGGCGGCTCGGCGTCGAGGCCATCGACCTGTACCAGCTGCACGGCTGGGATCCGCTGACCCCGGTCGAGGAGACGCTCCGGTTCCTCGACGACGCCGCCCAGGCCGGCAAGATCCGCTATTTCGGCCTGTCGAACTTCCTGGGCTACCAGATCCAGAAGTATGCCGATCTGGCCGGCGCGCGCGGCCTGATCCGCCCGGTGACCGTGCAGCCGCAGTACAGCCTGCTGGCCCGCGCGATCGAATGGGAGATCGTCCCGGCCTGCGAGGCGGAGAGGCTGGGCCTGCTACCCTGGTCCCCGCTGGCCAGCGGCTGGCTGACCGGCAAGTACCGGCGGGACGAGCCGCCGGGCGAGGGCACCAGGCTGTCCGACCAGATGGACGAGGGCATGCGGATCTGGAACGAGCGCGGGCACCTGGAGCGCACCTGGCAGGTCATCGACGCGGTCCGCAAGGTCGCCGAGGGCCGCGGGGCCTCGATGTCACAGGTGGCGATCGCCTGGGTACAGGCGCGCCCGGCGGTACGTTCGGTAATCCTCGGCGCCCGGACCCTGGCTCAGCTCGACGACAACCTGGCCGCGGCCGAGCTGGACCTCAGCGAGGACGAGACCCGGCTGCTCGAGGGGGCCAGCGACCCGCAGCCCCCCGACTATCCCTACGGGGACCGCGGCCAGACCCAGCGTGACCGGCGCATCGCGGGCGGCCGCTTCTAGGCCGTACTGAGGCGGCGGCGGACCTCGGCGGCGACCCGGGTTCCGTCGGCCCGGCCCGCCACCCGCGGAGTCAGTGTCTTCATGACCTGGCCCATGCCCCGCATGCCGGCCGCGCCGGTCTCGGCGATCGCCGCGCTGACCAGGGCGGCCAGCTCGTCGTCACTGAGCTGCGCGGGCAGGTAGTGAGCCAGCACGTCTCCCTCGGCCCGTTCGGCTGCTGCCTGCTCGGCCCGGCCAGCCGCGCCGAACGCCTCGGCGGCCTCCCGGCGCTTCCTGGCCTCCCGGGTGAGCACCTTCATGACCTCCTCGTCGCTGAGGTCGCGGGCCGAGGCGCCCGCCACCTCCTCGGTGGTGATGGAGGTCAGCGCCAGCCGCAGTGTGCGCATCCGCACCTGATCGCGCGCCCGCATGGCGGCGTTCAAGTCCGCGCGCAGCCGTTCCTTTAGTTCAGCCACATGCCCATCCTAGGAACTGGCCAGGCGACGCCGGGCGGTCAGTGGCACACCCGCGGTCATGGCACCATGGGACGGTGAGATTGCGAACTCTAATCCCAGCCACCGCCGCCCTCGGCGCCGCCGCGGTCGGCTACGCGACAGTGGTCGAGCGGAACTGGTTCGCCCTGCGCCGGCATGAGGTTCCCGTCCTGCCGCCGGGGTCGGCGCCGCTGCGCGTGCTGCACATCTCCGACACGCATCTCACCCCAGGCCGGAAGCGGCTCATGTCCTGGATGCGCTCGCTCGGCGACCTCGACCCCGATCTGGTTGTCAACACCGGGGACTGCATCGCGCATCCGGAGGCCGTCGGGTGTTTCCTCGATTCCCTCGGACCGCTGCTCGACCGCCCGGGCGTCTTCGTGCACGGCTCCAATGACCTGTACGGGCCCCAGCCGCGGAACCCGATGCGGTACGTGCGGCGGACCGACAACCTGCCGCCCGGCCCGAAATCCGTGCACCTGCCCTGGGAGAAGCTCCGGGACGCCATGGCGGAGGCGGGGTGGCTCGACCTTAACAACCAGCGCGGTCAGCTGACCATCGGCGGCCTCGGCATCGCGCTGGCCGGAGTGCATGACTCGCACATCAACCGGGACCGCTATCAGGACGTCGCGGGCCGCGCCGACCCGGCCGCCGCGCTCCGGATCGCCGTCATGCACTCCCCCGAGCCGCGGCTGCTCGACCAGTTCACCGCCGATGGCTACAACCTGCTGCTGGCCGGCCACACCCACGGCGGCCAGCTGTGCCTGCCGGTCTACGGGACGCTGGTGACCAACTGCGGGCTGGACCGGGAACGGGCCCGCGGCCTGCACCGGCACCCCGTCGCCGGGCCGGCCTGGCTGCACGTCTCCGCCGGGCTCGGCACGTCCCCGTGGGCCCCGGCCAGGTTCGCCTGCCGTCCGGAGGCCAGCCTGCTCACCCTGGTGCCGCGCGATCGCGGCTAGCCAGTGCCCCGCTTGGCTGGCCTGCCTCAGCTGGGGTTGCCTCAGCTAGCCTGTCCTGGCCGGCGCTGTCTCGGCGGCACTGTCTCGGCGGCACTGTCCGCAGGCGTGCGCGAGCGGGTCCGCGTTTCCGCTAGACTGTCCAAGTCTCGCGCGGTGCCGGTGAAGTTCCGCGCGGGCGGGGTGTAGCGCAGCTTGGCAGCGCGCTTCGTTCGGGACGAAGAGGCCGCCGGTTCAAATCCGGCCACCCCGACCCAGATCACAGGCCACTTCCCACCGTGGGACGTGGCCTTTTCTCATGCCGTACAGCAGCAAAGTACAGCAACGCCTACGAGCCAAGCTGCCTCCCTAGCCGCTTGAGCGCTCTGAGCGTCTTCTCGTCAGAGACCTCGGTGTAGACATTCATGGTCACGTCGATCTGGGCATGGCGCAGGATCCGCATGGCAACCCGAGGATGCACGTCAAGAGCGGCCAGAAGAGTGGCACAGGTATGCCTCATGTCGTGCACGGTGATGCGGCGGACGCCCGCCTTGGCACAGCGTGTCTCGAAACGACGGTTCAGGTTCCGCGGCTCGAATGGCGTACCGGCCCGGGTCGTGAACACCAGCCCGCAATGGACCCAGGAGACGCCCGCCGCAGCCTTCGCGGCGACCTGGTCCTTCTCGCGGATCCGCAATCCCGTCACACAGATGCCCGGCATCGGCAAGGTGGCCTCCGAGGCCTCGGTCTTGGTTTCCCGGTGGAGGAGCTGGCCGCCGACCCGCTGAAGCTGCCAGCCGATATCCAGCTCACCGCTGTCCAGGTTCACCGCGGACCAGGGCAAGCCAACCACCTCGCCCTTGCGCAGGCCCATCACAAGAATCAGCACGTACGCGGCGTAGAGCGGATCCTGGTCCCGCTTCGCCGACTCCAGGAACTGGCGCGCTTCCTCGGCCGTCCACGGCTTCAACCTGCGCTTACGGGGTTTGGAGACATGGGCCAGACTGGCCACATTCTTCGGAATCAATTCCTCGGTGACAGCATTGGTCAGCGCACTGCACAGAATTGTCCAGGCGTCCCGAATGGTCCGTTCCGAAGCCAGCCGCCGACAGCACATCGGCGGAACCTTGGCGCAGCACCGGCGTTGTTTCTCCGCTCTGCGGGCGTCCTTGCCCTGCGCGCAGCACTGGCACGTATCCCTCAGCTTGTTGAGCCAGCTTCGCACGTCGCGCAGGGTGAGCTTGTCGAGCCGCTTGGCACCGAGGCCGGGCAAGACGTACAACCGCGTCAGCGTCTCGTATGTCGCGCAGGTCAGCGGCGCATAGTTGGGTGGGATAACCACCTCGCGAAGCCAGTAGGCCATGTATTCGGCCAGGGTCGGTGTGCTGGTCGGCACTGGCCCGCGGCGCGTGGCATCGTGCAGTTTCAGCCACTTGCCATGGACGTCCTGGCGTGTCTTCCCGTAGGCCCACTTCCGGCGCCGTTTGCCGTCCGGAGTTGTCACCCACACATACGCCGCATAGCCATTGCGGTACGGGAAAATCGAGCCCTCTCCGTTCGCCCGCTGCCGACCGCGGGTCATCACGCCGCCCCTTTCGCGAGCTGGGTGACACACTCATCGAGCGCCTCGCGGCTGACCAGTCTGCGACGACCGATCTTGATCGTACGAAGCTGGTTGGCGTGAATGAGGCTGTAGACCGACCAGCGGCTCACACGCAGCCAATCCGCGGCTTCCTGCACAGTCAGCAGATGATCAGCTGGCAGTTCACGGTGCCGCGCCATCATGCCGCCCTCCCTGTTGCCGAAAGATCCGAGCCGTCACGGACGGAGGCTCTTCGCCTGGCCTCGTTGAGGGCGGTTTGCCATCGGGCGCGGTCGGCGACGGCGTGGAGGAGTCGCCGGGCGTGGTCCATGTGGTCCGGGTCGGACGGGGCGACGGGCTCCCAGGCGTACCGGGCCGGGTCGGTTGCCGAAACACCGAGGGTCCGCAGCAGCCAGTCTTTCCGGTCGGCGCGGTGGTCGGCGAGCGTCTTGCCGGACCACTTGCGCGAGACCAGCACCCGCCGACCGGCGTAGCCCAAGTGATCGGCGTCATGGGCCTTGCCCTTGCACCGGCCGGGGACCAGGCCGGGCCGGGCGTTCTTGGGCTGGATGCCGTAGCGAAGCCAGTTCGCGCACCGCGGCGAGCACGGCTGATACCGCAGCGCCTCGGCTAGCCGCGCCGCATGATCGTGCTGGCCGGGCGTCTGCACCTGGTGGCAGTCGGCCACCTGCTTGGTGAGGTACTTGGTCAGGTACCCGATGCACCGGGAGGCGTCCTCGGACCCGGCGAGCACGCCCTGGGCGTCGAACCGGACCCCGAACCGGGCGACATGCCACGGCTCATCTCGATCGGTGATGGAATCGAGCGCCTGGTCCCAGTCCGGCAGCACTTCACCGGTAGCCGGGTCAAGGTAACCGCCGATGGCCTCATCCCACACCGGCAGGTGGTCCGCGTCGTACTTGACCTCGTTCGCGTCGGGCCACCAGACCTGGTGGTAGGTGGCGGCCAGGACCCGGCGGAGTTCGGCGCGGGCGATGGTGCCGCGGATGGCGAGGTGGATGTGGGGGGCGAGGCGGCGCTGGGGTTCGATGGCGGCGAAGTACTGTAGGTCGTAGCCGAGGTAGCGGCGCAGGTTCTGGATGAACCGGTCGAACAGCGCGGCGAAGGCCAGCGCGTCCCGGGCCGCCCGGTCATACTCGTACGTGCCGGGGTCGGCGGGTGCTCCGTCCTCACCGACCCGCCCATAGGACGGGCACGTCAACGTGACGAACAGCGACGGGCGGAAGGTCTTGCCGTCCGGCGCGGTGTAGGTCTTGCCCAGCGTCCGCGGGCTGATCTTGCGGCGGGGCAGGTCCGGGGCATCCTGGCGGCGCCTGGTTGAACGGTGCCGCCGCGCCGGGCGGTCCGGGGCAGCCTTCCCGCGCATGCCCGCCTTGGCGATCTCCTCATCCAGCTCGCGGATGAGCTCGTCGAAGTCGCCCGTGTCCTGGCCGGTGTTCGCGGCCTGGTCGCGGAACTGCTGGGCTTCGGCTCGTTTCTCGACCCAGAACTTCTGCTCCTCGGTGGCCGGGTCCGGGGTGATGGCGGGTTCGTCCTCGAGGTGCCACCCTTCCCGGCACTGCGCCGCCCGCAGCGTCTGGGCCCGTTCGGCGCAGGATGGGCAGACGTGGGCCAGGGTGTGCCCGCAGGGGACGAGCACGGTGTCTGCCTTGCCGGTGTCGAGGTTGGTGCGGCGGAGCTGGATCGGGCGGATGCAGGCGCCGCGCTCGACGGCCAGGTCCTTAACCACCTCCCGGGCCAGCGGCATGGCCATCCGCTGCGCCCGTGTCGTCTTGGCAGCTGGTTCGGTCACTGCTCACCTCCGTCTGCGTGGTCTCCGGTCCAGGTGTCGGACCAGCCGCACAGGCGGCACTCAGCCCGCAGCACCGGGCCTCCGTCGTCGTGCATGATCAGGCCGGTGGCGCAGACCGGGCACGGCTCATCGGTACGCCACGCGGTGATGGTGGTCATGCCGCCACCTCCAGCGGGTCGGGGTCGAACAGGCTGGCCTGGCAGCCGCGGGACGTGGCGGCGGCCAGGATGCGGGACCGCCAACTGGTGGCGTAGGCCAGGCAGTTGGCGCAGTTGCGGTGCCCGGTGCAGCCGGGCAGGGCCGGGGCGCGGCGGGCGGCGTAGGACCAGGCCATCGAGTCGGCCGAGGCCAGCAGGTGCCCGTACAGGTGCAGGCCGGTGGTCTTGATCCCGAACCCGTGCAACCGCAGGCCCAAGCTTGCGAGGGTGGTGACGATGACGGCGATCTGCCCGGTGGACTGGCGGCGGCACACCGACCCCAGCCCGGTCAGCGGCACCCGGGTCAGATCCACCCCCGCCGCCCGGTACAGGTCCACGCAGGCCAGATAGTCCGCCAGGTGCCAGCCCTGCACCACGGGGATGAACGGCAGGTGCGGCGCCAGCCCGCGCAGGTCCAGGTAGCTGGCCACGGTGCGCTCCTGGTGCTCCCGCACGGTCAGGCCGGTGCGGGCCAGGATGGCCGGTTCGCACATCCAGTCCTGCGGCGCGGCGAAGTCCAGCCGCCCGGCCTGCGCGGCGTACCGGTCCACCGCGTCGGCGTATTCGGTGGCGGTGGTGATCCACCGGCCGTGCAGGGACAGTTCGGTGAACCCGCCCGAATCCAGCGCCCACCGGCACACTGCGGGCTTGACCGGGCCATGACGGCGTGCGAGTTGGCGGTGAGAGACGAACAGCGGGAACCCCGCAGTCCACAGCCAGTGCGGCTGATGCGCGCCGAGGTAGAACAAGCTCACGCCGCCACCTCCGGCCACTCGACATGATCCGGGATGCACGCACCGGCCAGGTCGCGGATGTCGGCGTCGGTGACCCATCCGGCGCGGACCCGCACCGGGTCCGGGTCGGACTCCAGCCGGACGAACGCCACCCCGGCACCGGTAGCCGGGTCCGGGGAGATCAGCTCGCAGGCCGCGCCGCGGTCCCGCGCGCCATCGCCCAGCACCATGTCCACCTGCTCGGGTTCATCGAGCCGCATGGCGATCCGGTCCGGGAACAGGTTCCGGATGGTCAGCACGTCCTTGCGCGGGTCCTGCAACGCAGCGACCACCGAGTAGCCCAGCGCCCGCCCCTGTGTGGTGAGGGTGGCCAGCGCGAGCATGATCCGCTCTTTGAGCTTGCGGTCCGGCTGGTAGGCGGTCAGGAACGCGACCTCATCGACCAGCACCACGGTGAACGGGTCGGCGATCGTGGGGGTGTGGTCGCGCTGGCGTCCGGCGAACCGGCGAGCCCGGTCCTGCATCCCGGCCACCGCGGCGTCGAGCATGGCGGCGATAGCGGCCGGGTCGGCGGCGTAGGCGCCGTAGGACTCGAAGATCACCCGGCCGTAGGCCAGCTCCATCAGCTTGGGATCGGCGGCCAGGACCCGGACGAGCCCGGTTTGCAGGAGCGGGAACATGGCCCGGACCAGGCCCCACAGCAGCGAGGCTTTGCCCGCCCCGGTCGCACCCGCGATCAGGACATGGGTGCCGTGGAGTTTGACCAGCCAGGGCAGCCCGTCTTCGCGGCGGCCGACCGGCAGCGCCTTGAGATCCGGGTTTGCGGGGATGGGCAGGGCGGGGACGAGGGCGGCCAGGGCGTCACGGCGGATGAACTCCAGCACCACCGCCCCGGATCGGGCCGTGCGGACCCGGCACAGCATCGCGCCGAACCCGTGCGCCAGGTTATCCGCATGAGCAGCGAAGTCGGCCACCGACTGGCCCGAGACCAACCGGACCATCACCCGGTCGGTGTACCGGGTCGCAGCGACCTTACCCAGGACCGGCAGCAGGGTCCGGCCCTGATACCAGGGAGCCACCCCGGCAATCGTCATCACCGCGGCCCAGCGGCGCCGGTAGCACCAGGTGCGCCACTTGCCCCGGGCCGGGCGGCCGACCCGCCGGGAGAAGGAGCCCGGCCAGAACGACCGCCAGGCGGTCAGCATGACGATGATGGCCAGGACCAGGGCGACGAGGGTGACCCAGCCGAGCTTGACCCAGATCGCCGCAGTCAGCGCCAGGACGCTGGCGGCCAGCGGATGCCGGACGATCAGCCGGGCGATCCGGGCCAGCAGCTTGACGAACCTGACCGCCAGGATGATGCCCAGTGGGGTGCGGTAGACCGGGGACCGCCAGCGGGGCATCGCGAACGGGTCCGGGTTGTACAGCTGGGCCAGCTCCTCGCCGGTCACGACCCTGCGCATACGATGATCACCTCTTTCGTGCACACGGGAGAGAACCCAGGGGCGGCCGGAGGTACCAGCTCTGGCCGCCCCGCCTCCATCTGCGGTGCCATCACGCCGCCCGCCCAGCGGACTCGTCGGCACCTGCTGCCGCCGCGGAATCCTTAGCGGCGTGCTTTTCCAGTTCGGCCGCGTACCGGGTCACGGCCTCGGCCAGCAGGCGGCCGAACCGCACGTCCTCCTCGGTGACCTGGCCCCGGCCGGGGTTGGTGATCGTGATCTCGGCCGGGCCGTCGTTGATGGTCAGGATCGGCGCCGCGTCCTCGTAGGTGCAGCAGCGGATCCAGGTACTGTCGGTCAGCCGGACGTAGGACTGCACCTTCACCGCGCCGTCCGCGCCGAACCGGACCTCTGAGGTGGCGGTCATGCCGTCACCTCCCGCCCACCGGGCAGCGGCACCAGGTCCGCCCGCTCCGGCTCCGCGGCGAGCAGCGTTTCGGCTTCGGCGGTCAGCGTGTACGGAACCGGTGTCTCCGGTAGCGGGGGCAGGCCCCGGTACCGGCGCTCCACCGCCACCGCGTACGCCCACGCCTTGGCCGCGAGCTGCCGGGCGAAATCCACGTGCCCGGCCTCGATCTGCTCCGGCAGCATGAAGGAGACCACCGTGCCCCCGGCGCCGATGACAAACATCGGGGCCTTGGCGGGGAACGGCAGGAACGCCACCTCGTGCCGGGACCCCACCCGCAGGCGCAGGTAAGCGGCCGGGCCGCGCCGGGCCGTCACGCCGCATCCTTATGCTCAGCCGCCGGGCGCCCGATCCCGCGCGAGGGAGCCCGCACCCCAGTGGCCTTGAACGAGTACGCCACCCGGGCGCCGCACTTGCGCTTGCCATCACCCGAGCAGCGGGACGCGTCCACGTACGGGGTGGCGGTCATGCCGTCGAACTCGACCGCGGTGAACGGCGACCCCGGCGCCGGGGACGGCAGCACCGGCTGCACCTGCGCGGCGATCTTGACCTTGACCATCCGCTGCCGGGCATCCTCCTGCGCGTCGATCACCTCGACCACCCACAGCGGCAGCCCGCTGTGCTTGTCGGCCTGCTGGACCACCCGGTCCCCGCTGGACCGGTCGAAGTCCCGCACCATCTCGATCCCACCGGCCGCGTACGCGCCAGCGGGGAACACCAACCCGAACTCGATCGGGATCTGACCTTGAAGTGCCATTGGCAGCTCCTCGTGATTCGCCGCTCCTTGCGGGACCGGCGGGTCTTTTACTTCTCTACTCGTCTAGAGAAGATATCACTTGTATAGAGGAGTTGCCGGGAGGTGTCAAGCCCTAGTGCGCGGGCAGTTCGTAGCTCAGCAGGTACGCGTCCGCGGCCATCACCGTGTCGCAGACCTCCACCGCCCGCCCGTCCACGTCGAAGGCGGTACGGACCAGGTGAAACACCGGAACCCCCGGCCGCAGGCCCAGGAGCTTGACCTCCTCAGGCGTCGGCATCCGCGCCGCGACGTCCTCGGTGAACCGGGCCAGGGTATGACCCTGTTCCTCAAGTCGGGCGTAGATACCGCCCGGCCCGGGATTGGGGTCAGCGATGGGCGTGCCCACCGCGAGGTCGGCCGGGATGTAGGAGACCGCCGTCTCCACCGGCTTGCCGTCGAGCAGGTAGCGGCGGGACCGGACCACCACGTCAGCATCATCAGCCACGCGGAGCCGGTCGGCGATCTCCGCAGACGGCCGAGCCGTGCTCACCGTCAGCCTGTCCACTTGCGGGGTAGCGCCGATCTGCGCCGCCTCGGCATTGAATGCGGCTTTGCCCTCCTTGCGGTGCCGCTGGGCGAACCGGTCCGACGCCAGCCGCTTTACCGGAGGACGCGCCCGCACGTATACGCCCCGGCCGTGCTCGGCGGTGGTCAGGCCCTCGTCCTGGAGTATCCGCAGCGCGTTACGGATGGTCATCCTGGCTACGCCGTAATGCTCCATCAACTGCGCCTCGGACGGCAGTTGCTCGCCCTCCCGCAGCCGCGAACGGCCGATCGCCTCCCGCAGGTGATCCGCGATCTGCTTATACACCGCCCGGTCGGACGCCGGGTCGATCACCTGCGTCAGCACGCCACCACCAGCCATCGGACAGACCCCCAGCTTGTCTACACGTCTAGCCCTGATGTTATCTTGTGAGGATCATCATGGATATTCAACCGGCCCGGCACTCTGTTAGCGTCAGCGGCGTCATCCCCGACGACCACGGTCGCGTGCTGCTTATCCGCCGTCGCGACAACCAGCACTGGGAACCTCCTGGCGGCGTCCTGGAGCTAACCGAGACCATCCACGACGGGCTATGCCGCGAGGTCCGCGAGGAAACCGGGCTTGACATCGAACCCGACGCACTCACTGGCGTCTACAAGAACATGCCCCGCGGCATCATCGCCCTAGTTTTCCGCTGCAAGATCACCGGCGGCCACCTCACCGCCAACGACGAGGTAACCGCCTTCCACTGGGCCGACCAGGCCGACATCCGGCAGTTCACTAGCGAAGCCTACGCCGTGCGCCTACTCGACGCGCTCCGCAGAGATAACGCGGCCGCCGTCCGCCAGCACGACGGAACTGAGCTACTCGACTAAAGCCGCGGGCAGACCGCAGAATGCCAATCAGCCCGCGTCCCGTACTCCCGCGTCTCATTCACCGGGGTGGCATGGACCGAGCGCTGGGAAGCGGGTCACGGCTTGAAACTAGCAGATTGTAGAGCGTATCCGTAGTTTCCTTGCTACTATGGTCCATAGTCCGCGAGGCGCAGGCAAAGCACATGGACACCGAGGGTCAGATCGACTGTTGTTTTATAACTCTTGAATCATTCGCGATTACTGAGAAGTTTCTATAGGCTGGTGCATTACAATGCGGCGGGGACCGAACGATCATACTGTGGCTTTTTGGACGGTAGCTGGGGGAGTAGCGACCGTATTGGCGCTAGTCATCACCATCGGGGCTGCTGTACGTTCGTGTGGGAGAAGCCCACAAGACAATTTGGCTACTCCGGCGCCAACTCAGTCGATAAGCTCATCAGTGTCCCAGGCCGCTCCTACGCCTGTTACGTCCAAGTCGCGGCAAGCAGCCACTGTGACTTATCTTTCGGATCTCACCCCAGTAGGCGGCGTTGCCCAACCCTTGGATCCCAGCGGAACAAATGTCAACATCTCGGGAACTGACTACGCACACAGCGTTCCAATTTTCTGCGTCAGTGGGCGCGTTAATGACTTGGAATACAATTTGGAGGGGCGCGGGAAAAGATTTATCGGGGAAGTGGGTATTGGTGACACGGAAGACGCAAGCGGACTTTCAGCGTTTGTTTCATTCTATGCAGACGGACAACTCATTGACACCGTTCATGTCTCGCTTGCGCACCCAAAAGCCGTAAGCCTAAATGTCAGCGGGATTTTCCGACTAAGAATTGCAGCACAACTTGTGCAAACCGGAGGCGATGCCCGAAGTATAACAGTATCCGTTGGAAACGCACGTTACACTTCCTAATGAGCTGTATTTGATCGACCAGGTGCCCGGGGCCGAAAAGTGACCATAGTCCTAAATCACAGCGCCCACCGTCAGGTGCCTCTTTGAGCGATCTCGCACGCAAGCGGCACGAGGCTCCACACTTGTCCGTGAGTCTGATACACCACGTCTGGCTAGGCTCCCCAGGTCTGTCTTCCCCAAGTCGCGTTGCCGAATTGAGCCGTTCTTAGATCAAGGCGGCGCCTCGCGGCGCCGCTGGCCCGGCTTCAGCGCCGGGCTCTGCCTTGGGAGGCCCGCCCGGCGCACGCCGGGCCGCGCTTCGGAGCGCACGCAGATCAAGATGGCTCTAGCGAACACCGACTAGGAGCGGCGCGGTCGCGTCGTACTTGCTCCCGATTGTCTAGCTCACGGTCGCCGCCTTAAGGGCGTCTCCGGGCGTCGCTAACGCGATGGCGCAAGCGCCACCCCTTGGCGCCGCAGCCGCTTACCAGGAATCCGGCGGCTGCGGCGCATCGGCGGAAGAAGCAGGACAGGTGTGGTAGCAGGTCCCGCACGGATAGGAGGTCCGGCACTGCCCCCTAGGTGAGCGCGGCAACCACGACCTGGCAGAACAGCGCGAAGTTACTTTGCAGCTCGGGGTGCGGCCCGGAGATCGACTCGACGGACTGGGAGATCAGCACGTCGTCGTCGGCGTTGGTTGGAGTGCCGTTGTAGTCGATCACACTCACGAACACCACGCGGCCCACGTCCATTATCAGTGGCTGGCCGTTAGCCAGCGTGATCTTTTGCGGGACGCCGGTGATGGCCGTTCGCAGGGTGATGGTGCCGTCCCCGTTGTCGACCACGGTCAGGTCCTTGGTGGATACTCCGGCGAAGAAACTACTGACCGACTTGCCGGTCGCCGGGTTGGTCCAGGTGACCGTGCCCTGGCCGGTGGTCATGAACAGCGGGAACCCGCTGCGGGCCAGCCGTTCCTGGTCGTTGGCGATGATGTCGACCGTGGTGGTGACCGGCACGCCGCAAACCTCGTCGTCCGGGATGGTCAGCACGATGTGCTGATGGATCCGGTCGACCAGCTGCGCCGCAGCCGGTTGCACCATGACGAGCAGCATTCCGCACGCCACCAATGCGGACAGCACGGCAAGGCGTGCGTTTCGGGATCCCCTTGTTGGGGACCAGTTGAGAGAATGCATTGCGATCGCCCCTCTTCTTGGTGGGCAGCAGGTACAGGCCTGGTTCGCCCGGCATAAGGTGCTAACGGATGCGGGTGCCAGTCGGCGAAGTCCCCGGAATCCGGCGGGTCCGTCACGTCGGCCAGGTCGCTGCGTGGCCGGACGGCGCGGATATCCACCCGCTCGCGCTGGGAAGGAATTCCCACATTGGTCACAAATGTGGTCAAGCGCCTCATGGCGGGCTCCCCCCGCTGCGACCTCTCCCAGGTTGCAGCGTGACCGCCAAATCTACGCCGCCCCGCCAAACGAGGTCAATACGTCATCGCGTGCAAACGGCAGGAGTCCTGGCCGGGCTCAGATCCAGGGATGGCCTGCGAAGTGTACGTGTCCGCCCCTCCAGCCTCAAGCATGACTGTAACCGCAGGGCAACGAGCACAGGTGAAGGTGCCTGGTGAACGTACACGCAAAGTCATGCTTGACCCCGGAGCCTCTACGGACACTCCGGTCAGAAACCAAGGGCCAGGCCGCAGCCTGCCCGGACCGGACGCAGGCCATCCCCTGCAAGGTGCGGGGATCAGTCACGAGGAGAGAAGAACGTCGTGCAATTAGCGTGCAATTAGACAGGGTGACGAGCAGTCAATCACGGGCAGTAGAGGTCTACGAAATCAGCTGGTCAACAGGGGTTACAGGCGATGATCTGTCCGATTCCCAAGCTGACAGTACGAGGAAAGCTAGTGGGACTGGCCCCAGAACGACCCATAATCGGGTGCCACGATGCGATTCGTAGTCGATACTGGCATGATGAAGCCGCAGGAATGGCGGGAGCGACGGTTCACCGAAGGCGCGGCAGCGCTGCGTCGCTATCACGCGGCAACCGGTAGGCCAGACGATCTGCCGCCGGCCGGTGAGCACTACGTCTGCCCTTGCTGCATGAGCCAGCATGGGCGCGAGGCGCTCAGCAACGGCACGCTCACGATTGAGGACGTGCCGCCGAAGTCGGTCGGCGGCCGATGGCTGGTGCTCACCTGCGAGAAATGCAATAGCACCGCAGGTACCCGTCTGGATGAGCAGGCTCGGCTCCGTGAGGAGCAGCTCGATTTCCTCGCGGGTCGGGCACCCGACCGGGCGCTCACAGGAAAGATCATGGTCGACGAAAGCATGACGCGGGGAGATATCCGCCACGTCGACGACGCCTTCCTGCTGTTCGTCGATCCCAGGCGGAGCGACCCCAGACAACACGCGGAGATGACGGCGAGACTTGATCAGTCGGCCGCGGGAAACCGTCCGGGCGGCCAGATAGGGTTCGAGTTGACCAAGCAAGTGGACCTAGTGCGGGCGCGGTTGTCGTGGCTGCGGGCAGCCTATCTGGTAGCGTTCGCGGCGCTCGGCTGGCCGTACGTCTACATGCCTTACCTGGCGCCGCTCAGGGCACAGCTTGCAGATCCAGATGCCACGCTGCTGCCACCGCTTGCTCTGGCCGACCCAGCCGCGGTGCCCTATAGGCGCGACCTCGTTGTGGTTCAAGAGCCTCATGAGCTGCGCAGCCTCGCCGTCGCGCTCGGCCGCTATACGGTTTTTCTGCCCGGGCTTGAGAACCCGCAGCCATTCATGTCCCTTGGGTCCGCGCTCAGCAAGCTTCCCGGACAGCTCACATCTCCCGGAGCGCACGGTCGCAAGCAGATTCCATGGCGCGGCAAGCGGATATCCTGGCCAACGCGGCCAATGTACGCCCTCCATCAGTAGTTGCGCGTACTCGTTCGCTCCGCCGCTCCCGGTCCAGCTTCAACCGATCCGAACAACTATGCCCCGAGCTGCTAATGCGGCACACCGTACAGCACGGAAGTACAGCAACGTCCCCATACAGCCGCCAGCGGGCGCGACCAGCAACACACTGAGCTAGCTGGGAGGATCGGCAAACGCCCAGCGGCGCCGCTAGTTCGGGACGAAGAGGCCGCCGGTTCAAATCCGGCCACCCCGACAAGGAAACGGCAGGTCACAAGGCATCTCGTGACCTGCCGTTTGCATTACGCGCTCCACAGTGTCCGATTTTGGGAGCCCGTTGGGAGCGAACACCGGTAACAGTGGGCCGTTAGGTCCGCGCCTGGCCCCTTCCCGGTGCCCCTTCCCGGTGCTGCGACAACTTTCTCTACGGCTTCAAGGGCGCACCTTCGGCGCGCCGGGCCTGACGGCCTGGGCCAACTACGCGAGTTGGCGCGAGCAACCGAGGGAGAGCAGAGCGGCCAGGATGACCGGCCGCAAGCGGCCGGGGTTGCCGGGATCTCGCCATTGCGGGGCGGCAGCTTCGCTCGCGTCCTTCGGACGCGGGCCCTACGGACGCGAGCTGCTGCCGCGCACGGCTCCCCCGCCACCGGCCGCAACCGATCCCCACCGCAACGCCCCCGATGCCGCGCCACGCGAGCAGGGCCAGGCCGTCGCTCGCGCCAGATGCGCCGGTCGCCGCGAGACGGTCACAGGCACCGAGCCGGAACGCCGCGCATTGTCCGGGGCGGCCCCTCCGGCGCCCCTGCGGGCCTGACGGCGAGGGCCAGGCCAAAGGCCAGGCCCCGAAACGCGCGCGGCGAGACCTCAGCACCTACCGAGGAGAACGGGCCGGTTCAGCGGCGGACCACGAACGCGAAGATCACCGCCACCACCGGTGTAGACAGGAACATGGCGCCGACGTCCGGCATGCCCAGCACGGTCAGCGCGATTGCTCCGCCGAATGCGATGAGGGCGAGCACGAATCCGAACACTTGGTTTCGCCCTGTGAGATCACCGGAGGAGACTTTGGAAGAAGTCCTTCGGCCCGCCGCATCCGACGTCGCCCGTGCCGTGGGGCGAAGCAGCAGCAAGGCCAGACGGGTTCTCTGACTGGGTGAGAGGGGTAGCAGGTCGGTGACCCGGCGGGTGACCTGGTTGGTGACGGCAGCGCGGCGATTGGCATGGGCAGCATCGATCGCCTCTTGGTCGCCGGGGTGATGCCGAATCGCCTTAATGGGCCGGGTTCGTTCGCGGGCGGTTCTCGCCATCGGGGTCCTCGCACATGCAGAAGTGCGAGTCCTGTTTGGGCGCGATGGCTTACCGAGAACTCCTAGCGTTCTTGAGAGTACCCTGGTGAGAAGGGCAACGGCAACGAGATATCGATCTCGGTGACCCCGGAACGACCGGCGCGGTTCAGTTGTCGTCCGCCCAGCCGTAGCTGGCGCCCGCACTCCACGCATACCATCTCGACGTGTTGCCGGTGCGGCACCCCGGCGGTAATTTCGTCAGGTGGCCGAGGCGGCCCCGGGTGACCGGTGACCTCCTTACGCAGCGCCGCCTCTAGCCTCCGGATGCCTTCGTGGATGTCGCGGAGAACCAGAAGCTGGCGGGTGCGGCGGTCAGCACCGGGTACGTCGTAGGGCTGCTTGAACACAACCACCATAGGGTCGTGAGTGCCGCAGCCAGTGCAGAACCAAGTGATCTTGGCTGTGAGCTCGCAGTCACGGAAGCTGTGCTGATATCCGAAAGGAAGCTCGAACTGAGCTCTCACTTGGGCCAGGCGCTCGCGGTCGCGGTCACGGACGGAATCGGGTCCGAAGTAGGCCCTGTGAAGCTCATCCTTTACTTCCTCCACCTCATCCCAGAAGGGCTTGGCCAAGATGATGAGCTGCCCCAGGTCGATCTGACGGGCAAAATACGCAGCGCTGATCTTTTTCAGCTTGGCCCGCGCTACGTCGAGCCGCTCATAGAGTGACTCAAGGTCTGTGCTCGGCCGGCAGTCGCCGCTCTCAGTCATCGCGTATTCTAGGCTATATGCCCTGGTGGCTGCCAAGGACGATCGATGGAATCGAGACGTTTGGCGAGCCGACCGCCTGACAAACGCCCTGCCAACAACGGTTCTGGGAAGCGGAGAGGCCCGTATCGTTGCGGACCAGACGCGGACCAGGTGCCGGATCGATCGCTGATCTGTGCAGCTAGACGTCCCGGTGATCTACCGCCTCCGGAGCCGTAAGCTGGTATCCGGCGTGGATGCTCGCATTCGTGCCACATCCGTGCCAGAACGGGCGGAAAACTGCGGTCGCCAGCGGTCACCCAGGGCACAGTGAACGTCCTCCGACCTGGACACGGGCAGGTTGACCCCCTGCCTGAAACGACCTGTGACGAAACTTGGGGACCTCAGCCTGGCGCGCGGCAGCGCTGGCGCAGCCGGCTAACTGGCGGGCCGGTGAAGTGCCGTGCGGGTCAGGCTGCCTGGCCTGGGTTATCCGGGGTCGGGGGCGGTGGGGCGCCGTCACCGGGCGGGGTCACGATGACCTCGACGCCGAGCCGGGCCAGGGCGTTCTGGTGGTAGCGGACCAGATGCTCGCGGTTGCGCTGGTCGCGCCGCTCGTAGTAGTCGGTGCCGGCGTCGATGTAGCCGGCGTCGTAGCGCATGACCGCCCAGGCGATGCACAGCAGGGTGTGCGCGACGGCGACCGCGGCCTTCTTCTCGTTACCCTTGCCGAACCGGCGGGCCAGGCGGCGGAACCGGGGCGGGTGGCGGTGCGCCAGGTCGCCCAGGCCGCTTCCACCATGGCCACGCGTAGCTGCCGGTCGCCCTGGCGGGTGGGCGCCTTCTTGCGCTTGCCGGCGGACTCGTTGTCGCCGGGCGCCAGCCCGGCCCAGGCCGCCAGCCGGGCCGCGGTGGCGAACCGGGCCATGTCGCCGCCGGTCTCGGCGACGATGACCTCGGCGGTCCGCTGCCCGACCCCGGGGATGGTGATCAGCCGGGCGATGAGCCGCTCGAATGGCGCGGCCGCCTCGGCGACCAGCTTGTCCAGCCCGGCGATCTGGGCGGTCAGGTGGTCGTAGGCATCCAGGTGCAGCCGGCACATCTGCGCGTGGCCCGCGGTGAACCGGCCGTCGCAGGCCATCTGCAGCTCTTCGGTCTTGCGGCGCAGCCTTCTCAGGGCCAGATCTGCCAGCCGGGCCGGGTCCCGCTCGCCGGCGATCAGCGCCTCGATCATCGCCCGCCCGGACTTGCCCAGCAGCCGGGAGGCCACCGAGTCGATCTTGATGCCGGCGTCCTCCAGCACCTTGGCCAGCCGCTGGCCCTCGCTGGTGCGCTGCTCGATGAGCTTCTTGCGGTACCTCGTCCGCTGCCGCAGCGCCGTCACCTGCGCGTCCGGGATGAAGCTGGGCCGCAGCAGCCCGTACTCGTGCAGCTCGGCGATCCACTGGCAGTCCGTGATATCGCGTTTGCGGCCCGGGACGTTGCGCATGTGCGCCGCGTTGCACACGCACACCTCGATCCCGGCGCCCGCCAGCGCATGGTAGACCGGCCACCAGTACACCCCGGTTATCTTCAGTTCGAACAAATTTTCATCAAGTTTCCGCAGGTCAGGACTGTCGCGTACGCGTCTGTGACGAGGACGCTATTGCGCGGGCGAGGGCCTGGTAGCGCTGCTGGGCGGCCTGCCGGTCCTTGTAGCCGAGGCGGGCCGCGATCTGCTGCCAGGTGGCGCCGGCGGAGCGGGCGGCAGCGATGAGCTGGTGCTCGTGACGGTCGAGTTCCCGGCGCTGGGCGGGGATGGCGTCGAGTGCCGCCAGCGCCCGGCGGATAGCGGCGGCCCTGGCGGGCGTCAACGGGATTTTGACATCGAACAGCGGAATCGTGTCGAGGGTGCCGACGTCATGTCCCGTGCTGCTGGCGGCCGTCACGTTAGGTTCCCGGACTCGGGTTCCTGCTTGCCGCCGGCGAGCCTGCGGCGCAGGGCGAGGTTCTCGCCGTGCGCCTGCTCCAGCGCCTGGCGCAGGGCGGCGGTTTCCTCGCGGTGGCGGCGCTTGAGGTCGGTGAGCTGAGCGGTCAGCGTGCGCACGACGCTTGACGGCTGGTCCTGCCGGGCCTGGGTTCCGGTGGGTTCGTCTCGTCTGGGGCGGGCGGATCGGTGGTGCTCGACGCGCTGGCGGATGCCGTCGTTGCGGTAGAGGAAGTCCAGGGAAACCCCTGACTTCGCGGCGAGGCCGCGGAAGGTCACGGGCTCGCCCGCCTTGATCATGGCGACGAGCGCGTTCTCGGCGCGGGCGGCGGCCGCGGCGGTCCGGGCAGCGGCCGCTTTCCGCAGGTTGGCGGTGTTACCGGGCATTACGGCCCTCCTGCCTGGCGATCGCGGCGTCGGTCCGGGCAGCGGTCCCGGCTCCGCGGACGGCCTGCGGGCTGCCGTCGCCTGGCGCTTCGGGCGATGATTCGAGGGCGGTGATGATGGCGTCGAGGGCGGCGGTCTCGCGGTGCCGTCCGTCGAGCCAGACGTTGCCGGGGGCCATGGGGGCGCCGGTTCTCGCGGTGAACGCGGCCTGGCGGGTGTCGATGAGGGAGAGGGTGCGGTCTTTCTGGGCCCGCAGCTCCGGGAGGAACGTCGCGTCAGTCGTGAAATTCCCGCAGGTCAGGCAGGCATTCCCGCGGTCACAGACCTGGCGGGGAGGCAGCAGGCACCAGCCGTTGGGCAGGATGCGGTCGGTTCGCTTGTCCAGCTGCAGCATGTCGTAGAGGTCGCGGGGGCTTGCCTGCAGGTCGCGGGCGTCGGCGGTGATCTTCCGGTAGCGGAGGAACTCGGCCTCGTGCGTTTCGGCCAGGGTCTGGGCGTAGTGCATGGTCATCGAGGGCGAAAGATGCCCCAGGTAACGCTGGACGACGTGGATGGGGACGCCGGCGTTGAGCAGGCTGGTGGCCCTGGTGTGACGGAAACGGTGGGTGCGCTGGAAGTCGACCGTGCGGCCGGCGCTGTCGCGGATCCCGAGCCGGCGGGCCAGCTCGGTGAGCGTCTTGTGGAGGGTCGCTGACACGTAGGGCCGGTCGGCGTTGCGGTTGAACAGCAGCCCGAGGAACAGGTAGCGGGGCCGCGTGCCCGGCGCGGCGTGCGCGTCCAGCCAGGCGGCGGCCCATTCCTGCTGCGCCCGGATGACCGCGGTGATCTCGTCATCGACCGGGATGGTGTCCGGGGCGCCGTCGATCTTGGTCTGCTGGTAGCGGAGCCGGGCGGTCAGCGCGCCGGGGCCGGCGGCCTGCGGGCCGGGGGCCAGGGGCAGCAGCGGGTCCGCGTCCAGCATCAGGATCTCGTTGATCCGGCGGCCCAGCCTGGCCTGCAGCATCATGATCCGCATCGCCTGGGGATCATCCAGCCCGCCGCCGGCGGCGCTGTCGCCGAGCATGCCGATGCCGGCCATGATCTGCGTCATCGCGGCGTCGTCGATGATGTCGAGGGCGGGGTCGCGCCGGCCGGGACGGGGAAGCTCCCGGGTGCGGTAGAACCCGCCGTGCTGAGCTCCCAGTTCCCGCCATCCCGGGTCGCCTGTGGCCGGTGCGGCCTCGTTCCCGTTATCGTGCATGAACAGGTAGAACTGCTCGACGTTGACCAGGATCGTCTTGGCGTGGGCTGCCGATACCGGCTGCCCTGCGGTGGGGCCGCGGGTGGCCCGGCTGGCGGTCACGTGTCCGAGGAAGTCCAGCATCAGGTGCCGGACCCGGGCGGGGTCCGCGTCCAGCCGGGGCTCGCTGATGCCGCGATCGGCGAGGAACGCGTCGAAAACGGTCAGCGCGAACACCCGCTGGCCGAGGGTCGACCAGCGCAGCAGCCCGGTTTCCAGCGCGACCTTGCCGTGCCACTGCGCGGCCCGGCGCAGCCACCCGGCCGTGATCCGGTGAAAGTGGAGGGCATGGCGGCCCTGCGGCTCGTGCAGGCGGACCGGGACCCGGGGATCCTCCACCGGGTGCCATGATTCCCGCTGCCACCACGGCCGGGCGTCATAGGCCAGGTCCAGCAGCCATAGGAACCGCAGCAGGACCTGCCGCATCTGCGTGAGCGACGACGGTGCGGGCAGCTTCCCTCGGCGCCGGTGGACGGCCAGCGGGATCTGCTGCAGCCAGGCGCGGGCGGTCAGGTCCGTCAGCGAGCCCAGGCCGCCGGCCCCCATGCCGGCGGTGATCTCGGTGAGCCGGCGCGCCAGCATGGCGGCGCCGTGCACCTGGATCCTCCCGCCCAGCTCGATGACCCGGAACACGCACCAGGTCACTTCCCTGCGCATCGGGCCGGGAAGGCCGCTGACGTCGATCGCGGTCCGGCCCTGCCCTCCCTCCGCGAACCCTCCCTGGTAGAGGCCCGGAACCGTGCCGGCCGACAGCCGGGGCAGCCGCATCCCCTCCGGCACCGATGACCACAAGCGGTCCAGGACGGCCGCGTCGTGGCGGGCGCCGGCCGTCTCCAGGCAGTCCATCAGCTCCTCGGCGGTGATCCCGTTCACGGCTGCTCCCCGTCCTGCCCCCCGGCGGGCCGCCAGCCCGCGGTGAACGCCCGCCACCCGGCGACCGCCCGCATGTCGGCGTCGTCCGTGACGTGCGCATACAGCTCCAAAGTTGTCTGCACGTCCGCGTGCCCGAGCCTGCGGGACACCACGTGCGGCGGCACCCCGGACAGCAGCAGGGCGGTCGCGTGCGAGTGCCTCATCCAGTGCGGGGTCCAGGCTGCCGGGACCTGCCCGGCCAGGTCCCGGCGCAGCCGGGTCACCAGGTCATAGACGCTGCCGGGCCGCCACGGCGCGAACCGGGTGCCGCCCGCCAGGTTCACGAACACCGGGGCCGCGTCCAGGTCCGGCACCGCCAGATCGGCGCCGGCCTCGCACAGCTGCCACGCGTACTCCCCGTAAAGGGCGTCCAGCTCGTCGGAGACGAACACCCGCCGGTAACGCTGCCCCTTGACCCGCACCCCGTGCGGGTGCTCGCGGGGAACGACCTCGATGAACGGCGTGTCGCCGCGGCCCGTGTGCCAGTCCCGGTGCTGCAGGCCCAGGGTCTCGCCCAGCCGCAGCCCGGACTCCGCGAGGAGCAGCCACAGCAGCCGGTCCCGGACCCGGCCCGCCCACTGCCCGGCCGCCGGGTCGAACCGGGCGCACGCGTCACAGATCGCCGTGATCTGGCCGGGAGACAGCACAGGCGGCGCCGTGCCCTGGGGCACCCGCACCCGCACCACGCTCCGGCGCCGGCCCGTCTTCCGCGCGAGGTGGTCCAGCATCGGCTTGTAGACGGCACGCCCGCCGTGCGCGACCCGGGTCAGGTCACCGCCGAGGGCCACGCCGTTCAGTTCGTGGAACCGGTAGCACGACGTCACCGCCCGAAGGCGGGTGCTGACCGTCGACTCGGCGAACCTCGGCTCCCGCGGCTCGATCGGGACCACCACCGGCCCGTCGCCGCTGCGCAGCCACGACAGGAACCCGCCCACGTCCGACAGTGTCAGCGCGTCCCACGCCAGCCCGAACAGCGACAGGTACGTCCACCACAGCGCCAGCGCCCGCGCGTACGACTTCACCGTGTTTGGCGACGAGCCCTGCACCCGCAGGTACTCCAGGAACTCCTCCGCCGGCCCGGCCACCCCGAGATCCGGCCCGAGGACCGTCCACGTCGCCTCGCCGCCCGGCAGCACGACACGCTGCGTCCGGCACTCTCCGTCAACATACGTCACACGATGTAACGTAGCGGCGTCAGATATTCCGGCGGCGACAGACACGCCGACCAGCTGAAACTCCTGTCGCCAGTCATGGCAGACGGCCCGAGGACAACCGTAGATAACCAGCGATTACTGGCGCATCTGGCTGCGCCGCGAGGCGCCCTGTTGTATTCCCGGCTTAGCCGGGAGGAATTTGGAGGATATTCCTGGGTCTGATGGCTTACTCAAGATCCGAAAGGTGAAG
>Ga0137380_10000480_pt1 | contig 28731 bp, 26 predicted proteins | sample SagtaG_17_FD_104809 | JGI IMG/M metagenome (GOLD analysis project Ga0137380, IMG submission 104809) | Vadose zone soil microbial communities from Sagehorn Ranch, Mendocino, California, USA - Sage2_L_100_16 metaG | ecosystem: Environmental > Terrestrial > Soil > Vadose zone | place: USA...
ACTATTGTGTTCCACCTCTCGCGCAGGAGAGGGCTGCTGTCCTCGACTACTACTTTGACAATCTCACTGTCGAAGATATCGGAGACCCGGGTCGAGGATGGGAAAAACTAACACGCCTACCCTCGCTCTGGCACCGAGATGTAAACGAGTCGCCTTCCTTCGCGCAAGGGGCCAATGAAAGACTCGGATAAGACCCTGAACAAGAACTAGCGATTGCACTACACACTCTCTAACACGCGCTTTCTCTGCGAATAACGGGCTCAGAGCTTCCCGGTCTTTCGGGAGTGTCGAGGAGCGTGCCTTTGTCTTCCTAGGCGTAGGGTCGGCGTAGCGAGGCTAGGCTTCCATCTTCCAGTAGGGCGGATAATTCTCCACAATACCGTGCTGGTCGAGCTTGATCTCCGTCTTGAACCGGCTACTCTTGTACTCGTATATTCGGTGGCCGAGGCTGGTGTAGGTCTGCTGGCCAGGTGTGATTGTCATCTTCGGGAACTGGACCCAGGCGGTAATGATCTCGCCTGACTTTCCAGGTCCTAGGTGGAGGCGTTTGATAGGGAGCATGTTGGTCGACGGGGTCATGTTGATGTCGATGTCCCGGGCACCTCTGACGCGCGCTAACTCGTGATCATCCTGCAGCCATCTGTTTTTCTGATCGACGACGAGGTTGAGTTGTTTTCTTTCTTGGCGGTGGATGGTTGTGATCTCTGCTTGGCGTGTCTGCCACTTGGCATCGCAGGTTATACGGTAGTGGAGGTTGAAGGGTTCCTTCTCCATTATCCCGACTATGAAGCCTTCAAGATCGTGACTGGCGAGTTTGTTCTCTAGGCTGAAGTGTTCTAGGCTATTCCACCACAGCCCACGCCAGACCCTCACGTGAAATTGTTGGGCTTTTTCTGACCTTGGCATCGACCGAATTGAGATTGCGGAGTCTTAATTGGTTTCACCAGATACTAGTGGTGGCACTCTCGATGAAGGAGCGAGATTATGGCTGACATAGAGGAACTTACGGAGTAAGAACTTGACCCTCCTGCTAGATACCGGTAGCCTCGACACTCTTACCATGCAAAACAAACTAGTCAAGGGAGACGGCCGTCAACAATTCAACTAGAGAACCGACTTGCGGTTATCGAGATCATCAGCGAAAAACCATGGCCAACCTGGTCAATGCAACGTTGCTGGTCTGTCTGTTTACTCACGATCGATTAGGCCAGGTAATCAGGCAATGCTCGTTGAGCGAGGGTCGTCTGGCTCAGTATTTTGATCCCTTACTTCGATTACACTCTCGACATAACAGTTGGGCGTTGTCGAACAGCGTTTTTCCACCTTGGGACCAAGGCTTTACGTGATCGGCTTCAAACTCCTTCCATGGTACATGCTTCCCGCAAATCGCGCATTGTGACTTGGCCTTTTCATAAATCGCGACTTTTTCGTAATCGTTGAAGAATCTAGTGGGGTCAAGAAGTTCTAATCCTTGAGTTTGACTGAGAAAGTTCGTCAGCATTTCCTTCTTCCTGATCTCTAGTTTGTCCGCGGACCCTGTCCCGGAACTATTGGATAGGATGAATTCATTGCTTATGCGGTTTAGCACGGGATTCTGTATATCATGCCGAAGATTTTCCGCCTCCGCGTAGAATTTCTTGTAGAAGTCCACTAACGCCACTTGCATACCTTTCATCGAATAGGTTTTCCGGATGACCGAGAAAAGGAGATAGAGGTTGATTATCCAGACTTCGCTACTGAGTTGAGGAACTTTGTCTCCTTGTACTCTAAAAGCATCGCGAAGATAGTCTAGATTTGACTTGACGCCTTGAAACTCTTTGGAATCGGAATCCAAGTTCTTGTGTTCGGTAAAGAAGTTGTACAATTTATCAGGGCCAATCTCTGGAAATGATTTGAAATGTTCCAGCCCGTATTGCAGCATGAGCATCCTCGCAGCAATCAAATATGAATGATATCGTTTCAAATTCATATTGACTAACTTGAAGAAGTCATGATTCCCCAGTTTTCGCATAAGAGGAACTATAGCCCCAGGATACGCGTTCAGTCGCTCAGCTGGGTTCAATGGTTTCCCCCTTTGAAGGCGTGTGAAAAGTTCTCGAACCTTCTCATCGTCATAATTCTTTAGAATGACTGTGTCCAGTTTGTAATCGTCAAACAAGTTTCGGGGTCCATCACGCAAATCACTGTATTGTTTACCCTCTAGTTCCTTTCCACTTATTTCTCCAGACAGCGTGATCTTATCGTCCCTGAATTTCCAGATCGTATCAATTCGTTGTTGTCCATCGACTATCTCAAGAATATCGTCCGGCATTTTTCTTAGGTATATCTTAGGGATGTCGAATCCTTGTAGGATTGAGTCAACCAAATATTTCTTATCCACTCCACTCCAGATGTCTTCCTCGCGTTGATATTCTCGGTTTACAACATACCACCGCCTCTTTGAACAAATATCTCGAATCGATCTAGTTGTATGCTCGGTTTCCGCATCGGAGGCTTCAGCTGTAATCAAAGGAACTCATTTAATAGATTACTCCGTCAAAAATAAGAGTTGTGCGGCGATACTCTTTGGTTCTGCACAGTCCGCACTTGAATTTATTCTACTCAGGGCATAGACGGGGCAGCCTAACTAATCCGATACGAGAAATTCCGTGGTCAGGAAGAAGCCCAATTGGACCACGTGAGAGTCGACCCCGGTTCTCGAAGCTGAGAGATGACGCTTTCTGGCGAGGTGCCTATTGAGGTCAGAATCAAAAGAGGAGAACTCATGCCTGGCTGCCAGGGCCGCACATTCGACGGGCGAAGTTTCTGAGCCAAATCCATTTCAGTCATTTGCGAAGAGCGTTCGCAAGGCCCTTATTCCTGCTGATCCGTGCCCATCCGTGTGAGCTTTTGCATACCAGTAGTAGGATTCCTCTTGGCTCATCGCATGTATCTCTCGTGCAACATTTTCTGCTCTTACAAGCTTCTTGAGGTTCCTGATCCCGAGAAAGGTCAACGCCAACCGCACACCGTCTTCCTCCAGTAAGTAGAGCGTATTCGTCATTTCGTCGTTAGCTGTCCGTGTTCCGTGAGAAACTGGGGAAGTCTTTCTAATGTATGGTATGGCCACGGAGAGTCTCCAACCTTTTAGGCTCCCAACTTTGGACTTTCCGCGTGTTCTGGCTTCATACAAAACGCACCGTTCGTTCCCGTGGTCGAGGTCTCGTTTTAGGTAGAACTTGTGAGGCATGTCTCTTTGTCTCTGTCAGTTATCGTTGTCCGTAGATAGAGAGTCCAATGTCGATTTTGTAGTCTTTCATTCCGTCGAGTATCTTGTTGAGAGTGGGAAGGTCGCATGGTGATTCGTCCCACTGGAGGGTGACCTTCATCTCTGGCTCCTCACCGGAAATCTGGGCCAATTGGAACAGGTACTGTTTTGCCCTTTCGTATGGGGCCAAGTTCATGCTCGCGTCCAAGCTGATCTGCGCATCCCTGGATGTGAAGCTTGGAAGAGTCTTCAGTGCGAACTGTATTCTGATGTTTTGACTTGCTTCTCGCAACACTGGTAGTATTGCCCCAACTGCCTTCTCAGATTTTCCGCCACCGATTTCTAGACTCATGTTTGTAAATTTTGTGAGCCGCTTTTCTTTGATCTCCATTCTCAGACGTCCGACGGCTTCTGAGGCCACGTCCTCTGCATGCAGAAACTCGCCATCCCCCCTTAGCGAGGGGGTCGGAAGCGGGGCCACAACCCCTTCTGTCACAGGATCACCCGTCGGCGTGCAAAGGTTCAGTTTCGACGCTTCTTCAATCGTGTATAATGTTGCGTCGGGCGCAAACATCACCGCCGGCCTAGGCTGTTTCGCTAGGTACGGTCTTCCGTAGTGATAAACCCAGATCTTTCTGTCTATTCCCGCTAGGATTGTTTGCTTGATGACGTTGACATCTTGGGGGAGTGGAAGATTGGACCACTGATAGAAATTGTTCAGGAGCGTCTCGGTGGAGACTTCACTCTTCCCCTTGGGCCATGCAGAGCCGAAAACATACTCCGGGTCCAATTTCTCCACAATTTTCTGTGGGTGATGATTTCTCAACTTCTCATAGATTACTCTCTGATTCGACTCAACATTGATGTCGCCTATGTCTTTGGGCTGAAGCTCAACGGGCGATAGGCCTCCGTTTCTCGGGACGAACAAGAATCTGTACGAGTCGGCAGCGCTGATCGAGAAGTCCAGCTCAGACTGTTTCTGTTTCTGATCTAGTTTTTTCCTCTGGTCGTCCGAGAGATTCCCGTAGGTCTCCGGCCGATCTTTGATGTTTCTAACCGCAAGATATTCTCTAGCAACCTTGTTCAAGCGATCGACCCGTGTCCTGTCAGCGACTAGGAAGAAAGTGGTATTCCGGTACACGCGTGGGCCCCTACCTGAATTGTCCCAGAGATCAATAGCTCGTTTTGGGGGATCTTTTGATGATCCTCCGACGAGGTCGGTTCTGTAGTCTAGAAGGATAAGCTTCAGGCTTGAGTCATCGGGGACTGCCTGCGTGCTTTCAGGCCATACGAATGCTTTGAAGTAGTTCCCGCGCTGGTAGAGGAACTGTGCGCGTTTATAGATTGTTCCCCTGACTTCGTTTGGGTTGACCTTCCCGACCTCATCTTGGATTATCTTGGCTATGGTGGGCTCTTTGTAGAAGAAGTAAAGTCCCCCTGTGTAGTGGAGGTACCAGAAATCCTCGACCATGGTTTCGAGTGCTGTCTCGTACCACCCAGCTTCTCTTCCGGGCACTAAGACGTCGACGAGTAGCCTGCCAAGGTCTACCCCGGTCTTCTGTCCCACAATCAGCGTATTCAGGTATATCGCATTAGAGAGCTGTGTTGCAACTCCCTGCAGTTTCTTGTCGAGGTACAATTGGTCGATCAGGTGAGATTTCGAACTTCCGCTTTCGTTTGCAATGTCAGAAGCAATTGCGGAGTCGAATTCATGGAGTTCGAGCCCTTTCGTGAGTTCGGCACGGATTTCTATGTCAGTTAGATCAACGTCTGAAGGAAGAATAATGTAAGCGTCTGGATTCGCTTTTTGCCAAGCATTCCTGATAACTCGTGCCAAAAGGCGAAGCATTCCGCGCGTTCGGTTAAATTGCTGGATGCTTGCAACCCTTTTTGTCAGAATGTCTATGAGTTCGGGGTGGAAGGGGTAGCTACTTAGGATCCGTTCGTGATAAGCGGCGGTATGAAACGCGTCAGGTATCGCCTCTATTTTACCGTAGAGTTCGTGCAACGCATCCGCGGTTTCTAGCGCAGCCTTCGCGTCCCATTGAGCGAACAGACGTCTCCTGACAACCCCTGGTAGTTCCTCCTCCGAGGTGAGGATCTCGATGGTCGCGGTGCGCTTGATGATCTGTTGCATCTCCCTGAGAGCATCGAGGACCTGTTGCGTCCGCTCACCGTAAGCCTCCTGGGTCGACGTAAGCGTGAGTACGACTACGCATTGAGGAAGCTGAGACGCCGCGTCCAGCAATTCGCGTAGGAAGACGACGGTTTGTCGGGCGAGTGTGGTATCTGCGTATGGTATCGCCGCTGCCTTCTCTAGATAGTGGGCGATCTCGTCGATTAGTATGAGGGTCGGTTGGCCCGTGAGAACATCCTTGAGTTTCTCTACGCCCGGTGTGGTTCGGCTATCGTCCGAAGGTTTGATCTTCCTGAAGGCCGGCGGTCCGAGCTTATAGGCGACTTCCCCCCACATGGTTATCGCTGAGGGGTCGGGGTTCGTGCCTACGAAGGAGACTACTCGGGTATTTACTGGGATCTTTATTTGCGGAAATTCCCTCGAAGGAATACTTCTTTGTCTCGCCAAGTGATACAGAGCTATGAGCGCATGGGTCTTTCCACCCCCCATGAAGGTTTCCAGCCGCCATATTGATTGCACGTCCTCGGCGTTAAGACGTGCAGCCACGTTCTCCAACAGGTTCTTCAACGACTTAGTTGCGAATGTTTTCGAGAAGAATTCTCCGGGTTCATTGTAGATGCTTGGAGCAGTGCCTCCTGAGACTTCCGCGAGGTTAGCAGCGAACCTTACGTCCTCGAGCCTCTTTGCTTTGATGTCCTCGTGGGGAACATTAACCTTCCACACCGGTACGAGATTGAGTGGCAAATTAGGTTCTTGAATGTCGGTCTCAATCCTTGACATTTAACGATTAAACTTGAAAAGGACCGCAGGTCGTAATGGCTTCTCGCATTGGAGAAAAAAGTGACAATGGATACTGAGGAGGCCTATATCGAGTCCAGGCTACCGCTTGAGCAAATCAGCATAGAGTGTGCGAGGGAGGGCTCTGCAGCGCAGCATCCACCACCCAACCGGCTTCACGTTTGGTGGGCTAGGCGACCCCTGACGGCGTCTCGAGCTGCTGTCCTCGGTTCTCTACTTCCGAGCACTGTCTCGGACCGAGAGTTTCTGGAATTGCTGGGGATCAAGGGAGATCCAGTTGCCGCTCAAAAGAAGATTCAAGAGGCGACCCGGACGGGAATAAGAGTTCCTGATCCATTCGGCTACGCCAGGGCCTTCACTCATAATCTTGAAGAATCCCAGCTTAGAAAACTAAGAGCCCTCTACGAAGAACGGTTTGGTTCCGCTAGTCCTCTTGTCCTAGATCCGATGGCCGGAGGAGGCAGTATTCCATTTGAAGCCCTCAGGGCCGGAGCCCGAGTAATCGTCGGAGAGCTTAATCCAGTAGCACAAGTAATTCTAAAGGCAACTCTAGGTTACCCTGCTAGGTTCGGTCTCTCTCTTTTAGAAGATATTGCCAAATGGGGGCAATGGGTCAACAGCCAGGCACGAAAAGACCTCGAGGAGTTCTATCCTCACGGTAATGGCGAGCATGTCCTTGCTTATCTTTGGTCGCGAACTGTTCGTTGTCCGTCATGTAACCTAGTACTCCCCCTTTCCCGAAACTGGTGGCTCTCAAGACGGAAAGGGAAGAAAGAGAAAGTCGCAGTTCGGCCTGATGTTCCGGCCACAGAAGTAGGGGACGAAGTAGACTTCGAGATTGTCGATCCTGACAAGTATCGATCTTTTGACCCGAGCAAAGGCACAGTTGGTGATGGAAGATCTCAATGTCTAAGATGTAAGAATCCTATTTTGGACGACTACATTAAGGCAGAGGCTCAGCAAGGGCGAATGGGCCACAAACTCTACGCGGTCTTCATCGAACGCAAAACAGGTCCTAGGCATTCAAAGAAAGGTTTCCGCCTACCAGGCGCAGAGGATCTTAACGCCTACGAAAAAGCACGCAATCTGGTTGATCGGGGCGCTTTTCGAGGAGTAACGCAGGTTCCCAAGGAACCCTTCCCACAGGGGTCAGACAATCGACCATTGTACTACGGAATGTCTACATGGGACAAATTCTTCAACCCAAGACAGTTGGTCACTCACGCATCGTACATGAGCCGTGTTCTGGAAGCCAAAAAGAGGATATTCGAGAGCCTTCAAGGAGGCCCTGAAAGAGCGACCGCAATTGTGACATATCTCGCACTAATGCTAGACAAGAGTCTCGATTACGATTCGGTTCTGTGTCCGTGGCATCCAACTCGCGAAGTGATAGCCCACACTTTTGACCGGCATGACTATTCATTCATCTGGTCATATGGCGAGATGAACTTGATTGTTGACGACCTAGGATTTGAGTGGGCCATGGGTCAAGTACTTGACGCGTACAAGGGACTTTGCAAGTTACTCAACGGCGTGGACGCCTCCTTCACCAAATTTGACCTGGGGTCATCTACTGATCTGTCGTACGTTAGAGGTCTGGTAGATGCTGTCATCGTTGATCCGCCTTACTATGCAAATGTAATGTATGCGGAACTCTCAGATTTCTTCTATGTTTGGATGAAACGAGTCCTGAGCGACTTGCATCCTGGTTTTGATATGCCTCTCACCGATAAGGACTCGGAAGTCGTCGCCAATCGATCCCGTTTCAGAGATCTAGGGGTTAGCGCTGAGGGAAAGGCAAGAGAAGACTACCAGCTTAAGATGAGCCAAACTTTCAAGCAGGTATATCGAGTACTCAAGCCCAATGGAATCCTTGTCGTCATGTTTACTCACAAAGCCACGGAAGCTTGGGATTCCCTTGCGTCCGCCTTAATCGAAGCAGGTTTTCAAATCAAGCGGAGCTGGCCGGTGAGAACAGAATCTGAGTCCAGCCTTCACATAGCCAAGAAGAATGCCGTAAAGTCAACTATTCTCCTCGTAGCTCGGAAGACAGGCGATAGGGCTAGAGGCTGGTGGGAACACGAAGTCTACCCCGAGATCGAAAGAATGGCCGAAACCCGAGCGGCCGAGTTTGAGGCCCGTGGAGTAGAGGGAGTCGATCTCTACATATCCACCTTCGGACCCGTCCTTGAGGTATTTTCACGGTATCGAGAAGTAAAATTTGTGACTGGAGAAAGAGTTCTGCCTGAGGAAGCGTTGGAAGTGGCACGAAAAATTGTCACGAATCGAACCTTCCTGAAATTGGTTCCAGGCGGAGCTCCGGGAATGGACGAATCGACGAAGTTCTACATCCTGGCGATGTACTTTTATCATGCACGACAATTCCCATTCGATGAAGCGCACAAACTAGCTATTTCAGTGGGGACGGATTCGAATGCGCTGCGTGATCAGGCGCATATAATCAATAAGAAGCAAGAAGATGTAATTGTTCTGGATGCGGCAGAAAGGGAACGCTCAGGCGACATAGAATTGGAGAATCCCTCAGACAAACCTCTCATTAATGCGATTCATTCGGCCGAACTTGCCTTTCAGAGGGGAGGGCTCAAGGCCTACAGGGCATTGGCTGCGAAGTTGAACCTAGACACCAATCCGGACTTTCAGGATGCACTCAAAGCACTCCGCGTGGCGTTGCCTGACACCGACCCGGAGAAGGATGCCATGACCTCTCTAACGAATGCCACCGCTTCTAGAGCCAAGGGGTCGAGAATGGAAGACTATCTGGACCGTTAATTGTTCGAGCGTTTGTTTGCCGGAACCAATATCGCTCCTGCTGCCAGCATGTAGGTAGCTTGCTTTCCCCTCTGTTTCTCCAACAGGGCGACCCGGGCATTGATCTTCTCGGCTATCTTTCTGTAACGATCGTACTCGGACCTAATTGCTTGAGTCGCGCTGATTACCTGCAAATGAAGAGCCTGCCGCTGTTTAGCGTTCCTAAACGACCTTGCTTCTTCCGTCACATCTCTTCCTCGAACTTGCAAGCCCGATGGGTCCAACCCTATCGATGAGAAAATATCAGCTACCTCTTGCCAGTGTCTTATCTGTCCTGCGATCTGACTGACATCGATGAGACCGTCAGGAAGTCGGTCAACGTTGGGATACTCTTGAATATACCTTAGAGCTATCAGACGTCTCACATGACCCTCAATAGTCGACAATGCCTTCGAGTGAATTCGATTCAGAGAACTGTCCAGTAGCCCCTTCCGGCGGTCGTGCTCGTCCTGATCTTTTTTGGTCCATTCTTCGTTCAGCCTGGCAAAAAGCCGCCCCCACAAGTCTCGTGAAACCCTCAAGGCTGCCCCAATCTCGGTCTCTGGATTCTTGATCGCGAGAGCTATGTCTGAAGCCTTCGGTTGGGAGGAAGTGCCGAGCGCAGTACGGCCAATTTCTTGAAGGAGAGGCTCGAGAGATGCCGCTTCGCTGGTCTGGAGCGTCTCTAAATCCGTCGAGACTGAAACGATCTCCTCCCTGTGCAGTAGCCCCTCAAGCTTGGCCTTGTAAAGAAGGACAAGATTAGGACGAGTGATGCCCATACTGGTTATGATCGTGAACTTAGATTCTGGGCCTACTCTCCATCTCTCAAGTAGATACTGGAGCATTGGGCTTCCATGAGCAACTAGCCTCACGTCTTGGAATCTAGAGTCTTCGGCAGAGAGGTCTTCAGCAATCTGAGGGGAGAAAACGACAGGCATTTCTCTCTCGAGTCCGTATGCTCCCATCAAACGCATTGTCTTGAGAGCGGGGTCGCTCAGCGTGAGTTTGTAAAGTCCTTCAGGATCAGAGTGGGTCAACGTCATTTCGCCTTTTGAAACTTGAGATGCGACCTCAACAAACGTTCTGATGTCGTCCGTTCGAATGGGAGGGCTGACCCCAAATCGTGCGATGGCAGACTTGTCGAAGCCAGAAAATAGAAAGTCTTGTGCTCGTTCCTCTATTTCTTGAGCCTGCTTGTAGTTAGACTCTATCCAATCGAGCTCCGCATTTATCTTTACCAATGCCTGCTTTGGCGGGTATTCGAGCGCATAATTCTCGATTTTTTCCAGAATCGGATGGAGAGGACCAACAACCGTCTCGAAGAGATGGATTCTTGTTCGAAGTCGAACATAGACCTCACCGTCGATTGTATTCTCAAAGAACATGTTGTGGATTTCCACGTCTCTCCGCTGGCCGATTCTGTCCACACGTCCGATCCTCTGTTCTACCCGCATCGGGTTCCACGGCAGGTCATAATTGATGATGATGTTGCAAAACTGGAAGTTCTTGCCCTCGCTGCCCGCTTCAGTGCTTATCATTATTGACCCAGATCGCTGAAACTCTTTCACTGCATCATCAGTGCCCACTGACTTCCACTGGGACCCATCCGAAATTTCCCCTCCTTTACCAGAGTAGCAGACTATCCTGCCCTGGTAGGTCGTAGACAACGATTCGCGTAGGTAGTCGAGCGTGTCATAGTATTGGGTGAAAATTATGACTTTATCCGCACCTCTTCTAAAGATCTCGGCTAGAAGCCTTTGCAGTCTTTCGAGCTTCGTGTCCGTTGTCAGGGATTCGAGTCTAGCTAGTAATCGTTTTACTTGGCCAATCTCCTCGTCCACTTCCGCACCGAATTTCCTATCTTCATGGTACGCTTGTGCTCTGTCCTCCTCCGCGTAGTCTTCTTCGTCTTGCTCTTCGGGGAGCTTTAGCTCATCGAGCACGCTAGCTTCTTGCCCGTTTCTCACATTGTTTAGGTACTCTAGACGTCTATCAAGGGACGTCTGAATCGCACGTAATGAACTGGTGAGGCGCTTCCTGTAGGTCGCCATCACGAAGCCGAGGGCCTTTCTGTTCTCTCTTTGCGCCTTCTCGTAGAAGCCTCGTATGTACTCACCCAGCTCATTGTAAATTTCCTCCTCGTCCGGTTTGCCTAACGGAAACAGATGGTCCTTGGGTATTCTCTTTGGAACAAACAAGCCGTATTTTCGAAGTATTTCTCGAGTGTTTCTGAACATGAGCCAGCGAAGAGGTGTGCAAAGTGTTAGGATTCTCTCGAGATGGCGTTGGAACGGGTTATCATCTAGCTCTTGGCGTGAAGGTTCTCTACCACTTGGGTGAAGTATTTCGTCGATGCGCCCAGCACTTCTGCCCGATTGCGCGATTTCCCTCTGAAGGAGTTGTCGGTCGTAATCTCCCCACTTGAGAAAGTCTCTAGCCATATCAATTCGGAAAGATAAGTCAGCTGATGTCTTGACTATAGTGTCTAAGAAGAAGCGTGAGAAGTGGGAAGCGGTGGCCCACTTTCCGCCAAGCCCGACAATGTTCATCAGGTCGTAGAGTTCTTCGATTCGCAACTGCAGCGGTGTTGCGCTGACGAGTAGGAGTCCTTCTGATCTGTCTTTGAGTCCTTCCCCACCGTCCCATCCGTCGACAAGTTTGAACAGTTCATTCTTCTCGTGTTTCGTGGGGTCCCTTCGGATGTGGTGAGCCTCATCGACGATTATGATATCCCAAGGTTCTGACTCGAGCAGAGCTCTGCGCCGGTTTTCCCTCTGGACTAGTTGGTACGACACAACAGCGAAATCCACATCATGAAAGGGGTCTATCCCGGTTTTGGCTGCCTCTGCGTAGTCTATTGAGGTGATCTCTTTGCAGAAGATGTTGAACCGTCTGCCTAGCTCGCCAATCCACTGGTTGACCAAGAGCTTCGGCGCTATTATGAGGACTCTCTCTATGATGCCACGCATTTGGAGTTCTTTGACCGTCAAGCCAACTTCAATCGTCTTTCCCAACCCGACCTCATCGGCGAGAAGAAAACGGGGTGGAACTGTGCTCACGATGCGCCCTGCGACAGTCAACTGATGATCGTAGGGCTTGACCTTGGAGGACGCCGTCAGGAGGGCTTCTCCGTTTGTCATGAAGGGGGCAGACTCGATGATCAAAGCTAGAACATAGAGACTCCATGCTTGAGGACTCGAGAAAGTGAGAGTTCGTAGCTGCTCCTCTATTGAAGGGGGCGGCGGTTCTACACCCTGTTCTGGTATAATGCGTTCTTCGCCCTGAAGCATCACAGAATAGTTGAGTCGGCCGTTCTTCTGGTCGACAACATGTGAAATGACCACTGCTGGAAGCTTGTTGGCGAGGACCCTCTGCCCTCCCTCGAACGCGACCCTCTGTATTCCTTCTCGAAGATCTAGCTGACTTCCGCTGTCAGTGACTACTTGAAAAGATGGTTTCGAATAATCTACGGAAATGACGCGCCCTAAAAAGGTCGAACCATCAGTCTGCGTCTTTACGCGACAGCCCTCGATTAGGTACCGTGTAAAGCCGACAAGGGGAACCGGGAGAAACGAGTTGCATTTCAGACAAACAGGTACCCCTCGTACTATCATAGCCCTGTCAGTTGGTTCCAAGCACTCGGGACAGCGGGGTTCCAGGTAGTCCGGGTCCCTGTCAGGCGCTTTGGCCGGGCGATATTTCAAAAGTTCTTTCTTTGCGGCTTCGGGAAAATCAAGAACTCTCAATCCGTGCGTCTTGTTTTGCCAGAGCCTGTCGAAGTCTTGCTCCTTGAGCGAGATCCTGTTTCTAGAATCGTCACCCTTCCAAGAACAATAGACATCAATTGCCTCAAAATTATCCTTGAGACCCTGAGGTGTTTCATTCATGGAGCCTGAGAATACAACCTTAGCGCCGTTCTGGTCGACGAAGATGCCCCATTTCTCGTGATAGGGATAAGGAGTCGGTAGATTTTCTTCACCTGTTGTGATAGCAACTTTGATGTCTAGCTTTCCCGTACCAATAAGCCAAGCTAATGCTTCAATGCGTTTTATCGTGGTCTCGTCAGCATGGGTTATCGTCTCTCTAATCTTCTCAACAAGAGCCTCGTCCAGCCTCTGCTCGTATCCCTTCTTGATCATCTCTATGTCTTTCTCGGACAGGAGGGGATCGACGACGAGACGCATCGTGCCATTGTTTCTGACGAGGCCCGCAACTCCTCGGGCTACAAGGTTGAGCACTCCTGCGGAGTAATACCCTGCGGCTCGGTCATAACTGACACACTGTTCCAAGCATGGAATGTAAAAATCTCTAACAAGATCGTCTTCTCCGCTGCGATATCTTAGCTTGAGTTCGAGGCCACTCAGTCCCATCCTGCTTGGGAAAGGGAGATGCTGCAGAGCGGACCAAGGATCAGTCTCTTTGGACTCTGCGAGAAGCACTTGTACTCTATTCTCATCGACTATCATGAATCCAAGAGGTTCAAAGTCTTGCTTGTACCCAATAGCGCCGTCGAACTCGGAGCGGGAAAGTTGGATACCTTTGAGGTCTGCCAGGTAGCAAATCAGTTCCCATGTTTTCCCTTCCTTTCCAATCTCCCCCCACAGAGACTTTGCAAGAGCGGGGTTGCGGGTCTTACGGGAGACCTTCGCAATCGAAACAAACGACTTGCCGTCATAGAAGATGACGGTATCCCCAGGCTGAAGCCTATTCCAACGGCCCAAATTCTTCTCGCTCGGCTCTACTCCCCAAATTCGCGATGCGCTCTCTGTTCTCAGTATCGAAGTTGACGCAGCCTCGGGGTCAAATTTTCGGACCACTTTGGCCGGGACCCCATTTGTAACGGTCTTGTGATAGTGTGCTTGAGCTTCTGATGGTTCAATACTGAAGAGAGCTAGATTCAGTCTTCCACTCCCTCAGATGAGTCAGACGCCATCCGATGACGAACTCATAAATGTATGAAAAAGGAGTCGCATCCAGAGCCTCAACTTACGCCAATCTGATCCCGGAGTTTCCAGGTCTTCCGCATCAATTTGTATAGTTCGACAATATTTTGCCAGTTTACTACCTTTGCTACATCCCGGACTTCGTGGAAGGAACCTGAGAGGAGATTCTGAGCCTCTTTGGCATACTTCTCGGTTGTCACGAGAATAGGCTTGCTGTTCCACTTGTCATATGCGTGTTTGAGCTTGGCCAGAGCCTCATAGAAATTGCCGCCGATTTGAATCTCGAAGGCGTGGCTCGGAATGCCGGTGGCTATTCGCTTCCACGCAACATCCAGTCTCCATCCGTCCATACCATACTCTACCTGGCTAACGAGCCCCAGCATATCCCCCATCTCCTGGATCATTCCACGCAACCCATCATGGTTGGGCCCATCGGCCGACTTGGGTTTCTTTCCGGGCGGAACTGGCAAAGAGGGTGCACCGGGGTTTCTCTCGATCTCCGCAACGATCACTTGGTAGTCTTCGAAGGGGATTGGTTTCTGGAAATTCGCAGGTGTGCCTCTGAGATAGGAGTATGGCGAACTCTTCTTCTTAACGAAGCCTAACTTCGGAACTAGGAGGTCGAAATCGGCGCTTCCGATACGTAGAGGTCTGAGCCTCGCCCTAATCGGATAGATCGCTTTCCCCTCCACTAGCTCGTCAGGCCAAACTGGGCGCGAATCCCGACTCCAAGCCTCTGCCACTTCAAACGCTCCAGTAAAAACCAACGGGCGTGTACCCGTTACGATAAAGAGAATCTTGTCTCCCTTCTCCATTCGACGAGATGTCGCGGCTTTCTCTTTTCTCAAGCCCCATAGGTTCTTGTTAAGAACAACATCCCAGTTGGTCCTGTTGACCGAGAACAGCCAACAATTGTGTTCGGCGAGACCTTCGCTGGCTTCCGATTTGCCGCTAGCGAAGAATTGCTCAACCGACAAGTCTGGATAATCCTAGCGTTTCGGGACGAACGCATTTGCCTCCGTGAACTGGTCCGGATATCGAAGTGCTTGGAAGAAGAGCGGTATTCCAGAAAACGAGAGGGGTGAAACCGGCCCGACAGTCATGAAAGAGTATTCTTTCTGCCTGGGAGTACTCTGCGGGTCCTTGAAGAGCTGGTAGAGCCTAATCGCCTCCTCGTTTCCTCCGATGATGTCTCTCAGCGCTTGGAGTTCAATCCCATAAGCTAGTCCGAAGCCGAAGATGTAGACTCTGAGCTGGTTGATAATTTCCCTGTCAAGGCTGGATAGTGTCTGACTTACAAACATCCATCCAAGCCCATATTTTCTGGTCGTTCTCACGGCATCTTTCAGAGTAGTTTTGACAAGCTCAAATTCGGGGTTTTCCTGTTTCTCTCGCGGAGCTAACCGGTGAGCTTCGTCCAAGACGACTAACGTGTTCAGGGCTTTTCCCTGCTTGAACGTACTCTGTGCCTCAGAGGTCAGTGATCTTATGAATTCGTTGATCACTATCATTCTGATGTCATCATTCCAGAGAATGTTCGATGGGACGTCAGTTTCGGATAGGTTGATTATGATTATCTGGCCCTTGGCTCCTGCGGTCACACTTTCCGTCAGATCCTTAATCATGACGTGCTCCTTCCTACCCTCGTAGGCAAACAAATTCGCAACCCTCGCCCAGTGGTCGTAAAGGTCGTCGACGTTAGCCACGCTGAGAGCGGATTTCACCCGCTCGCGTAGTTCCTTGCTGGTGTAAATGTGCTGAAGAACATCATCACTTTGTAGCGCTCTGTGAACGGCATCGAAGGTCTCGCGCTTGTGGTAGTCCCACGGTTTGGTTGCACCGGCTATCCCGGAGAGACCCGATCTTTTTCCTGCGAGGATTATCTCTATTTGATCGGCAGCTCTCGCTTGATTCTCGTCGAGAAATATGCCAAGTCTGTTGAAGAATCCCGATAGAGTTAGAACTTTTCTAAAGAGGGCATTCCCTGTCAGAACGAGGTTATGAAGGTCGTAGACTTTGATTTCCTTCAATAGTTTCTTTGCGAGAATTTCACCGATCTGAGCCTCTGTTTTCAGCTTCGCAAATTCGCCTTGGGGGTCCAGAACGAACATCGTCATCTCTTTGTGCCTTGAATAACCAAGCATCAGCATCTTTGACAGAACCGATTTTCCAGATCCCGTCTTGCCAAAGACTCCAATGTGGTACGCTTCCCCTGCTCCTCCCTCTTCAAACCCAAAATGCTTGAACCACATGGGCAGGAGGACGTTAGAGCCGTACGCTTTCCCGAGGTAGAAGAGCTCGTCAGCGTAATCTGCAAGCAGGTCATGCATGATCTGCTCGTTGACCAGCTTGATGGAAGTGCCAGTAGCGGGCACTGTGCCTAGCATACTGGGTTCATAGCCATTAGCGGTTTTTCCAAAGACTGAGCTGACCAACATCGTTGCGTTGTGTGTATCCTGCCTTTCAGTGATTGGGTCCACTCGTCCTTTCTGACGAATCAGTCCTCGCATAGTGGGATCCTCGCTCCAAACATTCCTCAGCCTGATCTCAGTGATCTGACCGAGTGCATAGTGGTCGCTGGCTTCTTGTGTGAAGTTGAACATGCTCAGACTTCCGACCAATTTCTTGTCCGCTGCGGTACCGAGAACATCAAGAACGAGGCTGTTGGTTGAAGATGGGGATCCGATTACACCTATTCTTTCAGCGTGATCGAAGGAATTTTTCAGTGGATCAGTCGGCGTGGTCTCTCGCCTCTCAATATTCTGTCCGATAACCTTGCATGGCTAGGAATATGCTACCAACATCTTGTGTCGGTCCCGACGCCATTTCCATCGTTGTTGCCTTTCTTATCGCCGGTAGGGCTGTGCTCAGATGTTTTACCATTCGGTCAGCCAGGTATAAGGGATAGGGTTCGACAATACCTGGGGCTCCACATTGCAACTGGAAGGATTCAAGAAGTATCGATAGCCGGCTTGGGTTCTTGGCAACAGAGGGAGAAACCTCGACCCGAAGCGCGGGAAAATAATCGTACGGTCGATAGTACAGAACACTCAACTCGTAAATTGAGGATACTATTTCCTTTGCCCTGTCCTTCCTTGCGCCGGGCAAGCTACTAAAATGCCAATCTTCTTCTGGCTTAATCATGTCGCTGGGACCTATCAGTTCACCGCCTTTCAAAATGTATGAAAGTAAAGAGCGATCTTCATGCTTGGATAATCCAACTGCGGATGAAATCTCATTTCTGCTCGTATATTTTGGAACGCCTGCAAAGATCTTGTCCGTTCTCTTAGAGGCAAGGATCTCTGCGTAGTAGTCCAACGCGGACCCAATCCGACCCAGCAAAATCCGTGACAGTTCTTCGGGAACCTCACCGAGTCTAGCAAGCGCTTGGTTGAGATGTATCAATGGAGTTGTAAGGGACCCGTCAAGAAACACAACATCATGTGGGGCGAGGGCTGCCAACTCTAGTTCCATCGTTACCATAACCGCTCGTATGATCAGAGCGGTGGCTTCCCTGTGGGCGACAGTGGAAACATCACATAGATGGTGTGGATGGGGCCAATGTCTTTTCTCGCTGGGAGGCGTCAGCCCTTCAACGGCCACTCCTGCCATCGCAGCTATGTCGGTCGACAACAATCTCTCTATCGCATAAGACCCATCGACGCCACAGGTGGTCGGATACCCGTGGGATCGGATGATCGCCGAATCATTTCGCAGAAGATTCTGAGAACCCAGTGATTCCCTTATCTTCTCTTTGTGCGATTGGATTTCCTCCAAAGAGGCCGAGAGCTGCTCGCCTAGACGTTTGTAATGCGAGAGCATCTCCTCGACTAGGGCCTCAGGTAGGTCCTCGAAAGGGGACTCTGGACCTATTTTCTCCATTTTTACTCCTTTTCACCGGATTGCCCCTAAGAATAAAAGGGAGGCGACGCACTTTCCCACAGAGTTAGTATTTTCAGCCCAATTCAACTCGGAAAAATGGTCGAGAGATGGTTAACACAAGGGTCAAGGACCCTCAGAATCGGAAGATCAACAGAAAGCTGGATAGACAAAAGAAAGCCAGAATGAAACAAAACAGAAAAGCCCTGCTCGACCCTTTAGACTCTGGCTCGGGCTCCCTGGCTGAGATACACACCCTGAAAATAGCAGAACTCAAGAAGGAAAGAAACGCTCTAAGGGATACGAACAAACAACTTCCTACCCTTACTTCCGAAAAGTCGCCCTTAAGGAGTGATGCGAAGTGACCGTCGCAAAGTCCGGTTCGGCGGCAAACAAGTCCTCGCCACTTCGCGATCCTGTTGAGCAATATAATGCTCGCCTTTCTATTTTCGAGAATTTCTCGAGAGAAGTCTCCAGGATTCTCGACTCTGCCCTAAGGAAGGCCGGAACCAGGCCCCAGAGCGTAACGTGGCGAGCCAAGGACGCTACGTCGTTTCGGAGGAAGCTTGAGGTTGAGGAGGGAAGGTATAATGATCCGCTCTCCCAAGTCACCGATCTAGCCGGTGTAAGGGTTATTGTTTACTATCCTTCGGATGTTGACAAGGTAGCCAACTTAGTCGAAGAGAACTTTCTCGTCGATAGAGCTAACACTGAGGATAAGCGAAAACCTACTGACCCTACTCACTTCGGATACGCTTCACTTCACTACGTTGTGCAATTGACTCCCGACAGGGTTAAGCTAGTCGACTACAGAGATTACGAGGGCTTGAAGTGTGAGATCCAGATTAGGACTGTCTTGCAACATGCCTGGGCGGAGATCGAACACGATACAGCCTACAAAAGCACGGTCGACATCCCGTTTGAACTTAGGCGGAACTTCGCAAGCATAGCAGCCTTGATTGAACTAGTTGATCAACAGTTTGAAGTTCTTACTGACAAGGCCAGAAACATTCAGGAGAAAGTCGGGAAGGAGATCGAGGGAGGTCGTCTTGAGGCCCCGATTGATTCAGAGTCGCTCGTCGCGTACTTGAAGAAGAAGCATCTAGGTGTTTATCCTCTGTACGACGAGTCCATCACGGGATGGGTTCTCTCTGACGTTGTATCCGAGTGTATTGAAACTGGGATCAAGACTCTTGAAGATTTCGACAAGGCTGTTAGGGTTTCTCCGGCCGAGAAGATTGAGCGAGCCTACAAGGATTGGCGGAGAGGAGATCTCTTTGGCGGTCTTAAGCCCATGAACTCTATGACCGCGATCAGGAGCGTGCTGATGTACAACAATCCTGAGAAGTTCATGGAGTTCGTGAGAGAGAAGAGGAGCTGGGGAAAGTACTATGGAGTGCTCCAATTTTATGAGCGCATCGGAAGACTAAGGCAATCAACCCTCGACCGTTAGTTAGTCCAGTCCAATCTCTTCCTGCTGCATCGTGATTTCTTAGGCTCAGCCTAGGCTCGTTCTCTGAATGTGTCTATTCCGCCCTTCGAGTCAAATCGGAGTCGGCTACCTATTACAAGAGAAGGGAGGAAGGGATGAGAGAAACTGAAGGCGAAAGTAATCTATGATCCCACGCGAATCGCCAATGACGAACGTCCTTCAACTAACTAGAAGCAACGGAATCTTGCCCCTGAGTCCCCGCGGAAATTTGTTGAACCCTGGGAGGAGCAACTCGTCGGTTCCATGACATAGTGTAACCCTTCGGTCGAACGACCAGCAGTTTCGCTCTCGTGTCTGAGCAATAGCCTATGGGCAGCTCAACTTTCTAGATGTCGAGTCAGCGGAGCGACTGGCGCGGGCGCCTTAACGCTAACCCCTCACGGATGGAGCATGAACTAGCCCTCAAGCTACAAGATGACCGAGTGAATTATCTAACTCAAGTCGAGATCCCCGTAACCACGGCCGACTTCTACTTCCCGCTAGAATCTCGACCGTTGATCGTGTTCGTCGATGGCCCGGTCCACCTAAAAGCAGCCCAGAGGATGAAAGACGAAGAGCTTCGATCTTTATTACGAAAGAGAGGGTACAGGATCCTGGAACTGAGCTACGGTGGCTACTCGGATAAGAAAAGAGACGAACTATACCAGGAAATCTTGAACGGCCTCGGAAAGTAGTCTGGATTACTTTTTTCGGGGTTCCTAGCGTCGACTTCGTTTGCCATGCTGGTATTCTGCGGCCCAGTTGAGCAGGGAATGAAGTTCGTTCTCGACGTTGAATCGGTAGGTTTGAGCATTTCCTACTCTTCTACTCTTCTGGACCATGCCGTGTTTGGTTAGGCGGTCGAGTGCCGTTTGAACAGTCTTGTAGTCGAGCTTGGTGGACTCGGAGAGCATGGAAACGGTTTGCTCCATGTTGCCCACGATGCGGGCCTCATCAAGGACTCGGGCTACTGGCCCTCCGAATAACGAGTGGAGCGGTCCATCTGCGATGATGTCTACTTTTCTCATATCTCTCAAGAGAGATTCCTCGTCTGCGCGTATTAAACATTGCGTATTTGTCCATGGACATTGGAATATTTTCCGAGGTCAGTAATTGTCAAGAGTCGGAACAGTCTTCGACGTAAAGGGCTTCATAATGAACAAGCTCTTCGAGAAGGGCTACGTCACCGCAGGCGCCCACCATGGAAAGCATGTTAGCATAGCGGACGTTAGAACCAACTATCCGTCTCAATATCACGGTCTCTTCGCTAGGGCGATCGAGGAGCTGAGAAAGGAGGGATTGATTCTTGTTTTTCCCGGTCGCACGGGTAAGGGAGGCGGTCTGCAAGTCGCCGCCATGAAGGAAACTCTAGTCAGTTCACGGCCGTTGATAAATGCCTACAGAAGCCGAGTCAAACTGCCACGCTATAACAGAGACTTGACAGGATTTATCTGAACGCTTGCATCGAGGCCTTAGAGCTGATATCGCTTCGATTTCATTCTCGTGTCTGAGGAATATAGCCACGGACCTCTCAACCCAATGGGCTGAGAGTTTCAATTCAGCTAAGAGCGCCGTAGCCCCTGTCTAGTATTGAAGAGGCGCAATGAAAATCACAACGAAAGCTAATGGAAAGCTCCTCAAGCCCTGGAAGATAGCCGAAACAGTCTTTCACGCCGAAGAGACCGTAAGAGCCGAACACTTAGAGCTAGTCCAAAAAGCTCACTTAGTGCCGGAGCCCGAGCGTAAGAAACACGATGGTAGAGATATTTTCCAGCCTGGAGAAGTCTTCTTCATAACAAAGGAAACAAGCAAGGGACCGATGAAAGTCCCTCACGTCCACTGGAGGGCCATAGTAGACTGTGGAGAACACTACCGCTTCCTCAACCCAGACGGCACACTAGGAGAACGAGTGACCTCTGCGATCACAGTTAGAAAAGAGATCCAGCCGTAACAATCCAGGCTAAGACGCGACCCGCCCCCGCGCATCCAGTAGCGGTCTTCCAGTCCGGACTGCCTCCTTGACGTAGGTACTTTTTCGCTGGAGGGATCGGAACTCGTTGACGGTGTACCCGAATGCTTCCAGAGGGATCTTGCTCTTCCACTGCTTCTGGAGATACTTGAGCCTCTCTGGGAGCTGCATCTTGGAGAAGTCGTCTGATACAATTATCAAGTCGACATCGCTGTCCTCTAGGTACGTTCCAGTCGCTCGCGACCCCGCCAGAATCGCTTGGTGTACGGTGATGTTTCGGGCGAGCCTTCTAACGTAGTTCTTGGCTATTCTCTGGGCATCTTCTTCCTTAGCCATTGCACCAGCTCGCCTACTTCTCGGAGGTATCTTTGGGCCTGCTCCTTTTTGAACAGTGTCCCAGGAACCCCAGGGCAGCGTGGCTGCGTGAGGTGTAGAATCTGAGAGCGAATGTATTCGGAACCTGGGAGCGCTGGTTACTAAATTCCTACATGATTGACGAGGAGTCATCTTGACCGAACGCTCACAAGGAAGGAATCAACACCGTTGTCGTCGCTCAGACCCACCGCTTCTAGATCGCACCGCTGGCCACTTCTACTCCTCGCTCTCTTGGCGGTCATGTTGGTGCCGATCGTGGATGTCCACGCATCGGGCTGTTTCTCCGCCTGCAATCTGAACGCTCAGACGAATATCCCAGGCAGCGACGCGAGCGTCTGGATCAGACTCGACAACTCCACCGCCTCGGTATATCGCCTTCCCCATCTGTTCTCCTTCGCCAACGCGACGGTACACACGCTCCAAGTCCTCAATCTCACCCTCTATGCGCCAACAGGCGCCCGCTACATCTGGAAACAGTGGACTTACTCTGGTGTGCAATGGACTCCATCATCCATGATGCAAACCCCAGTGATGCTATACAACTACACTGGAGCAGCATCATTCACAGCGGAGTTCACCAAACAATTCCAGTACGCGTTGACCTTCACGGATGCCGGCGGGCAACCGTTGGATCCTAATCCAACCTCTGTCGTGCTTTCGAGCAACGGTTCCACGATAACAACATCAACATATTCGGGTCAGTGGCTGTCTGCTAGCACCTGGACTGTCACTTCAGCGACATGGGAAGGCTACCAGGGGGCGTTGCTTGCCCCGAAAATCTTGAACCTCACCTCGGGTTCGGCGACCGTAGTGGTTGGGGTGAGTGCCTACCTAGCGTCGGTGAAGGTAGTGGATAAGTCATCTAACCCCATTTCAGGAGTGTCGCTTACATTTACTTTCGCGAACGCCACAAGTAGGACCTTTACGACTGACAGCCAGGGCACGGTTCGCCTTGGTCGCATTCCGCTTGGGCCATACTCCACGCATGTTTTGTACCAAGGACAGGATCTGGGAGTATGGTCCGAAGACGCATCCATAACTCCCCTCGCGACCATACAGGTCAGCTGGTCTCCCCCGCCACCTCCTCCACCACCGCCTCCCCCACCCACGACCACAACACCACCCTCATGGCCCAGCGGAAGCACTCTCACTATTTCCAAGGCAAACTCGACAAGTCTAACGTTGACCTGGACCGCAGCCACAGACAGCTCTGGAATCGCCCACTATCGGATACTCCAGGAAGCTACGGTAATAGCAACCGTCTCTGGAAACGTGACCTCCTATACTGTCACGGGGCTCATCCCGGGAAACTCCTACGAGTACCAGATCCAGGCTGTCGACGGCTCGGGAATCGTCAGCTCGAATGGACTGTTCGAAACCGGGACCACTACAATGCAACAGACTTCCGCATACTCATCCTCCTACCTCATTGTCGCAGGCGCAGTCGCCGGACTTGGCGTGATAGGAGCCTCTTTGCTTCTATTGCAGAGGCATAGTCGCAACCGATCGAAATCAAACCCTCAACTTCAACACCATCAGTCTCTCCAGTTGGCTCATAGACCAACGTCTCTGGAGGCTACGAACTAGTCTTGTCGAGTTCAGAATAATAGGTCAACAGGCCGGAAATGTTGTGCAAGTCCTCATGGCTGCCAAAGTCACAGCCTCCCCTTGGGCCTGTCCCCTGTAAGTGTAGTAGAACGCTATCGTTACCAAAAATGTTCCTGCAGTGGCAGAGAATGTCTGAGAGATAGTTCCACCTTGGTTGCTACTACCGAACTTCACGATTACACTGGAAACGGGTCCACTCGAGGGTGCCGCAGGCAAGACGTAAGGGTTCCCCGATTCGCTGTAAGCGATCACGTTAGTGGGATTCAGGGTCGCACTGTCAACAACATAGAATGGGACCGCAGTGCCTAGCCCGGCCGAGGAATAAGGTGTGAAGACCAACGCGGTGTAGACATGGATGGTCACTGAGCTGTCACTAGCCGTGTTCGCCATCTTCAGCCAGAAGACAATGCTAGTCCCGGTCGAGACTGCCCACGCTGGCTGTGACATGGTTTCGGATCCTTGTGTAAAGTTGAACGATCTGTAGTCGAGAAAGATTGTCACGGGACCCGCGGTTTCCTGGAACCTGTTCTGAGCCTGGCTGGCCAACTGCGCCAGAATCTGGTTGACCTGAGTCTGAAGGTTCGCCACATCTGTCGTTAGTGTCGAGACCTGGCTCTGAAGGAGCGATACGTTCGATTGCAACGTTAGGACCTCGGAGTTTAAGGTCGCGATCTCGCTGTTCAGCGTGTTAACCTGCGTCTGGAGCGCGGAAATCTGCGCCTTCAACGTACTGTTAACAGTGCCCACCAGCGTGTTGAGCGATGTAATCTGGTTGTTGATGCTTGCAACCTCGCTGTTGAGCGTCGCGATCTGGCCTGCCAATGTGTTGTTGACTGATCCAATACCGCCCTTTAGGTTGGAGAGCTGATCACTCAGCTTGTTCACCTGCTGCTCGTAATAGTAGACGGTTGCAATAGTCGATGTGGGAATGGTCACCAACAAGACGAGAACAGCGACTTTGTACGCTGCAAGAGAGAGCACTAGTCCCGCCCCATTCCTCAACGCGTAACGGCGAAGGTGAACTGGTTGTTTCTAGCAGTGACAATTACGATGGTGTAAGAGTAGCCGGAGGTAAAAGTGAAAGCGGTGCCGCTTAGCGTACAACTGCTGCAGCTTGACCCGATCAGAACTTTGACCTGGACCACAGCTCCAGGAGCAACCGTGGGTCCAGACCAGGCGAGGTTTGCATACTGGTTTCCTGACGAATCCTTCACGTAGTAGGTGGCGAATGTGACAGAGGATGTTCCACGATTTCTGATAAACAATGTCAAGTTCGTCCCGGAATTGAAAGAGGACCCTTCCAGGCTTAGAGATTCAAGCCCGGAGAAGACGGAGGTTACATTGACCTGGATCTGGATTGACCGTGACACGCTTCCGCTCGTCCCTGTTACCGTTATTGAATAAGTACCGACAGCTGTCGCATTGCCTGTTGAGACTGCGAATAAAGTGCTGTTAGATTTACTGTTCGCTAGAAACAATGGACTTACTCCGCCAGCGACTCCGAGAAAAGCGAAAGGCGCAGTAACTGTCAGGGAGACGTTTCCGACAAAACCGTAACGGCTAGTCAAGGTCAGGTTATCCACGCTTGTCCCACCCCTAGACACTACCATCGATGACGGACTGGCCGTTATGGCGAAATCCGGGACCGGCGATATCACAACCGTCAACTGGATGCTATGCGTCTTCGTTCCAGTAGTCGCCGTAATTGTAGTGACGTAGTTGCCGGTAAGCGCGCTGTCTCCGGCCGATACGGTTAGAGTTGAGTTCGCCTTTCCTCCAGCCACTGGGGTCAGGACAGTCGGGTTCAGCAACAGCGTCAGCACCCCTGTGCCGTTGGCGGGCATTGAAACGTTCAGCGCGGTAGCGTTGTTGAAACCATTCAGACTTACCACTGAGAGAACGGTCGTGGTCGAGGAACCTTGCTTCATGCTCAGCGACGTCTCAGAAGGCGTAAGGGTGAAATCGTTGATCGGCGGTGCGGGCTTCGGGCTCAAAGCGTTTACGAGCTGAGGATCAGCCATGAACACTCCAAGCACTGATCCCAGAACGAGCAGGGACACTAGGAATAAAGACCAAAGTGGAACAGTTTTCTTAGCAGCCGACCCGCTAGCTAGGACCTGGCTCAAGAGCAGAGTCCGATAGGCGAGAGTACTCCAAAGTTTCTTTGTTACCGAGACAGGTCAGGCACAGGTGCTCGTTGTTCTGGGATCCGAACGCATCGTTCTAACCTGTAGGCTTAACCCGTTGCAGAGACCTAGACTACTCAGGTAAGAATCATGCTGGTAACGCGGAGTTCGGCCTTGATCTTCTGGGTCCTCTTTCTGACCACGGCGTCGACAGTCGCGGGTTTCATGGCTTTGCCGGGTGGATACCTATCGCCGCTCGCGAGCCCTTCGCTACTCGGCGCGACGGGAGGAATAACGGGAAGTGTCTCCATCGGCCCCCTCGTCCCCGTTTGCCGAGTATTAGAAAGCGCAGGATCCACTCCATTCTACTACAACCAAATCCAAGTAATAGTCACACCGTCATCAGGTCTCGCTTTGAACGTCCCGGTGAACTGGGTCACGGTTGAGGGTTGCTGGGCGTCTGGAACCTTCAAGATCGGTTTGAACCCGGGAGTATACTCCCTGACTCTCACGAGTTGTGCCCGGCTTACGGCAAGTATCCAGCAGCCCATCGGTTTCGGTTGTTCGGACCTGCCGAGGACTGTCATCGTTGAATCTGGCGCGTGGACTCAAGTCGATATCTCGATAGGAACTGGAATCGAATAATCGCGGGCTGATAGAAGTGTTGAACCAGGCCAAACAGGGACGCGCCAAGAGTTTTGCGGGGGAGGGAACTGTTTACTGGCTGATAGTCAGTGCAATCCTGTTAGGCTACCTGACCGTTGCGGTTGCCGTGGCCGCCGGCATCCTCTACTTCGGATTCATCATAGCACTTGCTATGGTAGAGGCGGTACTCGCGTACGCCTGCTGGACCATGAAAAAGTGGGGCTTCCTAGCCTCAACCCTCTCCGCCATAGTTGTCGCGGGCCTCGCCTTCGGAATCCTCTACACCCCTATCGGCGACCTCCTCCTTCTCTTGCAGCTCCAAGTCGTCCTCTTCGCCTACCGTGCCCACCGGGAACCAAGGCAACTCAAAAGCCAAATCTAAGGCTTGGACAGTATTCTGCGAAGATCTCTCGTGGCTCCGTCTTATTCTAGCCTGTGACAGCAACAAGTCCAGGCTCTGCCGTCGCCAGCTTCCGCCTTCTCTGCAACACGAATCCTGTCGCGACAGAGAACGTGAGGGCGAGCACAATTGTAGTCACGCCAGCATACAAATAGGGACGTGAAAAGAGGACAGAACTAGGGCCCATTGCAACCAACCCGGTTGCATTTACCGACCCATTGTTGAAGTAGTGCAGAGTATAATTGCCGGGACCAGATAGCTCGAAAATGCTCGTCTGGAAATCCGCGAACCACCCGCCAAACGGAGTTCCGCCATACTTGGTCGTGACCAAAGAGGCGGTTAGGTTTCCCAAGGGGCCGCTGAACCACAACGGCGGCGCGGGTCCTAGTTGCGAGGAAAACTCGAAAGTGAAGATTGCATATCGCACTTCGAATGAGGAAATGGTCGAGCTAGGGGTCGTCCACAATACAGGACCAAAGACGAAGCCCACGCCCCCGGGCGGAAGGGATGTCCCCCCTCCTATCCCCGCTTGGATTCTGACCTGATAATCCATTATGAATTGGCCTTCAAAACCCGGTCTTATGATGGTCCCGTTGCCATTGCCCGCGGATTCATGTTCGCCGTTCAAGACGGCACTAACAATGCCGCCCTGATCATCGGGAAAAGTCCAGACGACAGCGAAGACTCCCCAGCTCAACATCGCAATTATCGCTAGTAATGTTAGAAAGATGTGAATCCGGCTGGTATTGATCCGTCGAGTCAAGGGCTTCCCGAGAACTCCACAGCAATTATGGAAGCTTGGCTTTATTCTTGTAAGATTTTCGGCATGACCGTTAACCCTTACCCCGTCGGGAAAATTGCCGTAGTGGGTTTGATAACTCCATAGTCTTGCGAATCGGTCCTCGGTCTTGCATGGTATGTTCGAGTAATCTTGCTTCGTCGAGTTCTTCCCTACAGTCCGTGCTTCTCCAGTGGTTCGGCTAATAAGGCTCGGAATCGCTTGTGCTTGGCACTCTCTCGAAGATCGCTTCGGATCAATCGTAGTGTTTCGCTGCAGAGCCTCAATGCTGATCGGTAGATTTTCGCGGTCTCCTTTGTCCCCCTTATTCCACGGGCGATGGGATAGTCGATTCCGAGCTGGCTTGGTCTCTTCTTCGCCTTCAAGACCTGGTGCCAGAGATAGTTCTCGCTGATAATCGAGATATCATTCAGCGCAATGATGGCTCTCTCTACGTGATGGGCTATGATTTGAGCTGCGTATCTCGTCATGTACTCGTCTCGGTTGCGCCAGCCGTTCCTTAGCTTTCCGGAATATTCGATGATGTTGTGGTATGTGTCCCAGAGAGATTTCTCTAGGATTTGCTTAGAGGGCTTCGCAGCTCTCCAGCGAGCTAGAATCCGCTTCAGAACGCCCTTAGGGTCATAGAGCACTTTGGTTGCCTTTGCGCTTCCCCGAGCCCAGAAGAACGCTTTGGGATCGCTAAACTCTCTCTCCAATTCCGCAACTCTGAGGAACCCTACCCCGACATAGATGTCTCCATCGAAGTAGGAGAACTCCGACGGCTTCGTTCCCCGACTCGTCACAGCCACAAGGTCAATGTCACTGAACGGCCCCGGCTCTCCCCTTGCCACGCTTCCATGAACCAACACACCTACTACGTTACGATAATCTCTCTTAACAAGAACCACGGCGCGCTGTGTCGCCTCATCAAAGAGCCGGTTCAGCTCGCTCTGAGTGAGACTTACCACCGAGGACAATCTTACTTGAAGGTCTCCATGGGAATTTCTTGAACCTTACCAGAATAAGCTGGCAGGCCCATTGACCTGGTGCAATCCTTCGGTCCAGCGACCAGGCAGTTTCGCTCTCGTGTCCGAGCAATAACCTACTTGCAGCTCAACCTTTCAGATGTCGAGTCAGCGGAGCAACTGGCGCGAGCGCCTACATGCTAACCCGTCACGGATGGAACATGAACTAGCCCTCAAGCTACAAGATGACCGAGTGAATTATCTTACCCAAGTCGAGATACCTGTGACCACGGCCGACTTTTACTTCCCGCTAGAACCGCGACCGTTGATCGTGTTCGTCGATGGCCCGGTCCACCTGAAGACAGCCCAAATGATGAAGGACGAAGAACTACGAACTCTATTGCGAAAAAGAGGATACAGGTTCCTAGAACTGAGTTACAGTGGCTACTCGGATAGGAAAAGGGACGAGTTATACCGGGAAATAATGAGCGGCCTCGGAAAGTAGTAATGTCCCGATGCTCCGTGAATCAATTGGTCCTACAGGGAATCTCTGAATTTCTGCTCGGAGATATGAGC
>Ga0137380_10000483_pt1 | contig 28649 bp, 26 predicted proteins | sample SagtaG_17_FD_104809 | JGI IMG/M metagenome (GOLD analysis project Ga0137380, IMG submission 104809) | Vadose zone soil microbial communities from Sagehorn Ranch, Mendocino, California, USA - Sage2_L_100_16 metaG | ecosystem: Environmental > Terrestrial > Soil > Vadose zone | place: USA...
AAGGAGTCTTCGAACGGGATCGGGTGGCGTGCGTCCGGTCACCAGGAAGGGATTCGATGTCTCGCGGTGCGACCCCTCAAACTTCGTCATACCGGAAGCAGCGAACGACGTGGTCGTTCACCATGCCCACCGCCTGCATGTGGGCATAACAGATCGTCGATCCCACGAACGAAAATCCTCGGCGTTGCAAATCCGCGCTCATCGCATCGGACTCCGCCGTCCTCGCGGGAATTTGGCCCATGCTCTTCCATCGGTTCTTCTTGGGCTGGCTGCCGACGAAATTCCACATGTACTCGTCGAACGTTCCGAATTCCTTCTGAACCTCTAGGAATGCCCGCGCGTTGCGAATCGCCGAAGTAATCTTGAGGCGGTTTCGGATGATCCCATCGTCGGCCAAGAGCCTCGTCATGTCCCTCGCCTCGTACCGAGAAATCTTTCGTGGGTCAAAGTCGTGGAACGCAGTCCGGTAGCGCTCACGCTTCCTCAGGACCGTCAGCCAAGAGAGCCCGGCTTGCGCGCCCTCCAAGACCAGGAACTCGAACAACCTCCGATCCTCGTGCTCCGGCACGCCCCATTCTCGGTCATGATATACCGTCATGAGCGGGTCGACGGCAGACCACTCGCACCGGACCTTGCGGGTCGCTGATGAACGCGCCACTGCCTCCCGTATCCGCTCGCGCTACATAACGGGTCATCCGGGCCGAGCTTAGGGGAACTCGCGTGACCCGGACGGCTGCCGATCGAAAGCGACCTAGTCGTTTCCGAGAAATCGTGTGAGACTCGGGCAATTCGGCACGGGCACCCGCACCGAAGGAGAAAGGCGCATCAGGAGCGGCGCATCTCCGCGTCTCACGGGCTCAAACGGACGAAGATGATCGTGGCCGGGGCCGTCTTCCCCTTCGCGTAGATCATTTCCAGCGAGCCGTCCTCTCCGAGTCCGAGCATCGTCGGGCGTCGAGGCGAGACGGCCATGTTGTTCGTCTCGTTGTCGACAACGGTCAGGGTCGCGGACCAGACGCCATTCGAACACCGCGTGTATGCCACGGCGCCGAACTCCGCCCCCCACGGTGGGGAGAGCGGGGTGTCGATCGTGAAGAGATAGTAATCCCCCGTCTTCGGGTCGACCTGGAGGACTCCCCACTCGTTGTTCGTCATGAGGAGGTTGGGGGTGTCGGCGTGCACCTTCGCCCCGGACGCATCGATCCGAATCACTCCGTACATCGTCGTCCGCGAGATGTCGTACGTCGCGACCACCACGGATCGGACGGGATCCCACGTGAGGTCCGTGGCATCCGAGAATCCCCGCGAGGCATTCGTCTCGTAGGCGAGGTCCTGGGTCCCCCAGGTCCAGCTGGCCCCGTTGAACGTCGCCGAGTTGAACACGAGGGTCGTCAGATTCGAACGGGGACCGCGGTTCCCCATCACGTAGATACCGAATGTATCGGGCCGTTCGATCACGTTCGGGTGGATCGGCTCGGTGTCGCTCACATCGACGATGACGACGTCCGGTGCCGCGGAGAATGGATTGGACACGCTCCGCCAGCCGCCCGCGAACGTCCATCGCATGGCGAACACGGTCGAGGAAGAGCCGGGGACGGCGGAATTCCACACGGCGACGATGCTCCCGTCATGGGCCACCGTCGCGGACGCATACTGAGCCGACGTCGCGACCACCGCTGGACTTCCGTAGGAGACGGAGACGATGTTGCCGACGAGATCGCGGTTGATCTGCACCGGTACGTCGACAAGGTCTCCCGCGGCGGGTCCGCCTTCCGCAAGGACCCGCATCGTCAACGGAGTCGTGAGCACGGTTGCCGGTCTCCGATAGGCCACCAAGGGCGACGGCGACTTGACGGGGATCCCCCACGCACCCGGTGACGCGGGATCATTATTCGCGAAGGCCGTCGACAAGTTGCCTTGCGCGTCCACATAGACTGCGAGATATTTCCCGAACGGATCCCGGATCACGTCTTGGCTTCCCGGCATCCCGAGGCTCTCGTTCCCGACCGCCGAATCGGTGGCCACTTCGAAGATCCTCGTGGGGGCCGATCCCAAGGGCGAAACGAGGAGCAGGCTGATGATCGCGATCGCGATCGAGAGAAATGCGGACCGTCCTACGGCATGGCCCATGGTGTTGCTCGCACAGAGTCCACGGACCTGGCCGTACTTAGGCGATGGGTCCACAGACGCGAAATCGGGGGCCAACTGCAAGATATGTGAACACAAACCAGACCCGTGTGCCCGTGGGGAAACCGCGCGGAGATGGCGTCGTCGTTGTCGCCGCGGGGACCCTATCCTACGATACTCGACAAGGGTGCGAAACGGTGTCCATTTGGCAACCTAATTACCTTTGAATCGGCAGGACTTAAGCGGGCAGGCACGATAGTGAAGCCACTCGATGGAGCAAGCGTGGTCCGGTCCTCACGCCCCCGGCCACTTCTCCGCGCCACAAGGCTGGCAAGGCCTTGTCCGCGAGCCGCCCGTGGGGGCCCATATCCTCCACATCTACGAGGACCCGGATCGAGAAGTCGAGGCCGCGTCCCTCTTCGTCATCGAGGGAGCGCGCCGCGCCGAGAGGGTCTGCTGCGTCGGCAGCCCGCGAGAACTGTCCTCCATTCGACGACGCGTCGAGGAAGCTGGCCTTGACACGGATCGACTGATCCGAGACGGAGCGCTCGCGCTCGTGCGCCAGCTGGACCTGAACGGCGGTCCCAAGGAACACGATGAGACCTCACGTACGGCCCTCGATCGCTTCATCCACGCGATGTTCCAAGGAGTGCCGGAGCGCTACCCGAGCGTCCGCTGGTGGGGGAATCGGGTCGCCCGATTCTTCGAGAACGGCCTCTTCGACCGTGCCCTGGCCTTCGAGCAATTGTGCCACGAACGCCGGGAGGTCCTCCCGTGGTCCCTGCTGTGCGCCTACGACGCCCGCAAGCTGGACCCCGAGCGACATGCGGCGGCGTTCTGGGACGTGCTCCGGAACCACAGTCATCTGATTCCCGCGGGCGAGCTCGGCGTGGCCCTGGAACTGTTCCCGAACGGGGTGCACGAATGATCGACGTCCGCGAGGCCCTCGACGAGATCCAGGCGCGGTCCGTGGATGAGGCGTACTGGCGCGCCCTCGAGAGGGTCTTGGGGACCTTGACCGCGCGGACCCTCCGCGGGACGTTCCGGGCGAAGATCCAGGGAGAAGGGATCTCCGAGCGAGAGCGCGTGGCGCAAGGACTCACCGAACTGTTCGCCTCCCAGGCGAGGACGGTCGAGGAACTCGCCCGCAAAGAGAGCTCGCGGAACGCCTCGGGACCGCGAGACGACATGATGGAGGAACTCGGCGTCCACGGACACTGGGTTGACTTCTCCGACGCGGCCTCAGAGGCCCGCCGGGCGATGGCTTTCGTCAAGCGTGGACTCGCCCGAGGCGCCAAGGTCGTCGCCCTCCTCCCGTCCTCGGATATGGATGCATACCGAGAGGAGGCCGTTCTTTCGGGTCACGAGGAAGACCTCGACCACGGGCGGTTATTCCTGTTCAACGCGGCTGAGCACCTGGATGTCCTCAAGACCGCGGGGGTGCTCGCGGTCCTCCTCTTGGCGATCCAGGGCATGATCCAGGTCGCCCGAGGCCAAGGATATTCCGAAGTATGGTTCATCGGCAAGATCGCGTCGTCCCTGTTGGCGTCCTCGCCGCCCTATCAGGCGCTCGCCCTCCGCATGGAAGCGGCCATGGACTCTCTCGTTAGCACCCTCCCGATCAGCTTCTACTGTCCCATGCCCGACCGATTCCCCGGGGATCCCACGCTGGTGACGGAACTCCTCTCCGGGCACGGATGGGCCTCCGTCGCCGAGCTCGCCCTCCGTTCATTTGGCCATTGACCCGCCCGCAATTCGCAGGGCGGTCTGGCCGAGTCTCCACGCAGTAGATTCGCATGTCACATTCTGAGTGGGGCCTCGATGCCAAAGGCCGGGCATACGAAGCGTGAAATCGCCGCAGCGTATGCATGGCGGGGGACGAGGGCCACGAGTGCGAAAAAGGTCCTGGATTGGTTGCTGGAGGAAAACCAGCCCGCGGTCCGGTATCTCGCCCTCAAGCAGCTGGCGGGGAAAACGGAAGATGATCCCGATGTCAGGGCCGCGCGCAGATCGATCGCGAAGACCGGATGGGCCGCGGAGATCCTTGCGAAACAGAATCCGGATGGATGGTGGGCCGGAGAGCAGAGCCTCTACCAGCCGAAATATCTCTCGACAAACTGGATGCTCCTCATCTTGTCTGATCTCGGGCTGACCAAGGAAGACCCTCGGATCGCGAAGGCGTGCGACCTGTGGATGCGCCGGTTCACCAAGGAAGACGGCGGCTTCGCCATGGACGGTGCGAAGAGGGGCCACCTCTGCACGACCGGGAACATGGCTCGGGCCCTCGTGCGGTTCGGCTACGCCGATCATGCCGCCGTGGAGGGCGCCTTCCAATGGCTCGCCAAGAACCGAGACAAAAAAGGCGGGTGGAGCTGCTTCGGGAGCGGTCGGAACCTGGACTCCTGGGAAGGGATGAGTGCCTTCGCCGTGTATCCGCGGGAGAAATGGACGGAGGAAATGAAGAGCGCAGTCGCCCTCGGGGCCGAATTTTTCCTCGAGCGAGAATTGCATCGCCAGGGAGATCCCTACGAACCTTGGTATCGCTTCCACTATCCCATGCATTACTATTACGATCTCCTCGTCGGACTCGATTTCATGACGTCGCTGGGGTACGGCAGGGACTCGCGCCTCCAGCACGCCTCGTCCCACCTGGAGAAGAAACGCAGATCGGATGGCCGGTGGAGCCTCGATGCTCTCCACCCCGACGTCGGAGGGACTATGTCCGAGTGGTACCAGAAGCATCCGAAGCAAATGCCAACGCCGTTCGCGTTCGAATCTGTCGGTGCGCCGAGCAAGATGATCACCCTGACGGCGATGACCGTACTAGAGCGATTGAAACCGGCGCGATAGCGAACCTGGGTCCACACGGACCCTGCGACACACCCCCATCAGTCGATTCGTTCGTACGCGGGCATCGTCAGGAACTCGACGAAATCGTCGCTCAGGGCCACGCGTTCGAACAGCTCGCGGGCGTCCCTGAACTTCCCGCGATCAAACGCCTCCCCTCCGATCGAATGCCGCACTTTCCCAAGCTCCTGATCGATCGCCTGTTGAACGAAAGCGCGGTTCACGATCGGGCCCTCGTTCAATCGAACGCCATGGCGGACCCACTGCCACACTTGGGAGCGGGCGATCTCCGCGGTCGCCGCGTCCTCCATCAAGTTCGAGATCGCGGCGGCTCCGACGCCCCGCAGCCAGGATTCCAGGTACTGAAGGCCCACGTTCACGTTGCCCGCGATGCCGGCCTGGGTGATCGTCCCTCCCGGAATCCGAACGTCCAGGAGATCCTTCGCGGACACGCGCACATCCTCGCGGAGCAGGTCCACCTGATTGGGCTTGGACTTCAGGATGCCGTCGAATACCTCCTTCGCCACCCGGACCAGATCGGGATGGGCCACCCATGTCCCATCGAAGCCGTCGTTCGCCTCCCGAACCTTGTCCTCCCGCACCTTCGCCAGCGCGATCTCGTTCGCCTCGGGGTCTTTGCGGCTCGGGATGAACGCGGCCATGCCGCCGATGGCGTGGGCCCCCCGACGATGGCACGTGCTCACGAGCAGGTTCGTATACGCCCGCATGAAGGGGACCGTCATCGTCACCCGGGCCCGATCCGGCAGGATGAACTCCTTCCGATCCCGGAACTTCTTGATGATGCTGAAGATGTAGTCCCACCGGCCCGCGTTGAGGCCCGCGGCGTGGTCCCGGAGCTCGTACAGGATCTCCTCCATCTCGAAGGCCGCCGGAATCGTCTCGATGAGCGCGGTGGCCTTCACGGAGCCGACCGGGATCCCGAGGGCCTCCTCTGCGAACCGGAACACCTCGTTCCAAAGGCGGGCCTCCAGATAGCTCTCCATCTTCGGCAGGTAGAAGTACGGGCCGGTCCCGCGGGTTCGAAGCTCCTTCGCGTTGTGGAAGAAGTAGAGCCCGAAGTCCACCAGGCTTCCCGAGATCGGTACACGATCGACGATCACGTGCTTCTCCGGCAGGTGCCAGCCGCGGGGTCGAACCAGAAGGGTCGCGGTCTCCCGGTTCAGGCGGTATTCCTTCCCTTCGGGACTCGCGAATTGCAGGGTCCGCCGCACGGCGTCGAGAAGGTTCAACTGGCCCTCGACGACGTTCCGCCACGCGGGCGTGTTCGCGTCCTCGAAGTCCGCCATGAACACCTGGGCGCCCGAGTTCAGGGCATTGATCATCATCTTCCGATCGGTCGGCCCGGTGATCTCGACCCTTCGATCGTGCAAGTCCGCGGGGAGAGGTCCGATCTTCCACGACCCCTCACGGACGGAGGCGGTCTCCGGAAGGAAGTCGAGCATATCGCCGCGATCGATCCGGGCTTGACGCTCTGCGCGGCGATGCAGGAGATCCTGACGCGTCCGATCAAAGTGGCGATGTAGGTCCGCGAGGAACGCGAGGGCTTCGCGGGTGAGCATCGCGCTGTCTCGTCCGATCATCGGTGCGCGGATCTCCGCGCCTTTGACGGCTGGAACCCTCATACGGTCTCGGCTCGACCCGCCCCGGTTCGGCTTCGAGCCCTATCATCCTTTCGTATAGCTCGGGTGTCACATGCATCCGCCGTTGGAGGATGGTTTTGGCCGCCCCCCAGGGAGAGGCCGTCGAGACGGACCGGCGAATGCCGGCTCAACCTCCTTCGCACTCGGCGCCCTTAGAGTGACCATGGAACCGATGGAGCCAAAACCTATTGCCCTCGAGGCACATGGAGCCGCGACGGAGACGGAACCGGGGGAAAGGATGATGACGACGCACGTGACGTTCGCGACTCGCTCTCCCGGGCCACTGCAGGACTTGACCTTGCGGCGCCCTGGCCTCGCGATCGACGCTTACCCGCTCGGCGGACTGCTCCTCCTTCGATGCGTCGGCAATGCGTCGGGAATCGAAGGCTCTCCGGAACTCCGAGACTCGGGGCGCAAGATCCTGTACCAGGCTCGTTCCGGTGAGGAACTCACCCTGCTCCTGGATGGGGGGAAGGACGAAGAGGAGACGATCGCGTCCTTGGCGGAGCAGAACGCACACGTCGTCTCCCCGATCCGATGGCAGCGCGGGGAAGCCCTCATCACCTTGGTCCTGGAGGACGGGACGGACCCTCGCGCGCTCCTCGAACGGTTTCCCGAAGCGCGGCTCCTCTCGAAACGACGAGCCGCGGGGCGACCCGGGGCGCGCAGCTCGCTGTCGTCGCCCCTCTTCCTCCCGAAACTGACGGAGAAGCAGGCGCGTGCCCTCCTCGCGGCCTTCGAGGCCGGCTACTACGAATTTCCCCGGAACATCACGACCGAGGATGTGAGCCTGTCCCTTGGAATCGCGCGAAGCACGTTCGAGCAACATCTGAACCGGGCGGAGCACCATGTGATCCGCGCCATGCTTCCGCTCGTCCGGATGCGTTCGGGTCGTCCGCCCGCCGAAGCCCTCGAAGTGTATTCGAAGTTCAGCCGGGAACTCGGGTTGTACGTGCAGCTGGAGGTCCTCGGCGACCGCGTCGCCAGCGTGCGTCTCGCCCGGTCCGCCCCCAAGGACACCGCGGGTTCCGATCATCCCTACCTGGCTCGCATCCTGGAGCACGTCCGCACGGGCAAGGACGACCTGACGGACATTCCGCTCCATCTCGAGGTCGGGCCGTTCGAGCGGGAGGTCCTGGACTTTCTCCGTACGATTCCCGCGGGCCAGACGGTCACGTACGGAGAGATCGCGAGGCGGCTCGGGCGTCCTGGAGCGAGCCGCGCCGTGGGCACGGCGTGCGCGCGGAACCCGGCGGTCATCGTGATCCCCTGCCATCGAGTCGTCCCGAAATCCGGAGGCCTCGGCAACTATTCGAGCGAAGGCGGTCCGGAAACGAAGCGCAAATTGCTCGAGCGGGAGGGCGCGCGGATTCCCGAAGCGTCCGTGTCTGCCTCCGAAATGGAGAATCCGAGAAATCCTGCGAAGCGGGATGCACGGCCCCGCTCGACCTGAGCGGATTCATCCGAGCACCGGAGGGCCCGCGAGGCAAGGATTCAATCCCGGTGAAGCCATACCGGGTGGTGATGGCGACAAAGAAGAAGCGGTCCAAGAAGGCAGCGAAAAAAAAGGCCTACTACTCCGGGCGGAAGGAGAAGCGCGCGAAGAAATAAGCCCGATCGAAGTCAGTGAGGGGGAACGGCCCTCGGGTCGTCGTAGCGAAACGACTCGAGTTTTCCGCGCGGGACCGGGATGACGACCCGGGACACCATCCCGTGGAGCGAGTAAGGGAGCCGGATGAGCCGCATCTCGCCCGAGGTCACCCATTCGTCGATCGCATAGCGGCGCGCGAATTCTCGGGCCATCGTCACGCGTTGCTTCTGCGTGAGTTGGAAGGCGGCCTCATCGAACACGTGTATGTGGAATCCGCGGCCCGAGTACACGACTCGGAGACGGACCCACCGACGTTTCAACTCGTCATGAAGACCCGCGGCTTGTCTTCGAATCTCCTCGAACTCCCAGTCACAGAACGAGAGGCCTTGGTGCCGCGCCATCTTCGCGGCGATGTCACCGTGGATCGGACAATCGAGGTTCTCCGGATCCAGATCGAATGCCAGCTCCTGGCCGCGAAAGAAGCGGCTCCGCCATGCATGAGCATAGGCCAGTTGAGCCCGTCGCGTCGCCTCCAGGGGCGCGTAGACGTTCCGATCGTAGTAGACGCCTTCCGGCCGGTATCGCAGCAGATAGGGCCGCAGCTCCCGCACGTCCTCGACGTCGTCGATGATGAGCGGGACGTTCTTGAGATGGCGGAATCGCGGCGGGTAGATTCCTGAGTGACGCCCGAGGATCAGCGCGTAGACCCGGCCGCCCGCCGGACGGGCCATCCAGGTCGCGGCCGCACGGTAGTCCATCGTCTCGGCGTAAAAGCGGTGACGCTCCGCGAGCGAGGCCGGTCGAAGATTTCCCGGAAGCTCGTACGTGGGCCGTACCACGCTGGGGAATCGGGCCTCGGGTAAAAGCCTCCCTGGGGCCCAAGGAGTGGATGGAACTCACGGGAGATAGTCGGGGTTCCAGGCCACGTGGGATCGTTCGTCGAGCGCGTCGAGCCGGGCTATGTCCGGTGACTTGATCTCGAATCCGAACACGTCCGCGTTCTCTCGAATTCGCTCCGGGCGAACGGACTTCGGGATCACGACGAGGCCATGCTGGAGGCCCCAGCGGATCAGGATCTGCGCGGGTGTCCGATCGTATTTCGCGGCGATTCCCGTGATGGCGGGATGCTTGAGGCGACGTCCCCTCGTGAGCGGGCTGTACGCCTCCAGCTGGATGCGGTGCTTCTGGCCATACTCGAGGAGCTCTCGCTGATAGAGGAACGGATGGAACTCGACCTGGTTCACCGATGGCGGGACCGGGGTCGCAGGTAGGAGTTCCTCCAGATGTGGAATCGTGTAGTTGCTCACCCCGATCGACCGGGCCAGTCCTTGCTCCCGGATCTTCAAAAGCGCCTTCCAAGATTCAGTCCGCAATTCGGGCGCCGGCCAATGAATCAGATACAGGTCCACGTACTCGAGGCCGAGCTCGCGTCGGCTCCCCTCGAAGGCCCGCAATGCGGATTCGAATCCCTGGTCGCTGTTCCAGAGTTTCGTGGTGACGAAAATCTCCTCCCGGGGGATCCCGCTCTCTCTCACAGCAGCCCCTACGTCTCGCTCATTTCCATACAGTTTCGCGGTGTCAATCAGCCGATAGCCGGATTCGAGCGCGGCCGAGACGGCCTTCCGTGTCTCCTTCCCCGCGCCTGCCTGCCACACGCCAAGGCCGAGGACCGGAATCTTCGCGCCGTCGTTCAGGGTGATGCGTGATTGCATCGTGAGGGCCATCGCGGCCGAGACGCCAGGCGCGCTACTTGAATCTTGACCGTGGGCCGCTCACGATTTCGATGCGATCTCCAGCCCATCCTCCATGGAAAAGGGGAAGAGTGGTCCGATCTCTGTCGGATTGGGAACATGGTTGCCGCGATGTTCGGGTGTCAGAGCATGGTCGAACCGCTGCGGATCGTGCTCGTCCGCAAGCCGGACGCTTCGTTCGCCACGTCGGATCCGAAGGTTTGGGGTTACACAGCGCGGCCGAACCTCGAGGCCGCGGGAAAGGAACACGACGCGTTCGTCGCCCTCCTTCGGACATCCGGCGTCGAGGTCTGGAATCACGACGACCCGCAGAAGGGAAAAGCGGATGCGATCTTTGTCCACGATCCCGTGATTGTGACGGATCGCGGCGCCATCGTCCTTCGGATGGGCAAGGAGCTTCGGCGCGGGGAAGAGGCGTCGATCGCGAAGACTCTTGACAGACACAGCGTGCCCGTCCTCGGATCGTTGCGATCGCCAGCCACCGCCGAGGGCGGCGATCTCCTGTGGGTCGCCCACGATTTCCTTGCGGTGGGCCAAGGTTTTCGGACGAACGCGCAAGGACTCCTTCGGCTTCGCGAACTCCTCGAGGGATCCGGGGTCCAAGTGGAGCCTGTCCCACTCCCGTCCTACAAGGGACCGAAGGCTTGCCTCCATCTGATGTCGCTGATCAGCCTCGTCGACGAGGATCTGGCTGTCATCTATCCGCGGCTTCTGCCGACCGGCTTTCACGTGACTCTGAAAAAACTCGGGTTCGACTTCGTCGAGGTTCCGGACGGGGAGTTCGACAGGATGGCCCCGAATGTCCTGGCGGTGGGCCCGCGGGACTGCATCATGCTCGAGGGAAATCCCATCACGAAGGAACGACTCGAAGACGCCGGCTGTCGAATCCGTACGTACCATGGGAACGAGATCTCCCTAAAGGCCGAGGGCGGTGCCACGTGCCTGACACGCCCGATCCTACGAGCCCGGTGAATCGAGGGACACAGAGAAGTGGGAATCAAATACCCCGAACGAATCGGGAATCGAGGGGAGCACCACGGAGATCAAGGATTCCGTCGCGATCGTCACGGGAGCTTCGAGGGGAATCGGTCGGGCCATTGCCGTCATGCTCGCCGGCGCGGGCGCGAAGGTGGCCGTGAACGCTCGGAAGGAAAGCGAAGCGCTCCGGGAGGTCGCGAAAGAAATCGGCGATGCCCGGTCATGCATCGCCGCCGGCGACGTCGGTGACTTTCGGGCGTGCGGGGACATCGTGCGTTCCGCCACCGCCCGGTTCGGTCGCATCGACATCCTCGTGAACAACGCAGGGATTTTCAGTCTCCGGAAGGTCGCGGACATGGAACCCCGGGACTGGGAATCGATCTTTCGCGTTCACGTGTTCGGGGCATTCAACATGATCCGCCACGTACTTCCGGAGATGCTCGATCGGAAGAGGGGGGTGATCGTAAACATCGCCTCGTTCGTCGCGGTCCGACCGCCAGGACCGGGACGGGTGCACTACGCATCTGCGAAGGCCGCACTCTTCGGGCTGACCCGGGCGCTTGGCCTCGAGGTCGCCCCCAATGGCGTCCGCGTCGTTGGAGTCGCACCCGGACTCACCGACACCGAAATCGTTCGCAAGGGCCTGCCCAACTTGGCGGAGCGGGTATCCCGAGTGCCGCTCGGCCGAATGGCCCGGCCCGAGGAGATCGCCCACACCGTGCGGTATGCGGTCGAGAATGACTTCCTCACCGCGGAAACCCTTCTCGTTGCCGGCGGCGAGTGACCGCACTCGATGCCTCGACCTCCCGGATGCTCCCTTCGAATCCCCGAATTCACCTCGCGGGCATCGGCATCCCGAGGAGTCCCATCTCGTGCGCGAGCGTCTCGCGAAGGCCCACTTCGAGCGGCCGCGGATTGAACCCGAGCGTTCGACGGGCCTTCTCATTGCTCCCGAGGTAGGTGATCCCCGCGAGGTCGCGGAGGCGTTCCGACCGGGTCAAACGCGCGATTCCTCGAAGGAAACTAGGCGAGATTTGAATCCGTGGCACGGGGATTCCCGTGATTCGTTCGGCAATCTGGAAGGCCTCGATCAGAGAATGCCGTGGTCCTGCGAGGATGTACGATTCTCCAGGAACTCCCTTCTCCATCGCGAGGAGGTGCCCGCGGGCCGTGTCATCGACATGGGCCCAGCAGTAGGCGGTTTCCTTTGGCAAGGCGAACAAGCGGCGCCGAAGATATCGGACCAGGGTCGGCCGGACCTCGCTCGTGTCCCCAGGGCCGTAATTCAGGCCCGGTTGCACAATCACGAGCGGGAGGCCCTCGCGGATCATTGGCTCGGCCACCTCGTAGTGCGCGACCCATTTCGTCCGATCGTACTCGGTGAGCCAAGGGCCCTTGCCATCATGGCGGTACGTCTCATCGACGAGCTGACCATGGGTGTCGGAGAAGACGGCGAGCGTGCTCGTGTAGACGCCTTTCGGGATCCGCAGTTCCCTCATCGTGGTCAGGACGTTCCGCGTGCCGAGGACGTTGACGCGTTCGCCCTCTTCGCGGTCCTTCGTCCCGATCTTGTACCAGCCCGCGATGTGGAAGACGCCGTCGACCCCGGTCATGGGCGCCCAGAGAGATTCGGCGACCGCGACGTCCCCCGGGCGGACGTCGACCCCGAGTTTCCGTAGGTCCGGAGCCCGTGATGGATTCCGGACGACGGCGATGACCTTGTGGCCCGCCTCGATGAGCTGCCGGACCACCCGGCCGCCGATGAAGCCCGTGGCGCCGGTCACGAAGTACTTCATCCAAGCCCTCCGTGCGTTCCATATGGACGGCAGGTATTTGACAACCGAGGCCGAACGGGATTCGTCGACCGGAAAATCTACGTTACCCTTGTTCGAGGTTGGACCGGCCGCGAACCAAACAAACGTCCGACGGTCAACCTTCATAGGTCACGAGGTTTTGTCCGCCGTCGAAGGCGTTCCCATGGCCGAACCGCTCACGCATCAGTTGATTCGATCGCACCTCGCGGAAGGGAAGATGGATCCCGGCGAGGAAATCGCGCTGAAGATGGACCAGGCCCTCCTCCAGGATGCGACGGGGACGCTCGCCTGGCTCGAGTTCGAGCAGATGCAGAGGCCTTCCGTCACGGTGCGCCAAGCGACGCAATACATCGACCACAACATCCTGCAGACCGGATACGAGAACGCGGACGACCACCGTTTCCTGCGAAGCGCATGCCAGCGGTACGGGGCGGTCTTCTCCGGCCCCGGGAACGGAATTAGCCACTGGGCCCACATGGAGGCCTACGACATCCCCGGCGAGACCATGATCGGATGTGATTCGCACACTCCTCACGCCGGCGCTTGCGGGATGCTCGCGATCGGCGCGGGCGGCTTCGAGGTCGCGAGCGCGATGGCGGGCGAACCGTACCGCATCACCATGCCCGAGGTCGTGAACGTGCGCTTGACCGGGAAGTTCAAGCCCTGGGTGAGCGCGAAGGATGTGATCCTGGAGCTGCTCCATCGATTCGACGTGAAGTGGGGCCGGAACAAGGTCCTGGAGTACACGGGGCCTGCCCTGAAGGAACTCACGGTGCCGTCGCGCGGCACGATCGCGAATATGGGAACCGAACTCGGAGCGACCGCCTCCGTGTTCCCATCGGATCCTCTCACGAAGGCGTTCCTGACGGCCCAGGGACGTGCCAAGGACTTCACCTCGCTCTCTCCCGACGCGTCCGCGGAATACGACGATACGGTGGACGTGAACCTGGGCGAGTTGGAGCCCCTCATCGCGTGCCCCTCCAGTCCCGACAACGTGAAGCCGGTCCGGGAGGTCGCGGGCACCGAGGTCGCGCAGGTCGCGGTCGGGAGCAGCGTGAATTCGTCATTCCGGGACCTGAGCATCGTCGCGCACGCGCTCGACCACAAGCGTATCGCGCCGGGGATCTCGGTCGCGGTCTCGCCGGGCTCGCGTCAAACGTTGCTCCTCATGCTGACGAGTGGGCTTATGACGAAGCTCATCAAGGCGGGAGTCCGCGAGCTCGAGGTGGCCTGCGGACCGTGCATCGGGATGGGGTTCTCCCCGCCGACACGCGGCGCCTCCGTCCGAACGTTCAACCGCAATTTCGAGGGACGGAGCGGGACGGCGGACGACCTTGTGTATCTGTGCAGCCCGGAGACCGCGGCGGCGACGGCGCTCGAAGGGAAGATCACGGATCCCCGGGACCTTGGGAAGTTGCCGGCCCTCAGAGAGCCGACGAGGTACCCGGTCGACACGTCGGGGTTCGAATGGCCGCCGAGGGACCACGGTTCGGTCCAGATCCTCAGAGGCCCGAACATCGCCCCCTTGCCGGTCGCGAACCCGCCCAAGGACACGCTCGAAGGGGAGGTCTTGATCCGCCTCGGGGACAACATCTCGACGGACCACATCATGCCGGCGGGCGCGAAGGTCCTCCCGCTCCGTTCGAACATCCCGGCCCTCGCGGAACACGTCTTCGAGTACGTCGACCCGACGTTCCCGGCGAGGGCGAGGAAGGCGGGCGGCGGATTCATCGTGGCGGGGGACAACTACGGTCAGGGCTCGTCCCGCGAGCACGCTGCGGTCGCCCCGATGTTCCTCGGCGTCCAACTCGTCCTCGCGAAGAGCTTCGCCCGCATCCACCTGGACAACCTCGTGAATTCGGGGATCCCCCCGGTGACCTTTGCGAACCCGAAGGACTACGACGGAATCCAGCAAGGCGACCGGATGCGAATCACGAACGTCCTCGCGGCGATCCGAGGCCGCGGCGAAGCGACCGCGGAGGACGTGGCGCGCGGAATGCGCCTGGCCTTGCGCGTGAGCCTCCGGCCATACCAGCGCGAAGTGCTCCTGGCGGGCGGCGGAATCCGGTACGCGCAAATGCGTGTGCCCCGTTGAAGTCCCGCGGGTTTAAGCCGAGGCGCCGTTATCTCCGCGCCCGGAGGACCCCAGGATGGTCTTGATCGTGAAGAAGGGGACGGTCCCACCGACTCCTCACACGGAGTTCTACGCGATTCCGAAGGTCCTCACGAAGGAGGAGATCCACGGGTCCTACGGGTTCAGCGGAGCCTGGTCCCGCAAGATCCATGTTCGCCTCTATCCCACGGAACAGGTGAAGCCACCGAGGAAGTCCGACTTCGCCCTCGTCCCCGACTTTCCGCCGGAGGCGGACGTCCTCCAACCGTATCACATCTTCACCGGCCGGATGCCGCACGAGGGTGACGCGATCCGCGGCCGCAAGCCGATCGTGCACGGCACGCGCACGACGCTCTCGATCTCGAAGCCGACAGAATCGATGCCCAAGGAGACGTTCTTCCGGAACGGCGAGAGGCACGAGGTGTACTTCGTCCAGGACGGCGAAGGCGTCGTCCGTTCCGAATATGGCGACCTGACATTCCGCAAGGACGTCTACATCGCGATCCCGAAGGGGACCACCTACCGGATCGATCTTACTTCGTCGAAGGCGTGGTTCCTCCTCGTCGAATCGACGCATCCGATCAACTTCGCCCCGCATTACTTCAACAAGGAGGGACAGGCCACCCTGATGTCGCCCGTCGTCGAGACGGAGATCGAGACGCCGGACCTGCCTCCGTACCGAGACGAGCGTGGCGAGTTCCCGATCGATGTGAAACACGGCGGGGGAAAGATCACGCGGATCACGCTCGGCCACCATCCGTTCGACCTCGTCGGTTGGGAGGGGGCCCTCTACCCGTTCGTCTTCGACGTGAAGAGCCACCACGGCATCGCGCGCGAGATCCATACGGCGCCCCCGATGCACCAGACGTTCCAATCAGGGAACGTCCCGCACAGCGGCTTCTCCCTCTGTTCCTTCGTCCCCGTGATGGCGGGATGGCATCCCCTCGAGGTCCCTGCCCCTTACGCCCATTTCAACGTGGACTCCGACGAGCTGATGTTCTTCTGCAACCCGTTCTACGGGGCCCGCGAGGGCGTCGTCGAGGAGGGGTCCTTCACGTTCCATCCCGGCTCGACGCCGCACAGCCCGCAGGGCAACGCGGCCCAGCGGTCCCTCGCGGCTCGGGGGAAGGTCCAGGCGCGTCTCGCGGTCATGCTCGACACGTACTTCGAGAGCATGCGGATCACGACGCACGGGTTCGCGCACCGCGACCCGCAGTACGTGCTGAGCTGGGCCGAGACCGCTCCCCGCGCCGAGGCGAAGGGCGAGGGCTGGGAGTCTCCGTCCGCGTAATACGAGGCCTGACCATGGATGCCATGACCAATCCGATTCGGCTCGTCTCTCCGACCTTCCGTCGGCAGACCTTGCACCGCATCCTCCGCGACGCGACGCCCTTCAACGGCACCGGCCACTTCCTCTATCCCGCGGACGAGGACGGGAACCACACGAAGGGATTCTTCGCGTTCGAGCGGGTCGCCCGCTCGCCGACCTTCGTCGATGCGATCGCCGACGATATTGCGAAATGGGAGGACCGGACGTCGATCGACGTGGACGTCGTGTTCGCGCCAGCCCAGCCCGCGGTCCGGCCCCTAGCCGAAGCGGTCTGCACGCGCCTCAAGAAGCCGACCGCCTACTGGGAATACCTGCCGAGTGGAAGATACGGAAATCGTCTCGTGGAAGGGTCCGTCCCCGGAGGATCGAGGGCCCTCGCCCTGAATGCCGTCAGTCTGCAGGGACGCTGCGTCGGCCTCCGGTTGCCGCAATTCGTGCAGGGTCTCGGAGGGCAGGTCACCGCAGCCGCCGTCTTCGCCAAGGGCACCGGGGTCCTCGTGCGCGAGACGGAGGACTGGCTGGGCGACGATTTCTACAGCACGATTCAGGTCGACGTGCCGATCTTTCCACCTTCATCGTGCCCCATGTGCCAGGAATCCGGCGCGCTTCCGATCCTGTGGCGCGAGTTCGCGGAGGCGCCTCCGTGAAGCTCGTGCGCTTCTCGGCCGCCGGCTCGAGCCCGCGACTCGGGGCCGTCATCGGACCCTGGAACCACTGGGAGTGGGTCGTGGACCTCGCTGCGGCGGATCCGGAGATTCCGGGCGAAACGGTCGCGTTCATCGATGCCTGCCCGGGACTGAAAGGAGCGACCTGGGACCGCGCCCTCCGCGTCCTGGCGGAGGCCGGACGAATCGGGACAGAGCCGCCTGCGTGGGCGCTGCGGCCGCCCGACGTGCGGCTGCATCCTCCGATTGTCCCGCGCCTGCTTCGGGACTTCCTCGCGTTCCGGGCGCATGTCGCCCGGACTCGCGCCGCGGCATGGACCTCCATCCCACCGGAGTGGGATCTCCTTCCCGCCTACTACAACGGGAACCACCTGAACATCGTCGGGACGGGCGACGCCATCCCGCCGATGCGGTTCGAGACGTTCGGGGGAGGTTCTCCCAAGATCGTCCAGTCCTCGAAGATGGACTACGAGGCGGAGATCGGTTTCGTCCTGGGCCAGGGCGGTCGGGACATCCCGGCCGCGAGGGCCGCGGAACACCTGTTCGGCGTCACGATCTTCAACGACTTCTCGGCTCGGGACATCCAGATGGCCGCGGGGAAGATCGGCATGGGCCCCGCTCCCGGGAAGGATTGGGCGAACGCCCTCGGCCCGTGCATCGTCACGCGGGATGAGTTCGGCGAGTTGCGCGATCAATCCGTGGTCGTTCGGGTGAACAACGAGGAGCGGTTGCGAGACCGCTATCGGACGATGGTGTTCGAGAACCCCTGGGTGCCAGCGGGCGCGCGGGCCCTCTGGTCTTTCCCCGAGATGGTCGAATGCCTCTCCCGGATCCAACCGATCCAGGCGGGGGAGGTGTGGGGAAGCGGCACGATCCCAGGCGGCTGCGAGCTCGAGCGGGGCGATCGCGCCCGGTACCTCAAGCCGGGAGATCGCGTGGAAATCGAGATCGAGGGGATCGGAATCCTAGCGAACTCGATTGGCCCCGCGGTCTGAGTGGCCGGTGCAACAGACTCTTGGCTTCGCTCGCCTAGAAGGTCCGAGGCGAAATCGAGCAGACCGAATGTCAGAACAGCGGCAGTTGGGCCCGCGCGATCTGCGCGCTAATCGAATCGAGATAGTCTCGCATGCGGCGGGCAATCGTCTGCGCGCGGATCACACCGATGACTTTGCCGTCTCTCTGCACGAGGACCCGGCGAATCCCTTTGTCGGCCATGATCTGCGCGACGCGATCGATGCCTTCGTTCGCCTCGACGAACACGAGCGAGCGCGTCATGAGCTCCTCGAGGCGGACTTGGGCAGGGTCCCGTCCCTCCGCGACGACCTTCGCGAGGATGTCCCATTCCGTCACGATGCCGACCGGTCGACCCTCGGCCGACGTCACGAGGACGAAGCCGTGGTGGCGGTCGGCCATCACCTTCGCCGCCTCGAGCAGGGTGGTCTGGGGACGCATCGAGAGGAACTCCGGTTCGACGATATCTTTCGCGTACAGGACCATGGAGAGAGAAGGTAGCGCGTCGGCAGCCTTTAGGCCTTTACATCGCTCGAAGGATGCTCGGTGACGGGGTTCCGGCGAACGGCGGCGGGAATCGCCCCGAATAGACTGATCCCGGCGATGGCGACGAAGATCTGATGGAACGCGTCCATGAACGAGCCGATTTCCACTTGGCCCTGCGGGATCGGGAGGCCGGCGAAGATCGCCTGCATCACGGCCAAGGGCATCCTCGAGGCCATGATCGCGAAGGCCAGCCCGAGACTCACGAGGAACCCGACGTTGAAGAGAGTCGCCGACATTCCCGCGGCAACCCCGCGGCGCACGATCGGGACGGAGTTCATGATCGAGGCCACGTTCGGCGCGATGAACAACCCGCCACCGATGCCCGCCAGGATCATGGGCAGGACCAACGTCGTATAGGGCACCTGGTAGGGAAGAACCGCGAACCAGAGATACGAGACGCCGGACACGAGGAGTCCGCCGGTGGTGAAGAGCCGCGGACCGTACTTGTCGGAGAGGTAGCCGCTGAGGGGACCGACGCTCACGAAGGCGAGGGAGAAGGGGATCAGGAGGAGTCCCGCCGTCAACGCATCGAGCCCGAGCGCCCCTTGGAAATAGAACACGAGGACGAGGCCAACGGCCCCCCTCGACGTCGACGCGAGGAGGTTGCTGAGGACGCCCGCGGAGAAGACCTTGTTCCGGAACAAGGCCAGATCCATCATCGGGGACGGCACGGCCCGCTCGACGGGAACGAACGCGAATAGGCACGCGACGCCGGCCAACAAGAGGACGAGATCCAGTGGGGCCCAACCGGAAATCGCCCCGAGGGTGACCCCGAGGAGGGCGAGCGACAAACCTCCCGCGAAGAGGAGATTCCCCGCGGGATCGAGCTTCTCGCGACCCGGGCGGGCACCGAGCTCCTTCAGGCGGGCGTACGCCCAGATCGTCGCGAACACCCCGAAGGGGACGTTGATCCAGAAGATCGACTGCCAGCCGAGGAGGGCCGTGAGGACGCCGCCCGCCACGAGGCCGATCAAGGCACCCGCGGTCCCCGCGACCTGGTTGAGCCCCAGGGCCCGCCCCCGTTCGGAGACGGGGAACGCGTCCGTCAGGATCGCGGCACTGTTAGCGAACAAGAGCCCGGCACCGATGCCCTGGACGAGCCGGAACAGGACGAGGCTCGTACCGTTCGGCGCGAGGCTGCACAGGCCCGATCCGATCGTGAAGATCGCGAACCCCAAGTTGTACAGCCGGACGCGGCCGTACAAATCCGCGAGTCGGCCGATCGTGAGGAGGAGGCTCGCCGTGACCAGTACGTAGCCCAAGATGATCCAGATGCCTTCGATCGTCGTCGTGCCGGGCAGGTCGCGGATGATCGTCGGGAGCGAGATGAGGACGATGTTCGAGTCGAGCAACGCCATGAACGTCCCGATCGTCGTGTTCGTCAGCACGACATACTTGTACTGCATCGGGGGCACCGCGGGAAGGCCGCCGTAGACCGTCGCGTGTTAATGTACCTGCGTCCCGCGCACCCTACCGCGGTCGCACGGCATCGATCCATCAGGAGAGTTTGCCCCTTGCGACGTCCGCCCATGTGACCCCATGCCACGAAAGGGTTATCGTCCCGTGTTCCACTTTCCACGCGGTGAACGAATGGCGACTCTTCCCGCCTTCCTGAAACTCAAGGTGGACCACAAGACGGTCCTGTGCCGCGACCTGAACGCGTATCGCGCCCTTCGGGATTTCCTCCTGAACAGCGGCTATTCCTCGGTGTACGAGACAGACCGGGTCGGAGAGGCCAAGACCGCCATGGCCACGTTCGCGTGCCTCAGCTCCCTCACGGGAGAGCGGCTCGCGGTCGTCCTCGGCATGAGCGCCCCCGAGGAAGTGTCGCACGCCCAGGCGCCCTTCGCGTACGGCTTCGCGGGCAAGCCGCAGAAGGACGCGCAGACGTACATGCAGCACCTCGCCCTCCGGACGACGGACATCGACAAGCTCAAGGCGTACCTGGAGTCGAAAGGGGCCGAGTTCCTCACGCCGATCTACAAGGACAAGGATTCCTTCGGGCCGCTGCTCCAGTCCTTCACCCGGGAGCTCTTCGACGACGAATGGTTCTTCATCGAGTTCGTGCAGCGCGACTACGACGCCGACAAGGTCGGCGCGGGCGGGACCCAGTTCGTGCAGAACACGGTGAAGTCGTTGTACGTCTCGAAACAGGAAGAGTTCCGAGAGTGGGAGAAGACCGGCAAGAAGCGGAAGTTCCTCGACGGCGTGCCGGAGAAGGAACGGACGAACCTGCTCCGCGACATCCTGATGAACACGGACCCGAAAGGCTACGTCGAGACGGTCGCCCCGATCACGCGGCACGTCAAGCTGACGTGACCCGCTCCGACGGCCCTACCGCCAGGCGAAAGTCTCTTCAGTCCGGGCCCGCCTTACGCGATCCGTGGCCCCGAAGAAAATTCGAGACGCACGGGAATGTCCGAAGGACTGGTCCCCTCTGCGCAAGGAGTCGCGGCACTCGCATCATCGTACGGTGGAAGTCGACGTCTGCCCCACCTGCAACGGAATCTTCCTAGACAAAAAGGAGATTCGGACCCTCACGGGAAGTTCCAGCCTGAACAAGCTCCTCACGAAGTACCTCGGCCTAGATTCGGACAGCCCGCTCGTGTGCCCCAACTGCGGCGGCCTCATGGATGGGGAGGATGCGGGCGATGTCCGCGTCGACGTGTGCCTCGACTGTTTTGGCGTCTGGCTCGATGCCGGAGAACTCGAGCGCCTCGGGGCGATGGACGACGCCGTGTTCCACGAATTCACTCCGGACAAGATCGAAGAGATCTTGAAAGCCAAGGACATCAAGCATGAGGAACACCGGAAGGCCATCCGCACCCTGTTCCGAGGCCTCGGCAGGCCTTGACCGCCCGCCTACCCACTCGACGACGTGCCCTGTCCGGACGTGTCCAATCGGTGGAGGACTTCGTCCAAGTCGATCTGCGTGTTCACGTCGACGAAGGATGACAAGTCGGGATCGTTCTCGCGAAGTCGCTCCGTGGGGACGTACACGCGATTCAGACGATCGACGAGTGCGGAAGGAGAGCGCACGGTCGCAGAAGCTTCGAGGAGTTCCATCACACGATCGCGCCGGTACACGGCTCGGACCGGATCCGGGACCTCGAGCTTGGGGACCGCGGCGTCGTAATCCGCGAGGACTTCGAGCAGCAACCGGTACAACGAAGCTCGCAGGAGCGGCGCATCGCACGGGGCGACCAGCACGAGGTCTCCTCGGGCCGCCCGGAAGCCTTCGTGGAACCCTTCGATCGGGCCGCGGCCATGGCGCACATCGCGGGCGAAGGCAACGCCCGGGAGGACCCGCCGAATCTGCGCTTCTCGTTCAGGAGAACCCACGGACACGATCGTCTCTTCCGCGAGGGACGCCATCTCACGGGCGACGTAGGCGATGAGCGGGCGACCGGCGATGTCCACAAGCGCCTTGGGGCCTCCGAATCGAAGGGATTCGCCACCCGCGAGGATGAGCGCCGAGTACACGGAGACCAGATCGTCCCTCTCCCTGTAAAAGCGAGGGAAGGTAAGATAAGCCGCAGCGACTTCCGGAGAATCGTGGCGTCGAGGCGGTGACAGATGCCCGCAGAGCGGGTGAGCGGCATCCCGTTCGGACTCGGCTTCACTAAGCCGCATAACTACTGGGAGGTCGTGCGGACCGCCTGGCAGAACAAGCGGAATCCCTTGTTCACCTGGCGGATCCTCCGCGACGGCGTCTGCGACGGATGCGCGCTCGGAACCACGGGAATGCGCGACTTCACGATGAAGGGCATCCACCTGTGTACGGTCCGGCTGAATCTCCTCCCGCTGAACACGATGGGACCTCTCGACACCCGAATCCTGGAAGACGTAGGTCGGCTGCGGTCCGTGTCGTCGAAAGACCTGCGCGCCCTCGGTCGCCTGCCCTATCCGATGCTCCGTCGTCGAGGCAATCCGGGGTTCCATCGGATTTCCTGGGACGAGGCCCTCGGCATCGCCGCCCGGCGCATTCGGACGGCCCCGCCCGACCGGATCGCGTTCTTCGTCACGTCGCGGGGAATGACGAACGAATCCTACTACGTCGCGAACAAGGTCGCCCGGTTCCTCGGCACGAATCACATCGACAACTCGAGCCGACCGTGCCATTCTCCGAGCACGACAGGCCTGAAGGACACGATCGGTGTCGCGGCGTCCACCTGCTCGTACACCGATTGGATCGGGACCGACCTGATCGTCTTCTTCGGCTCCGACGTGCCGAACAACCAGCCCGTGACGACGAAGTACCTGTACTACGCGAAGAAGCAGGGCACGAAGATCGCGGTCGTGAATCCGATGCGGGAACCGGGGCTGGAGCGATATTGGGTCCCGTCGGTCCCGGACAGCGCCCTCTTCGGCACACGGTTCGCGGACGCGTTCTTCCCGGTGCACACGGGCGGCGACATCGCGTTCATCCACGGCGTGCTGAAGCACATGATCGAAAAAGGGTGGGTCCGCGACGACTTCGTCTCGAACCACACGACGGGCTTCGAGGCCCTCCGAGAGTCGATCGAACGCGAACCCTGGGAGGAACTCGAGCGGCAATCCGGCCTCCGGCGGCAAGCCATGTTCGACTTCGCCGAATTGTATGCGCGGGCGCGAACGGCCGTCTTCGTATGGAGCATGGGCATCACGCACCATCGGTTCGGCGTAGACAACGTGAAGGCGATCGTGAACCTCGGCCTCGCGGGCGGGATCGTCGGACGGGCCAAATGCGGTCTCATGCCGATCCGAGGGCACAGCGGCGTCCAGGGGGGTTCCGAGATGGGCGCGAATCCGAAGGACTTCGGACTCGGGTTCCCTGTGAACGAGGAGAACGCTGCCCGCTTCGAGGGGCTCTGGGGATTCCGCCCACCGACGGCGCATGGCATGACCGCGGTCGGGATGATTGACGCGGCCCATGCGGGCGGGCTCGACGTGCTGTACATGGCCGGAGGCAACTTCCTCGAGACGCTGCCCGAGCCGGACTATGTCCGCGAAGCTTTGGCCCGGATCCCCCTTCGGATCCACCAGGACATCGTCCTCACGAGCGCGATGCTCGTGGACCCCTCCTACGCGGTCCTCCTGTTCCCCGCGCAGACGCGATACGAACAACGAGGAGGCGGCACGCAGACCTCCACCGAACGGCGCGTGTACTTCTCCCCCGAAGTCCCGGGCCGCCGAATCGGCGAGGCACGAGCCGAATGGGAGATCTTCATGCAATTGGGAGAACGAGTACGGCCTGAGGCCGCCCATCTGATCCACTTCGAGCACGGCGCCGCGATCCGTGCGGAGATCGCGAAGGCGGTGCCGGCCTACGACGGGATCCAAAACCTCCGGGTGAAGGGGGACGCATTCCAATACGGGGGCTCCCGCCTCTGCGAGGGAGGGATCTTTCCCACGCCCGACAGCCGGGCTCGCTTCACGGTCGTGTCGCTCCCCGACCTCGACATCCCCGACGGACGGTTCCTCCTGAGCACGCGCCGCGGAAAACAATTCAATTCAATGATCCAGGGCGACGTCGATCCGCTGCTCGGCGCCGGGCGCCGGGACGTACTCATCGCGGAGGAAGACGCCGCGGTCCTGAACCTCCGCGAGGGGGACGAAGTCCAGCTGTCGAACGAACTCGGTTCCTATCGGGGTCGCGTGCGTTTCGCTCCGATCCGACCGAGGAACGTACAGATCTACTGGCCCGAGGCGAACGTGCTCATTCGCCGCGGGATCGTCGACCCCGCGTGCGAAATGCCGGACTACAACGCCCTCGTGCGCATCGAACCGGTGCCTGCCTCCGGGATACGACCATGAAGCGACCGGGGCCAACGACGACCGCCATGGTGTGGAAGGTACGCGGTGCCCGTCCGAGTCAGGAGTCGGACCAGCTCGCGGCGGAGGAACCGATGGAGATCCGCGTGGAGAGCGGCCCGAAAGAGCAACGGGAGACGACTTCCTTGTCAGTGACGATGCGGACGCCGGGCCACGATTTCGAACTGGCCGCCGGATTCCTGTTCACCGAGGGAATCGTGGCCCGCAAGGGGGACATCGCGCGAATCGAATACTGCACGGATCCCGGCGTCACGCAGGAGTACAACATCGTGAGCGCGGTCCTTAGGCCCACCGTGGACTTCCGCGCGGACCAGCTCGCGCGCCACTTCTACATGACCTCGTCGTGCGGCGTCTGTGGGAAGACCGCCCTGGAGGCCGTCCGCGTCGCCGTCCGTCATCCGATTCCTCCGGACGCGCCCGCGCTCGACCCAAAGACGATCGCCGCGATTCCGGAACGGCTCCGAAAAGACCAGGCGCTGTTCTCCGAGACGGGAGGGCTCCACGCGGCAGGATTGTTCGACGCCTCCGGTCAGCTTTCGAGTCTGCGCGAGGACGTCGGACGTCACAACGCGGTCGACAAGGTCGTTGGGGAGGCGTTCCTCTCAGGTCGGACTCCCCTGGCCGGTACGGTCCTCGCGGTGAGCGGGCGAAGCAGCTTCGAGATCCTGCAGAAAGCCGCCGTCGCGGGCATTCCCTTCGTGATCGCGGTCGGGGCGCCGTCCAGCCTCGCGGTGTCCATCGCGGAGGAATTCGGCATGACCCTCGTCGGTTTCGCGCGGGGAGACCGATTCAACATCTACGCGGGCGCAGAGCGCATCGTGAAACTAGCGCGCTGATCGGCGTTCGCCCGAAGAAAATGAGGTCGAAACTTCTAAGCTACGCCTCCTGCTTCGATGCGACGTGCAAGCGGCGATCCTGGGGACCGGCGGACTCGGGAGGATCATCACCCTCGAACTGGCATCGGACCCTCGCGTCGACGAGATCGTGATCGCGGACAAGCGGGGCGACCGTTCGCGGGCCTTGAAATCCCTCGGCAAGACGGCGACCGTCCAGGCCCTCGAGGCCGACGTGAAGGATCCGTATGCCTTGCGTCGCGTCCTCGCCGACGCGGACGTCGCGGTGAACGCAACGCTGCCGGAGCACAACATCCGGATCATGGAGGCCTGCTTCGAGGTCGGATGCTCGTACGTCGACACGTCGGGGTACAGCCCCAGGATGCCGGATGAGAAGGGAGGCGTCCTCGACCAACTCGGCCGGGACGCGGCGTGGCGGGAGCGCGGCCTCACCGGAATCGTCTCCATGGGATCGGACCCGGGCCTCTCGAACGTGATGGCCCGCGTCGCGTCGGAACGATTCGCGACGATCGACCGGGTCCTCGTGCGGAAGGCGGCGACCGGAGAGAAGGAGACGGACGGTTTCCCGCTCTACTCGCGGGAGATCTTCCTGCACGACGCCCTCGCCCCTCCCGTCGTTTGGGACGGCACCGGATTCGTCGAGCGGGAGCCGGTGAGCGGCGAAGAGGACTACGCATTCCCCGCGCCCATCGGGAAGCGGCACGTCCATCTGTTCCGCCACGAGGAGGTCTTCACCTTGCCCGAACACCTGGGAAAGCCGGTGGCCTGGGTCGACTACAAGCACGACATCCGGCCAGAGCTCGTCCAAGCGATTCATGCGTTCCATGCCCTGGGCTTGCTGGATCCACACCACACGGTGAAGATCGGCACCGCGCACATCCCGTTCCGGGAGGCGTTCCTGGCGGCGATCCCCGAACCGTCGACGCTGATCGGTCCGATGGGCGGCGCCCTCGCAATCGTCGTGGAGATCCACGGCACGAAGACGGACGGATCGAAGGGTGCCGTGCGGGCGTCCCTCACGATGGAGCATCGGGAAGCGAACCGACGACGGGGGACGACCGCGGAACGGTTCCTGACCGCGGCGGCGTCGGCGACGGGCGTCGTCATGATCCTGCCCAAGCGTGTCGCTCGGTCGGGCGTCCTAGCACCGGAGGAACTTCCGCCAGAACACCTTTTGCCCGAGCTCGAGGCTCGCGGCGTGAAGTTCCACATCGAAGATCTTCCCCCCTGAGATCGGTCCCTCAAACATACCTCTACTTGGAGGTACGAGAGTTGGGCTATTCGCCCTCTCCGCCGCACATCCGTTAAATAGAACTCGGACCGTCTCCGCGATTCTGGGAGTGGAGCCATGGCATCGAACCGGACGCTCACCGCGATCCGTGGGGTCCGTGTGGGCCATGCACAGGATCGCCGCCGTCGTACCGGCACCACCGTCGTGCTCCTCGATCCTCCCGCGATGGCCTTCGCCGATGCCCGGGGCGGATGGCCGGGGACCTACGACACCGCGGCGTCCGATCTCGGGAAGACGTTCATCGACCGGCATGCCCTCCTCCTGACCGGGGGCGACGTGTACGGGTTCGATGCCGTCGGTGGGATCCGTCGATTCCTGCTCGAGAAGAAGCTGGCGTCGCCGACCGGCGGGGGGAAGATGCCGGGCATCATGGGGACGAACATCTACGACCTAGGGTTCGCGGACGCGCTCGGCCTCGATTACACGAGCCTCGGATATGCGGCGTGCATGGACGCATCGACGAAGGCGGTGGCCCAGGGCAACGTCGGCGCCGGAACGGGCGCGACCGTCGGGCCCTTCTTCGGGACAGACGGTGGGACGAAAGGCGGCCTGGGTAGCAGTGCCGCGAAGGTGGGGCCGTGGACCGTCGGTGCCATCGTGGTGACGAACTGCGTCGGCAACGTGTACGATCCGTTCCGGAACCGGACGATCGGAGGGACCCGGGACAAGAGGCGGAAAGGGTTCCTCGAGATGGACGATGTGCTCGGGGACTACGTGAAACGGTCCACGACCCGCTTCGGCACGACGATCGGGACGGTCGGCACGGATGCCCCTGTCGATCACGAGCAACTCGCACGCCTCGTCGAACTCGCCCATGACGGGATCGCCCTCGCGGTGCGGCCCGCCCACATGTCGACGGATGGAGACACGATCTTGGGCTTCGCGACTCGAAAGGCCGATCGTCGACGACTCGATCATCGAGCCTTCGATGCATTGCATCATGTCGCGGTCCGCGAGGTCGCCAAGTCGGCCGTGAACGCCGTGGTGTCGGCGAAGAGCCTCGGGGGCGTACCGGGCTTCGAAGACCTTTGACTCGTCGCGAGGGGAACGATTTCCGAATCCGCCGGTCGATGGGTTATTAGCGTTGGCGTTCCGTGCCCTCGACCGGACCCGTCGCCTAGCACGGATAGGGCTCCGGATTTCTAATCCGGCTCTCGAGGGTTCGAATCCCTCCGGGTCCGTAACTCCAGGGTACATAAGGGATTTAAGCCCATGAAGCCATGTCCTCTCCATGGCAAACAACGGTCGACCGGCGAAATGGCGTGCGCTCCTCGGGGACGACGAGGTCCGCCGGTGGTACGAACAATTGGGCCTCGGATCCCACGCGACGGCCGAGGAACGCATCCGCGTCCTCGGGCGATTCTGCGAGACGATCCGTATGAGCCCGAAGGAACTCGCGGACCTCGGGAGAGACGCGAACGGGGGCCGCCGGAAGATCGAGGACACCCTCATGGACTTCGTCGGGAAGATGAGCCGGAAGGGCAAGAGCCCCGGCTACACCGCGAACATGGTGAAGGTCGTGAAGTCGTGGCTCCTGTTCAACGAGGTCGCCCTCGTCCGCAGGATCCGCGTCGGGGACGCGACGGCGACCCCCACCCTCGAGGCCGAGCGGATCCCGACGAAAGCGGAGTTGCACGGGGCGCTCAGCGTCGCGGACGAGCGCGGCAAGGTCATCGTCACCCTCTGCGCCCTATCGGCCTTGCGGCCCGAGGTCCTCGGCAACCGGCGGGGGACGGATGGCCTCACAATCCGGGACCTGCCCGACCTCGAGATCCGGAAGGGGCGCGTCCGCTTCGCCCACGTGCCCGCGATGGTCCGGGTCCGCAAGCCCCTCTCGAAGACGAAGAAGCCGTTCTTCACCTTCGCACCCGCCCAGGCGTGCCGGTATATCGCGGACTACCTGGAGCGGCGCATGGCCCGCGGGGAGGTCCTCGAACCGGGGTCGCCACTCGTCCGCACGACCCCGGCCTGGGAGCGCCGCGGCCGACGCGTCGACAACCCGGCCCACGGATCGCCGTTCCTGTCGACGCCCGCGATCACGAAGGAGATCCGAAAATACCTGTGGACTCAGGTGCGCCTCCGTCCCTACGTCCTGAGATCCTACGCGATCACGAACCTCGAGACGGCGGAGCGCAACGGGAAGATCACCCTGAGTGACCGCAAATTCGTGTGCGGCCGGACGGACGACACCGACCGACGGTACAGCACCGGCAAGATGCAGATCCCGGAGGACGTGGTCGAGGCGATCCGGAGGGA
>Ga0137380_10000488_pt1 | contig 28516 bp, 20 predicted proteins | sample SagtaG_17_FD_104809 | JGI IMG/M metagenome (GOLD analysis project Ga0137380, IMG submission 104809) | Vadose zone soil microbial communities from Sagehorn Ranch, Mendocino, California, USA - Sage2_L_100_16 metaG | ecosystem: Environmental > Terrestrial > Soil > Vadose zone | place: USA...
CCGTGCTCTGGTTGTTGCCCGTGCTGCCCGAAGCCGCGCTGCCGGCCGTGTTGCCGGTGCTCGCGCCGACTGAGGCGCCGGTGCTCTGGTTGTTGCCCGTGCTGCCCGAAGCCGCGCTGCCGGCCGTGTTGCCGGTGCTCGCGCCCACCGAGCCGGTGCTCTGGTTACCGGTGCTGTTGGAGGCCGCGCTGCCGGCCGTGTTGCCGGTGCTTGCGCCCACCGAGGCGCCGGTGCTCTGGTTGTTGCCCGTGCTGCCCGAAGCCGCGCTGCCGGCGGTGTTGCCGGTGCTCGCGCCCACCGAGGCGCCCGTGCTCTTCTCCTGACCGCTGCCGGTCGACTTGGTGCCGGAGGCTGCGCTGCCGGCCGTGTTGCCGGTGCTCGCGCCCACCGAGGCGGTGCTGGCGTTGCCCGCGCTCCCAGTAGTCGCGGTGCTGCCAGTCGTGTTGCCGGTGCTGGCTCCGGTGCTCTCGCCGTCGGAGTCGGCCTCGTGCTTGTCATTGCCCTTGGCCGTCACCTTGTCGCGGTCGTCGCCATTGCCCGACTTGCCGCCCGCCACGTCGCCGCGGGAGTCGGCGTTGCCTTCTTCGTCCTTTTCCTTGGACTTTCCGGAAGCGTCGGTGGTGGCGGCTGCATTGCCCTTGGCCTTGTTGCTGACGTTGGCCTTGCCGTCGCCGCTGCTCTTCGCGCTGTCGCTTGCGTGGCTGTTCGCGTGCGCGCTGGTGTCACTGCTCGCGTGAGCGTTGCCGCTCGCGTGGGCGCTGGTGTCGCTGCTTGCGTGAGCGTTACCGCTTGCGTTGACGCTGGTGTCGGCGCTCGCGTGCGCGTTGCCGCTCGCGTGGACGCTGGTGTCGGCGCTCGCGTGCGCGTTTCCGCTCGCGTGCGCGTCGCTGCTCGAGCTGCCCGAGGCCTTCGCCGCCGAGCTGTCGCCCGAGCTGACCGTTGGCTTTACCGCCGCGTTGCTGGTGCCGCCGGTCTTGTCGCTCCCGCTCGTATGGCCGCTGCTGCCGTTGGTATGGCTGCCGCTGCCAGTCCCGCCCTCGCCCTTGCCTTTCCCCTTCTTGCCGTCGCCGTCCCCGCCGACGGTCTGCTCGTTGTGCGCCGACTGGCTGTCATGGCGCTGAGCGACCGCGGAAGCACTCGTATGATCTTGTGCTTTGCCCTGGCCGTGTCCGTTGTCGGACGCCAGAGCCGGAGACGTGCGAGCAAGCATGAGAAGGAGTCCGGCCATCAGGACGAATCCGTTTAGCGCCAGCCGCCGTCCTAACACGGGGCGACTGGCCAGGAATTCGCCGAACGCTTCCAAATGCCCACCTCCACATGGATAAGTGAGCGAATTGCCTCGCCGCCATTCTGGACACCAACCCCGCAGCCCCGGGGATATGTCGCAGAACGCCCCGCTCAGCGTTCCCTAGTTGGGCAATACGCTTCGAATTGGAAACGCCAACCGCATCCCGAGTAACCATGGACGCCGCAACGAGCAGGGACTCGGTGGCCGCTTTCATGCAGGACGTGCTGGCCGGATCGGGTTGGGAGGTCAGCAAAATCCGCCGGCGGAGCACGCGGCTCGAGCCTCCTGACACGTACTGGGCGCTCTTCAGCGTCGACATTAGTAAGGACGAGGAGGAGCGCAACCTCCGTTTGGTGACCAAGGGCGCCCTCAACGACGAGGCATGGGATAGGCTGAGCGCCCGTCTGGCTCGGGATGGCAACGGCAAGGTCTGCGACCCGGTCGACGGCCTGGGCTACCCGGTCCTTTTTCACGAGACCCAGCACGCCTACTGGTTCTACCCCTACGACCCGGCCATGCCGAACCTTCCGCTGGCCAACGATCCCATCCGGATGTCGTCCTCGCTGTTCGGCCTGGATGACCCAGTCCAGATGCTCGCCACCGCCGGCCAGATCGAGATCGAGCGCGTGCGCTACGTGCCCGAGGTCGGCGCCATCCTCCGCTACACGATCGACAACGAAGGAGCGACGAACCAGATCTATGGCAAGGCGCAACCTGGCGGGCGTGGGCTGCGCACGTTTCGGGTCGTGAACGGCCTGTGGGAAGCCGCCGCGCGCTACCCAGGGATGCTGAGCCTCCCGCGCCCGCTCGGATTCATCGAGGAGATGGGCTTGCTTCTCGAGGAAGGAGTGCGCGGTCGCCCCGTGGGCGGGAACCGGGGCAAAACCGAGTTCATGATGGCCGGTGGGGCTGCGGCGGACGCCCTGGCGGTGATCCACGAGTCCGGGGTCGAGGCCGACCAGATCATCAAGATCGAGTACGAGCTGAATCGTCTGGAGCGGGTGGTCCAGCAATTTGCCTACGTGCTGCCTGTCGGCCACTTCCTCCTCAAAGACCTGGTCACCCACATGCGCGATCGCGTGCGCAAGGTCGAGCACGAAGAGTGGTTGCCAACGCACGGCGACCTGAAGTACGACCAGTTCATCTACCACAATGACGAGTACACGCTGATCGACTTCGACTACTTTGCCCTTGCCGAGACCAGCTACGACCTGGGCAAGTTCTGTGCCTACCTCATCCCCTCGTCCCCTGAAGACTGGAAGGAGTCGGTGGCGGCGGAGGAGGTGCGCGCGAGCTTCCTCAACCGATATCGAGAGAGGCGCCCGGACGCGACCATGCAGCGCTTCGGGCTCTACGAGGCGCTCCAGCTCGCTTTGCGAGCCATGGCGGCGATGTGGTCCCAGAACGCCGGCTGGGAGCGAACCGCCGAGGCCTTCCTCGTGCTCGCCTTCGAGCGCCTGAACAGCCGCCTCCCGGAATAGGCAACCTTCCGGCAGAAAGCTACCTGTTCGGGAGGAAGCAATCTTTTACAAGCCTTAACCTCACCCCGCACAAGTTAAGCGGCCGCCCGGCGTCAGACTCCCCGGTCCATGCGAGTTTTCGGCCTGCTCGGGGGGCTTGTAGCGGTCGCGGTCATCGGCACGGTCGCCGTCGCGGGAGTGCGGCCCGGGGCCGGCCCGGCGCGTCCTGTCACGGTCGCGCAGGTCCAGCCGGGCGGTGGCACCGGCTACGGCTACGCCCTGCCCCAAGGCCTTTTCCCCTCCCCGAGCCCCACGCCGCTCCCCGTCAAGGCGGTCACCTCGAACCCGCCGGCGACGCAACAGGCTCCCGCTCCCAAGCCCGCTCCCAAGCCTGCGCCCAAGCCATCGATCGTCGTCGGATCGACCCAGCAGGCGCTGATCAACCAAGACCGCGCGCGCTACCACCTGGGACCGCTGACCTGGAGCTCGTGTCTGGCGACAGTGGCCCGCGCCGAGGCGGCCAAGCTTGCCACTCCTGGTGTCGCGTTCCAGCATTACGACGGGGTCAGCCGCGACCTCACCTGTCATCTCGGCCGTCAGGTCGGTGAGAACATCGGCTGGTGGTCGGGCGGGATCAACGACTCGCAGCTCAACACCATGTTCATGAACAGCCCGGAGCACAAGGCGAACATCCTCGGTCCGTACCACTACATCGCTACCGCGTGGGCCGTCCGTTCCGACGGCCGGGCCTATATTGCGGTCGAGTTCGGATAGCCAGGCTCCGCCGAGTAGCGCCAGATAACCGAACGTTGTCTCTGACGTAGCGCTCCAGACGCGGCGCATCGGCGCCCAGACGAGCGCTCGGAGGAGGAGCGCGAAGGGGTGGTCAGCAGTCCGGTGGCGCGTGGCCACCAGCAGCATCCTCTCTGGCTCCGACCAATCGTCTGGCTCTGGGCACAGAAGATCTGGATCGCCGCGGGTGTTGGCGCGTTGCTCCTCGCCACGACCCTCTACATCCTGTGGGCGGTCAAGGACCTGCCCGACCCGAGCCAGAACGTGCTCGCGGCCGGCGACGTCATGGTGCTCGACCGCAACGGCAAGCTGATCGAGGACTGGAGCCCGGCAGGCCACTACCACGTCACGCTGACGCTCCAGCAGATGGGACCGTATGCGGCCAAGGCCGTGCTCGCGGCCGAGGACCGCAACTTCTACAACCACGGAGCGCTCGACCCCGCGTCGATCGCACGGGCGGCGTGGGTGGACCTGACGTCGCGGGGCTTCAACGAAGGCGCCAGCACAATCACCCAGCAGCTGGTGAAGATTCAGCTGCTCACGCCGCAGAAGTCTTTCACACGAAAGGTCCAGGAGATGGTGCTCGCGATCGCGCTCGAGCAGCGTTACTCGAAAGACCAGATCCTCGGCATGTACATGAACCGCGTGTACTTCGGGCATGGAGCGTACGGCGTCGGCGCTGCCGCCCGCACGTACTTCAACAAAGACGCGAAGGACTTGACGCCCGCGCAGGCCGCGTTCCTGGCGGGTCTCATCCAGGCCCCCACCGCCTACGATCCGGTGACCCATTACGACGACGCACAGCAGCGCGAGCTCTACGTCCTGCAAGGCATGGTTTCGACCGGCGCGCTGAGCCAGGCGGACGCCGACAAGGCAGCCGGCGAGGACATCAAAAAGGAGCTCCACATCCAGGCGAGCGCCCGGCAGAGCAAGGCGCCGCACTTCGTCGACTACGTGCTCTCCGACCTCGAGACCATGTTTGGTTCAGCCGCCATCCAGCAGGGCGGCATCGTCGTCCATACGACGCTCGACCTCGGCGTCCAGCAGAACGCGCAGAGCGCGGTCGCCAACGGCGTGCGCGCCCTCGCGGACATGAACGTCAACAATTCGGCGTTGCTCGCCGCCGACCCGAGAAACGGCGAGATCCTGGCGTGGGTCGGGTCGGCCGACTACGCCAACAACTCCATCGGCGGCCAGTTCGACGTCGTCCGCTCGAAGCGCCAGCCTGGCTCTTCGTTCAAGCCCTATGTCTATGAAGCCGCGCTGCGCGATCACAAGATCACGTGGGCGACCATCCTCCACGACCACCTGACCGATTTCAACGGCTACAAGCCGCGCGACTTCGACAACGGCGGTATGGGCGACATCAAGGCCAGCACCGCCATCCTCTATTCCCGGAACATCCCGGCGGTCGAGGTTGGGCAGATGGAAGGGATGCAAAACGTCGTCGACCTCGCGCACGCGATGGGCATCAAGAGCCAGCTCCAGCCTTACCTGTCAACCGCCATCGGCGCGAGCGACGTCACGCTTTACGAGCACGTGCAGGGATATCAGACGTTCGCCGACCAGGGTCAACGGGTCGACCTCAACGTGATCAAAGAGGTCGACGACTCGAGTGGTCACGCAGCGTTCAAGTACAGCGGCAACAGCACCACCGTGCTCACCCACGCGGAGGCGTACCTGATGTCAGACGTCCTGAGGAACTACCAGAACACGTGGGGCTTCGGTTGGAACCGCCAGATGGCGAGCAAAACAGGGACCAGCGACAACGGTAAGGGCGGGATCCCGGACTCGTGGATCATGGCCTACAACCCCGACATCGTGATCGGCGTTTGGGTGGGCAACACGGCGCCGAACGGCGGAGGAGGGCTCATCAGAGCCTACGGTGAGAACGTCGGGCTGACGATCATGAAGCGCTTCATCAACAACCTGCCGCCGACCATGCGCGATTGGTACCCGAAGCCCGCGGGCATCACGATCGGCTGTGGCAGCGACACCAAAGACCCATTCCTGCCCGGCGCCTGCACCGCATCGCCCACGCCGTCATCGTCACCGCAGACCCCGTCGCCCAGCAGCTCGCCTTCGACCCTGCCGAGCGTGTTGCCTTCCATCGTCCCCTCGCCGTCCCCCTCGCCCAACCCCTCTCCGTCACCCCAGGCACAAGCGCAGCCCACACCCTCGTGATGCTTGTGATGAACGAACCTGACAGCCCGTTCCTGGACAGCGTCGAGCGGCGCCGGCCGGGCACTTCGCTGCGCGGCTATGTGACACGTACGCTGCCGCACAGCTCGGCGATCGTGGTCGCGAACCGCGCCCCGCATGAGCCGCGTCCGGAAGGTGGCTTCACGCGCGGGGCCGGCGGCGTGATCACGGCTCTGCTGACGTTCGCCGAGGTCACCGGGGCCGATTGGGTGGCCTGCGCACGAACGGCTAGCGAGCGCGCCCTGATCGAGCAGCACGGCACCACATGGAACGCGCCCTTGATCCGGACCACGACGCGCCTGCACTACGCGACGCCCACGCCAGAGCAGTACGAGCAGCACTACTCGGTCATCTCGAACCCTGTGTTGTGGTTCGTGCAGCACTACCTCTGGGACCTCGCCAACCAGCCCGTGATCAACGGGCGCATTCACCGCGCGTGGAAGAACGGCTACGTCGAGGTCAACAAGCAGATTGCGCGCAAGGTGGTCGAGGTGGCACGAGGGCTGCCGGGCAGGCCGCTCGTGATGGTCCACGACTACCAGATGTACCTGGTGCCCAAGCTGGTCCGCGACCAGTTGAGCGGCGCGATCATCCAGCACTTCGTCCACATTCCCTGGCCCACGCCGCAGTACTGGAAAGTGCTTCCACGCGAGATTCGCGACGCGATCGTGCAGGGCTTGCTGGGGTGCGACATCGTCGGATTTCAGACGAGCCTCGACGTGCGCAACTTTCTGATGACCTGCGAGGAGAACCTCGGGCTCGCGGTGGACGAGCGGGAGCGGGCAGTGCTGATCGACGGCCGCGTCGTCTACGCGCGCGCGTATCCCATTTCGATCGACGTCGCGAGCATGACTCGGCTCTCGTACTCACACGGCGTGATGGTCGAAGAGCGCAAGCTTCGCGACTGGCGGCCGGAGCACCTGATCGTGCGCATCGACCGCACCGACCCGTCGAAGAACATCGTCCGCGGCTTCCTCGCCTACGAGAAGCTCCTCGCGCATCACCCGGAGCTGAAGGGACGCGTGCAGTTCTGGGCCTTCCTTCAGCCGTCGCGCCAGGACGTCGCGGCGTATCGCCACTACGTCCGCAAGGTGCGGCAGGTCGTGCAGCGGATCAACACCCAGTACGGGGCGCAGGGGTGGCTGCCCGTGCGTCTGGAGCTGGGGGAGAGCGTGCGCAAGGCGATGGCTGCGATGCGCAACTTCGACGTGCTGCTCGTGAACTCCGTCTACGACGGGCTCAACCTGGTGGCCAAAGAGGGCGCGCTTGTCAATCGGTCCGACGGCGTGATCGTCCTTTCCGAGAACGTCGGCGCGCACGAGGAGCTGCACCCACACGTGCTCTCGGTCAACCCGTTTGACATCGATGCCACGGCCAACGCAATGCACCAGGCGATCGTGATGGGCATCGACGAGAAGCGTCGCCGCAACGAGGGGGCGCGGGAGGTCGTGAGGACGAACGATATCGCGCGCTGGATCACCCGCCAAGTCCAGGACATCCGCGACCTGGCCGCCGCGCCGGGTCTCCGAGCGGGGTAAACCTTCTACCTCTGCCCCTCACCCTGGCCCTCTCCCCCGAGGGGGAGAGGGCCTACCAAGCTTGGGTTTTTAGAAGAACCCTCTCCGCGCGACCGTGATGTCACGGGAGAAGATGATCTCCATCAGGCGGGCGAGCGCCCAGCCGATCAGCGCATAGACCAGGATCGCGACCACGACCGACATCTCGAGCTGCGATTGCTCGTTGCCGATGGTCGGCAGCAGGTTGTGGAACGGCGCCAGCAGCACGTTCGTGACGCCATAGACCCACTGGGTGAAGCCTGCGGTCGTGTTGGCGCCGAGCAGCTTCAGGACGACGCGGATCAACAACAAGCCGTCGACCACGCCAAAGACGAGATAGATCAGTTCCATCGCGCGGCGCCCTGGGTTGATCGTGCTCACGACCTCGGAGCTGGATGCGGGCATGACGGGTTCATTACTGACGACGCGCCGGTGCTCGTGCTCGCGGCCGGTCACCGGATCGCGCTCGATATCGGTGTCCCTGCGTTCCATCTGACAAGTCCCCTTGGTTAAAAGTGTTAAAGCGGGTCCGCGAATGAAAACGCCCGGATGGTTTTGGCCACCCGGGCGCTGCAGGGGGAGGTATTCCAGCTCAGGAAGCCGTCACCGGGTACCACAGGGGCAGGGTGGAAAGCGCTTCGTCCTGGTCGACGTCGACGTTTGATCCGGCGCTGAGCATGTACTGCCAGGCCTCGACATTGCCTGCGCAGCCAGGCTTGTACGGGGCGAAGTTCGGGGCCTTGGCCTTGTAGTAGCGGCCCAGCAACGACGGCTCGAAGGACCAGATGGCCGACTCGGCCGCCACGTTGGGCAGACTAGCCACGGTCGAGCACCACGCTCTGGCGAACTCGGTGCCGGCGGTCCCATTGCCGTAGTAGACGGGCACATAGCCTGCCTCGTGGACACCGTCATACCAGCCCTCGATGAAGCCTCCATCAACGCCTCCCGCGCCCGGGCATGCCGGACCGGGCGGCTCGATGTCGATCGCGAGCAGCCGGCCCGCCGGGATGCCCAGCCGGTTTGCCGCAGCGGCGGCTTCGACAGCGTACTGGTGGCCGGTCGCGTAGGAGACGACGGCGGAGCAGTTGTAGTCGTTGTAGATCGGCAGAATCCCCATGTGGTGGCTTGATGCCAGTGCGATCTCGGTCGAGCTGATGCCGGGACAAACCGTGTTCGTCAGGTACCGGCCCCAGAAATCGGGAGTCCCCAGGGAACGGACGACGGCGTTGTAGAGGTTCTGCCCTCCGCCGATGAACGGCTTGCAGGAATCGACCCCCCACAGCAGGTGTGTGGGCTCAATGGCGGCCGACTTGGCCTGGATGTCGACCAGAGCCGGCGCGGCCGGCGCCTTCTGCACAACGTTGCTCTTGGCGGTGGGTATGGCCTCCGGCAACACGCCGACGACTGCGGTGTATTTCGGCGTGGTCTGTCCGGACACCGATGCCTGCACCGAGCATGTGTTGCCGGTCTTGCACGCGTGGTCGACGAGGTGTCCCTGGTCGTCGTAGATGCCCACGACCCAGGGAGTGTCGGTGAGGTCGGTGTTGGTGACCGCCTTGAGATAGACGGTACCGTCGACCTTCGGGCCGACCGTGGTCGCCGAGAGGCTGACGTCAAGCCAGGTCAGACCGATGGGCGCAGACACGGCTTCCGGCTCTCCCGTGACGTAACCGACGATCTGGTGGACGCCACCTTTCGTCTCTTTGACGACAGTCGAGCAGCTTGTGCCGCGGCTGCAGTACGTGATCCGCGATCCGGCGGTGAGGTCATAGATCTCGAGCCAACGGCCGCCCTGCGCGACATCGATGGTCGAAGTGGCGGTGATGGTGATGGCCTGGTCGCGGCCGACGATGGCGGCGCTGGCGGTCACCGCGCTGTCCAGCCATCCCACGGTGCTGTGGTTGGACTCCAACGCGCTTGCTTCATCCGGAGGAGACACCATCGGCGGGGTGATAAAGGCGACAAAGTCGTGGACGCCCGAAATTGCCGTGTAGCCCACCGCGCACTGGTTGCCCTGACCGCATGCGGCGATCAGGGTCCCGGAGGTGGTGTCGAAGATTTCGATGGCGGTCCCGGTCGAGGTGACGCTGGCGCTGGCAGTCGCGGTGAGAACCACTTGCCTGCCCGAGCGGAGCGTGTCCGCGGTGGCGGTGAGCTCCAGGCGCGATGTTAGTCGCGCTCCCAACGAGGCAGCCGGAACGCTCGGCATCACGATCAGGGCCGGATCTCCACTGGAGCGTGCTGGTGCGATTGGCGGCAACAACGTGTCGCTGCACGCGGCCGGCGTCGTGGGCACCGGTTTGACATCGGTCGACGGACATGCCGACTGTCCTTCCGGCACGGCCGGGGTGCCGGGTACCGAGTCGGCGGCCGCGCCCTCCACCTCGCATGCGGCGGTGGGACCGGACTCCTCGCATTGCGGATGGCCTGCCGGCAGACTCAACCGGGCGTCGCTTTCGACCGCGACCGCATTGATGCAATTTTCGATCGAGCAGGCAGACTGGGTCGGGTTGAGGGCGGGCACGGCGAGGACGGTCGGAGTTGCGGCCAGGACGACGACTGTGATGTGGTTGGAGACCGCGATGAACGCAAGCCCGAGATGCCGCTTGGGGCGTGAACGGAGATCCGACAGAAGCCCCTGTAGTAGCTGCACTCCCGATACCCCCGTTCGACGCACACCCAGTCCCGGGGGCGCGAGATGACGGAGGGCAGGCTACTCACCTCATAGCGGTACACCCACTGCCGCAGGGTTAATTAGCTTCAAGCATTGTCAATTGGCCTGAAGCCGGCCCAACCGGGGGTGTTTTACACCTCGCGAAGCTCGCGAGGGACGCCCAGCAAGTCCGAAGCAGCCCGGGGCAGGTGGGCTGCTTCTGCTAAGTACAACGTAGAGGAGGCCGGCGTTACCGCGTCATGGGTTGGAAACGTTGGTCGCGCCCAGCACGTTTCCGTACATCACGCCCAGGGCCAGCAGGCCGAGAAGTGACAGCAGTACCAGGACGAAAGTGCGCGCGCAAGCCTCCATAAGCCACGAGTCCTCGGTGGTCTCCGTGTCGGCGATGCGCCACGACCGGCCGTACAGACCGGCCCTCACAGAAAGCCCGATGGTCGCTAGAAGGATGATCAAAAGCACTGCCATCGTGAAAACCCCAAACGAGGGCGTGGACGCCGAGCGGGTCAGCGTCCGCGCCATCCAGACAACGCATCGGGACCCTAATGTGAACAACTCCTCGCCTCCCGATTTCCCGCGGCGACCGCTTACAGCCTTGTTTCCGCACGCTAGGGACGCGCCCGCGACCGGGCCGGCCAATACTCGTGTTGCCGAGCGCGTTCTCTTGGCGTGGAAATGCCGCTGCTGCTCCAGTTTTCGATTGCTCTCTTTACCGGGATGGTGGCGGCGACCTTTGTTCCCCCGATCAGGAGGTCGATCCCCAGGCCGGTCGAGGTCCTCCTCTGGGTCGCGCTGATCACCGCCTGCGCCATCGGTCTTTCGAGTGTCACTTCTGAGAACGCTCGCAACCTGACGACGTCGGTCGTCTGGGCCACCGACCAGGTCATCAACACGATTCTTGGCCTGCTGCTTGGCGGGGTCGGCGCCTGGATCTCGGCGCACCGCTTCTTGATCGCGACGTGGCTCATCATCGTCGCCGGCGGCGACCTCTTCGCGCTTATGTTGCTCCGTTCCATTCGCAGAGCCCGGGTCGGTCAGCCGCGCGTCCGCCTCGGAGAGTGGATGGAGATGCCCGTGCCGGTGGCATCGACTCCCGCCATTGGGCGCGCATCATCCGCCCCTCTTCTCGCGGTCGACCGCCGGCTTGCGGCAGCCACCATGGTGCTTGTCGCCGCGGTGTTCTCGCGGACGGTCGACATGTCGATCTGGATCCACAACGTCTTGCTGCCGCGCGAGGCGCGGCGTCTGGCTCACGCAGCTGACGCCGGACGCGTCGGCTCGCGAGCCCGGCTCGAGTCGCTGCGCGATGCCGCCGCGCATCTGCAGTTTGCCGCGCGTGCCTGGTATTCAGCCGCCGGGGAGCCCGCTGTCCGTGGGCTGGCTGGAGGCCTCGCGGTCAATGCCAACCATGCAGTCCGCTCGGCGCGGGCCACTCGCCGAGGACTGCGTGCACAGGCGTTCGTGCCGGACCAGGTCATTGACATCCAGGCGCTGCTCAGCGCTCAGTCGATCGGGTGGTACGGCCCCTTGACCGCCGGCCCAACCCAACCGCCGAGGGGGGAACACGATGCCGCTGAACCACCGCAGACAGACCGCCTGGCCTCTTAGGCCGAACGGCATGAGGCGACGCGCCAGCGCGTCGCAAGTGCTAGAACCCGGCTTCAAGGTTTCACGACCCGCCAGCTGGCTTCTGCGCGTGTTCGCACTGGTCGCGATCGCCGTGCCCAGCCTCTTAGTGACCTCGCCAGGCTATGTCGCCTTCGCCGACAAGTTGCCTGACCCGGACGCCGTGACTTCAGCGACCCCCGAGGACACGCTCATCTACGCGGCGGACAACACGACGCTGCTGGCCGACCTTCACCCGCCCGGTTATCAGGCGTACTTCGAGCCGCTGTCCCAGATGGGCAGCCTCCTGCCCGCGGCAGTGATCTCGATCGAAGACCGTAACTTCTACTCGGAGCCGGGAATCGACCCACAGGGCATCGTGCGTGCCTCGATCGTCGACCTCCGGACGCACTCGAACGCCGAGGGCGCGTCGACGATCACCCAGCAGCTGGTGAAGCTGCGCCTTGTCGGCAACGACGCGACGCTCGACCGCAAGATGCGTGAGGCGCTGCTCGCGTTCCAGATCGAGCGCAAGTACACGAAGGACCAGATCCTCGAGTGGTATCTGAACAGCGTCTTTTTCGCCAACACCGCGTGGGGCACCGCGGCCGCGTCGAAGATTTACTTCCACACCACGACCAGCAAGCTGGACCTGGCGCAAGCCTCGATGCTGGCCGGGATCATCCGCGGACCGACGATCTACAACCCACTGGTCAACTGGACGTCGGCCAAGCAGCGCCAGAAGACGGTGCTCGACGCGATGATCCGCGACGGCAAGATCACCGCCGCCGACGCGGCCAAGGCGTTCGTCGAGGACCTATCGCCTCCGGCGCACATGTTCATGCCCTCGAACCAGGCCATCGCGCCGTCGTTCGTGCGCTACGTGACCAGCATTCTGATCAACCAGTTCGGGGCGGAAGCGACATACAGCGGGGGAATGCGGGTCGTAACCACGCTCAACCCCAGGCTGCAAGACCTCGCGCAGCGCGACGTGAGCCAGAACATCGCGAAGCTTCGCTATCGAAATGTCACGCAGGGCGCATTGGTGTCCCTCGATCCAACGACCGGCGCGATCATCGCGATGGTCGGGTCCGCGAACCCGAACGCATATGGCGGTCAGTACAACCTCGCGGTATGGCCTCCGCGCAACCCAGGGTCGTCGATGAAGATCTACACGTACACCGCAGCCATCGCCAGCAAGAAGTTCACGATGACGACACCGATCCGCGACAGCAGGTTCACCTATCGCGAGCCTGGATCGACCGAGTCTTATACGCCGCGGAACTACGATGGCAAGACCCACGGCACCTGTCAGTTGCAGGCGTGCATGGGCAACTCGCTGAACATCCCCGCGGTCAAGGTCGAGCTTGGCGTGGGAGTCGCCAGTGTCGTGCAGATGGCGCGCGCCATGGGTGCGCCGCCGTACCAGCAGCACGGCGTCGATGCCTATGGCAACCCTCTGTTCACCACCAACGACCCGCTTAACAGCTACGGCGCGTCGCTGACCCTCGGTGGATACGGAGAGACCCCCTTGCAGATGGCGATTGGCGCTTCGGTCCTCGCCACGCAGGGACTTCTTCGCCAGCCATACGCGATCAACATGGTCAAGTCGACGTCAACGGGCCAGGTCATCTACTCCCACCCGGCAGACCCCGGCAAGCGGGTCCTCGATGCGCGTGTGGCGTACATCATGCAGATGATCATGTCCAACGACAACAACCGGGCGATGATCTTCGGCCACAACTCTCTCCTCACGCTCCCCGGTCGCAGAGTGGCGGTGAAGACCGGGACGTCGGACTCCTTCGCTGACGCCTGGACGGTCGGATTCACGCCGCACATCGTGACCGCCGTTTGGGGCGGCAACGCCGACTGGCGGATGAAGATGACGAAGAACTCGGACAGCTATTACATCGCGGCGCCCATGTGGCACCGCTTCATGCAAGACGCCCTCGGCGCCCTGCATCTGCCCAACGAGTGGTACAGCCAGCCGGCCGGGCTGATCACTGCCAAATGCCACGGGCAGACCGCCTGGTACCTGCCCGGTACGCACTGCTAAACCGGAAAGGATGCAAGCCAGGTTCGACAAGCAAGGCCGCCGCCTACCGGACACCGGGCACGGTTGCGGGTGTCAGATCTGCGCCGATGCGAACGCGCCTCGGTACGAGCGGCGGCAAGATCTGCGCGGCGCCGAGCGAGAGTGGACATCGGCGCGACGGCGCCTCGTCCGCCTCCTGAAGAAGCTTCGCCCGGAAAGCCGTCCGCAAGCAGCCTGACTTCTGCGCCGACAGAAAAGAAGAATAGAAGGGCCCGGCGCTTGCCGGGCCCTTAGAGATTTTCCTGGTTGTCTTTTCTTGTCAGTCGGCTACCGCGAAACCACGCTCGGTGGCGGGCTCGAGGTCTGCTTGCGGTCCGTACGAGTGCTTCAGCATCACGCGGAGCCGCTCTTTCGCGACGGCTAGCCTCGAGGCGACGGTCCGCTCCGGAATCCCCAAGGCCTGCGCGATCGCGCGGTTCGTGTACCCGTGATAGTGGCGGAGCACGATCGCCGCCGCCTGCTTCGGCGGCAGCTTGGCCAGCGCGGTGGCCAGGTCACGGTGCTCCACGACCTCCTGGGGGTCGGGCGCGAGGCCCGGCCGGCCCAGGCGGCGAATGACCTCACCGACTTCGCGCAGCCGCATCTTGCGCTGGTACGAGACTGCGGCGTTGATCGCGATCCTGTGTACCCAGGCTTCGGCCGGCGCGATCGGCTGCCAGCTCGCCCACTTCTTGTACGCGCGCTCGAATGCATCTTGGGCGCAATCCTCCGCCGCGGCCCGGTCGCCGAGCATCGCGGTCAACGTGCCGAGGATCTTGCCGTACGAGGCTTGATAGAGTCGTTCGAAGTCCGCCTCGTTGCCGGCTTCGTATGTGGTTGGCCCTTCGCGCACCTCACCGGCGCTCGATGCCGAGATCGGCTCCGCCATAGTGGTTCCTTCACCCTCCGTGAGTTGGTGAGTCCCTCGCTCACCTGGCCCTAACTTTCGGCCACGGGGGCCATTCCGGTCGCCGTACGGATGGGCGGATTTTGCCTAACTCACTTGAGGTAGCAGGTGTACCCCCGCCCCGCAACGTTTCCTAGAAGGATGGATCCAGGGGCAGAGTCGGGCGGGAGCTACGCGGTCGACGTGCTGGGCACCTTGGCAAGCGGCCTCGGAGTCGACTCAAGAGAAAGCGGACGTAAGGCGATGGAGGTCGTCCGAGCCCGCTCGCCCGAGTTGATCACGCTCAGCGAGCAGACCGGAGAGGATCTCGTCACCACGTCGGCCGGATTCATCGACATGCTTCTGGCTTCGCTTCGCAGCGACGTCGAGCTGCCCTGGGCCGACTTCGAGCAGCGCTCGCGCGACTACGGCCGGCTGCGGGCGGCACAGGGCTTGCCGCTCGAATCGCTCATCGACGTGCTCGCCATCTACCGCCGCGCGACCATCGAGCTCTTGTCCCGTCCCATCGAGGGCCAGCCTCATTACGACGAGATAATCGCGCTCGCGCAGAGCCGTCTCGAAGACATGACCGAGCGTCTCACGACTGCGATCGCGCGTGGCTACCTCGACCATGTCGGTGAGGAGCACCGCGCTCGCGAGAGTGAGATGTACGGGCTGGCGGCGATCGTCTCGGCTATGAGTCGCTCACTCGACCTGATGGAGACAGCGGAGGTCGCGCTTGTCGAAGCGCTGGCCGCCCTCCGCTTGAGCACTGGCGCGATGTGGTTGCGCGAGCGCTCCGCATACAAGCTGGCGCACACGGTGGGGCTCGATCCAGATCAGGTCGACGATTTCGCTCGACAGGCCGGGCCGCATGTCAAGGCCTGGGCGTCGGCGCTCGGACGTTCCGAGTCGCAGGTCGATCGCGTCTCGGGCAAGGAGTGGAACGCGTTGCGGGCCCAGCTGCGCGTACGCGGCCGGACCGTCGGCATGATGACGGTGGGCACGATGGGCGATCGCGTTTTCGGCGCGTCCGACCTTCTCTTCATGGCCGCGGTTGCCGACCAGGCCGCGATTGCGATCGATCGCGCGCGACAGTTCGCCAGCGAGGCGCGCACGGATCACCTGACGGGCCTTGCCAACAGGCGCGAGTTCGAGAGGGTGATGGAGCGCGAGGTGGCGCTGGCTGAGCGACACAATCGCCGGCTGTCCCTGATGATGATCGACCTCGACAACCTGAAGCGGATCAACGATCGGCTCGGGCACAGCGCGGGTGACGGCGCGTTGAGGCTCGTGGCTCAACAGCTCCTGCGCGTGGTCCGTGCATCCGACCTGTGCGCGCGGGTAGGCGGCGATGAGTTTGCGGTCGCCATGCCTGAGACGGACATCGATCGCGCCCGCGACGTGGCGACCCGCCTCCGCCGCGCGGTCGACCACGCCGCTCTGGGGATGCGCGCGCCGGAGCACGTCGAGGTCAGCGTCGGGATCGCCGCGTGGGCCGCGGGCGAGGATTGGGAGGCCGTCTACCAGGCGGCCGATACTGACCTGTACGAGGACAAGCGGCGACGCAAGACTCTGCGACGCTGGCGGCAAGAGGACCAGCCGTCGCCGATCCGGATTCTGGGCCGCGGCGCGGGCAGGCGGAGAGTCAGCGGAGCGTAGTAACTCCTCCCCATTCGTGGGGAGGTGGCCCGAAGGGCCGGAGGGGCTGCAGGGCGGCGCGGCCCCATCCCCCAGCTTCGCCGGGTACTTCCCCATGAATGGGGAAGGGCTACTCGACCAGGGCCAGCTCGCGCGCCTTGACGATCGCTTCCAGCTTCGAGTGCACGCCCAGCTTGCTACCGAGGCTGCGGATGTGCGTGCGCACGGTCGTGTAGCTGATCCCCAGCTTGTTGGCGATCTCGCGGCTCGACGTGCCTTCCGCCATGAGCCGCAGGACTTCCTTCTCGCGCGCGGTCAAACGCTCGAGCTGGGTCTCGACCTCGCGCCGGGTATTCAGCAGCTGGGCGATGGTCCGAGGCGTGAACAGCGTCCCGCCATCGGCGACGGTCCGGATGGCGTCGACGACGTCTTGCGCCGCCCGCGACTTGTGGATGAAAGCGCTTGCCCCGGCCTCCAGGGCGGCGAACCGCGCGGCGTCGCTGTCCTCCCGGGTGAGGAAGATGAGCTTTGCCTCCGGCCGCAGCTGGCGAATTCCAGTCGCTGCGTCCGCGCCGGTCCCGTCGGTCAGCCGGAAGTCGATCAGGACGAGGTCCGGCTTGAGCTCCGCGGCGCGTGCGATCGAGTCCGCCACGGAGCCCGCATGCCCAACGACCGTCATGTCCTTCTGGTCGTTGATGAGCGCGGCCAGGCCTTCGGCGACCACCTGGTGGTCTTCCACGATGAGGACCCGCGTCGTGTCGCTCTTCACCGCCACATCTATACCTTAGATTCGGTCAGCGGCAGCCAGAATTCGACAGATGTCCCGAGTCCGGGCTCGCTCGTGATCTTGTTCCAGCCGCCGGCGAGCAGCGCGCGCTCGTTCAGCGCGAGGAGCCCCAGGTGGCCGGGCAGGCGGTCCTGGTCGGCAACGACAAAGCCGCGCCCGTTGTCTTGCACGAGCCCTCGGATCCCGCCTTCATGCACCTGCAGGCAGACGGTCACCCGGGTTGCGGAGGCGTGCTTCTCGACGTTGGCGATCGCTTCGCTGAGCTGTCGGAACAGCATCGAGCGATATTCGTAAGAGAGATCTTCCGGCAGGTCGAGCTGTAGCTCGACCGCCGCCCCCGTCAGGGAGCGAAGCATGCGGATCCGCTCATCAATCGTCTCGAGAAATCCGCCGGGGACCTCCAGCGCGGGCGGGCGGACTTCGAACAGAAGGCGCCGAAGCGCCTCCTCGGTTTCGTTCAGCAGCGACTGCGCCTCGCTGAGGAGCGCGGCCGAATCGCCGTTAGGTTCGCGGAGGCGCTGGAGCTGCAGCTCAACAGCAGTCAGCTTCTGCAGCGCGTCGTCATGCAGGTCTCCGGCAAATCGCTTGCGCGCCCTGTCCACCGCGGTGGAGACATTCTTGAGCAGCATCTGTCGCGCGGCGTCCACCTTCTCCAGCCGCTCGGCGGTCCGTTTCAAATCCCGCTCCGCGTACTTCAGCTGCCAGACAAGCCCCGCTGCAAGCCCGGCTTTCTGCAAGACCCACGTGTCCTCACGGGAAAACCCTTCGACGCGTCGCGAGTCATACGCCGCGACCTGGCCAAGGCGCTGGTCGCCGGCGCGCCAGGGCACGGCAACGGCATTCCTCACGCCGAGCGTGTCGAGCACGTACCGGAAGTCGCTCGAGTCATCGGTCCGTGCGGCCCTGAACATCAGGTCGTGAAACACCACACGGCTGGCGACGTCGTCGCTGTCCGGAGCGCACGGCGCCGGTCGCAGGCCTGCCATGAACTGGTTGTCGACACCATATGCGCCTGGGATCGGTTGCAGCTTTCCTTCGTCGTCGAGCTTCCAGAAAACGACCTTCTCGGCGGCGACAAGCTCGGCGATGCTCCGCGTCAGGAGGCGGTAGAAGTCGGCGAGTCCGTGGCCGCTCCGCGCGTGTCGCGATACCGCGAGCAGGGCGTCAACCGCGGCCTCGTGCGCCCGCTCGACACGCTCGGCGCTCATCGCCCTCTCTTCGTTGATCAACCTCTGCCGCTCGCTGCGGTCAAGGTCCGCCCTCAGGTTGACCAGCGTGTCGATCATGGCCTGACGGCGCTCGCCCAGCTGCGCGACGGCGATCGCTGCCGCGACCTGGTTCGCGAGGATCGCGAACGTCTTCTGCTGCACCGCCGTGTAGCCGCTTGGGCTCGCGACACCGATCATGCCGAGCGAGCGGCCGGAGACCTGGAGCGATTGGGCGCACGTCGAGCGGCTCGCCGGCGCGCCGATGCCAGCCATCCGATTCCAGGTCGCGTTCGCCGTGGGTGCTGACAAGGCGGCCGCGCTGGCGAAGATCTTCTCGATGTCGTCCTCAGGCAGGGCGCGGTTTGGGTCCTCTGCCATCGAGAACACACGCTTGCCCTCAGCATCGTCATCGGCCAGCGCCAGGAACGCCACCGACGACTTCGTGAGCTCGATGGCCTTGGTCAGCGCGGCCTGCGCGACGTCCGCCACGGACTTGTGGTTGGACAGCTCGGCGGAGGCGGACTGGACCGCGTCGAGCAGGTCGAGGTGGCCGACGGCAGCTCCGATGGCTTCCAGGTCGCTCCCCCCTTCGCTCGCCATGCGCCTAACAGGAGTTTACTTCCGTGTGCCACACGCACGCGAATCATCTTCGAAAGTACCCGCGAGTATTCCCTGGACCGGCGGCGTTCATCAAGCGAAGGGGGGCTCGCACTGGCTGCTTCAGTGGGGCTCCTTGTCACAAGGGGCGGAAGGTGGGGTGGCTGGAAGTGGCAATGGAAGTTCTGGCGGATTCGCATCAGGGGTACTCGTCAGAGTCGCGAGGTTATCTGGTCGGCATGGTTGCTCGACGAGCTTTTGGATTGGTCAACGGCTCGACGAGTCAGATCCTGGTCAGACCGTTCGTGGTCTTGGCGGCAAGGGTGCTCGGTCCCGGTCCGACGCGACTGCGTCTCGTGAAGCTGGCCCACACGCTCGACCGGGACGCCCGGTTCGTCGTCCCCGAAGAAGGCGGGGCGCATGGTGAAGACAGGCCGTCTGCTGAGCCCACCTCCCGCGCGGCGTAGGCTCGTTCTAGGCGCCTTCCGGCGAGCAGCCGAAGCGCCGTGGCCGACGATTTCAGGAAAAAAGGTAGTAGTCGCGGGTACTCCTGTTGTGGGAGGCGTTTCTGCTACAGATGAACGACTTCGATCAGATTCTGGAGCTGAAACTCAGGCACCTCCTCGACCCGATCGTCGCAGGCCGGCCCCCCGCGCGTAGGGCGCGCCAGAAGAGGCCGCAACCCTCGATCCTGACCGTCGACGGGTTCGGAATCGAGCTTGCGGAGGCGATTCCCGTGGTCGAGCCGGTGGTGGTGGCCCTCCCGATCGCCGCGGGCCACTAGCTCCAACAGGTCTAAGAAGAAAGGACCCCTTCCTTCCTCTCGCGAGGCCGGGCCGCAAGGCTCGGCCTCATGATGTCGCAGTGGGAACCCTGCCGGGTTCCCCCTACGTCGCGACGCTCAGTGGCGCGCGCCGAACCCGGCAACTCGAGGCGCGAATTGCGCGCCGGATTCGCGTCGCTAACCCCCTCCGGAACGGAAAGTAGCCCTGGGCGGCGGAGAGACGCCCGGCGGCGGGAAGGAAGCGTAGGTCGCGGCTGGAGCACGTCCAGCCGCCAAAGTCGCGAAACGCGGCGGTTCCCCGTACGGCGCGATGCTCACCGGCGCTTGCAGGCTGCAATTCCTCGAGTGGTAAGCGGCGCCGGATTTCGGGTCGTGACCCCTTTGGGAGACGAAGGATCCCTTGGTAACACGGACGCGCATGGCGGCACAAAGGCAGCGTGGTTTGCGGCTGGAGCAAGTCCAGCCGCGATAAATCGGTCGGCGTTACTGTTGGCGGAGCGTGAGCTCGACGCCCACCCTGACATTTGAGGTCAACCGGTCCAAGGTCCGGACGCCCGCGGCAGAACGCGAGCGGCTCCTCGCGGACCCCGGTTTCGGCCGCATCTTCACCGAGCACATGGTCCGGATCTCCTGGACCGCCGACCGCGGTTGGCACGGCGCCGCGCTGATTCCCTACGCGCCGCTCACGCTCGACCCTGGCACATCGGTCCTCCACTACGCCCAGGCTGTATTCGAGGGACTGAAGGCGTTCCGCCAGGGCGGCGGCGGCGTCGCCGCCTTTCGGCCCGACAGGCATGCGGTGCGCTTTCGCAACTCCGCACGACGGCTCGCGCTACCCGAGCTCCCCGAGGAGGCCTTCCTGGAGGCGATTGACGTGTTGCTCGCCGCCGACCACGAATGGGTTCCATCCGCCGCGGAGCACAGCCTTTACCTCCGGCCGATGATGTTCGCGAGCGAGGTCACCCTCGCGGTCCACCCGGCCGTGAACGTCATGTTCCTGCTCATCGCTTCGCCGTCCGGCTCGTATTTCCCCCGCGGCATAAAGCCGGTGACCGTCTGGCTGTCCGAGGACTTCAGCCGGGCCGCACCTGGTGGCACCGGGGAGGCGAAAACGGGCGGCAACTACGCCGGAGGCCTCCTGGCCCAGGCGCAGGCGTCCGCACAGGGCTGCGACCAGGTCGTGTGGCTCGACTCCCGTGACCATCGCTGGATCGAGGAGATGGGCGGCATGAACCTGTGCTTCGTCTACGGCCGGGGAAACCAGGCCCGGCTCATGACGCCCGCCCTGACCGGCACCTTGCTTCCAGGAGTCACGCGCGACTCCCTGCTGACCATCGGCAGCGATCTCGGTTACGCGACCGAGGAAGGCCGGATCAGCGTCGACGAATGGCGGCATGGATGCGAGGACGGCTCGCTAACGGAGGTCTTTGCCTGCGGCACCGCAGCGGTGATCACGCCGGTCGCCGCGGTCAAGTCGGCGCGCGGAGCGTGGACCGTGGGTGACGGCGGCGCCGGCGAGGTCAGCATGCGATTGCGCCGGGCCCTCGTCGAGATCCAGCGTGGCGCTGCCCCGGATCCGCACAAGTGGCTGTACCACGTGCGCGTATCGGACTGATGCGATGAAGCGCGTGGTGATCGTCGGAGGTGGCGGTACCGGTGACTACGCGGCATTCACCCTGCGCAAGAGGGGCTTCGACGGTGAGATCACGATCCTCAGCGCGGACCGCGACCGTCCTTACGATCGTCCGTATCTTTCCAAAGAGTTCCTTCGGGGCGAGATCGAGCCGCCGAAAGTTTTCCTGCACGACGAGTCCGACTACGCCAAAGAGCGGATCGAGCTGCACCTCGAGCAGCACGTTACCGGCGGATCGCTCACGGAGCGGAGGCTGACCGTTGCTGGGGGTGATGACGTTTCCTTCGACGTGCTGGTCCTCGGACTAGGCGGCACGCCGCGGCGCTTGCCCGGCATCCCCGACGCCGAGAACGTGCTCACGCTCCGTTCTCTGGGGGACAGCAAGGCGATCCGCGAGGCGCTCGGCCATGCGCGGCGCCTCCTCTTGATCGGTGCTGGATTCATCGGCGCCGAGGTCGCGGCGTCAGCCCGCAAGCTCGGCAAGGAAGTGCTCCTCGTGGAGGCGCTTCCGGTCCCGCTGCAGCGGGCGCTGGGCAGCGAGGTCGGAGAGATCTACGCCGCGATCCACCGCGACCAGGGCGTCGACGTCCGCACCGACACGAAGGTCGAGTCGTGGCATACGGACGGCAATCGAGTGACCGGCGTCACGCTCTCCGGCGGTAAGGATGAGGAGGCGGACCTGGTGCTCGTCGCGGTCGGCATCGAGCCGAACCTCGACCTGCCCCGCGCTCTTGGGCTGCCGATCGAAGGCGGCGGTGTCCGCGTCGACGAAGGACTGCGAGCCGCCGAGAACGTTTACGTGGGCGGCGACGTTGCCCTGCACCAGCACCCTGTGCTGCGCCGTGCCATCCGCGTCGAGCACTGGGAGGTCGCGAAGAACCAGGGTCGCGGCATAGCGGCGTCGATCGCGGGCGGGCACCAGCCGTATACGAAGATCCCCTACTTCTGGTCCGATCAGTACGACGTCAACCTCGAGTACCGAGGCCACGCGTCAGGCGACGATACGGCGGTGTGGCGCGGCGACCGCGAGGCCCGTTCGTTCTCTGTCTTCTATCTCCGCGATGGGCTCGTCGAGGGCGTGCTGTCCATGAACGACTCCAAGACCAACGAGGCGGGTGGCAAGCTGGTGGAGAGTCGCCGCTGCATGGATCCATCGGCGCTGGAGGACACGAACAGGGACCTGGCCGAGCTGGCGAGCACGACGACCTAGCCCGGGCGGCCCCATCCCCGGCCATCGGCCGGGACTTCCGCATAAATGGGGAAGAGTTGGGCTACGCCGGCTGGTTCTCCTCAGGCAGCAGCCAGGGCAGCGCTTCAGACAGCGGGCGGACCAGCGTGTTGGCCTGCTCCTTGCCGATCAGGTTGCCGGCGACGAGCCCGAGCGCGGCCATGAAAGCCGCGTCTTCAGCCTTGTGACCGATCTCGCCGTGCTCCGCCTTCCAGCTGACGAGCGCGCCGCCCGATTCCGTCAACCCGAAAAGGTTGCGGCGGACCTCGTCCCATGCGGGGCCGCGGTCTGCCTTCTCGATCGCGTGCAGCGCCGCTTTCTCCGCGGCGTGGATCGACTCCAGTCCGTGCAGCCGCGCGTGGCGATCCCAACCCTGCGCCGCGCGCTCGACACCCGAAGGAGAAAGGATCCGGATGTCATCGATGAGACGCGCCAGCGTCCGTTGATGCTCGGGAAAACCGTAGCCCTCGGCGTCGACGCTCACGACGAAAGGCTATCTGGTTCAGCGAAGCCAGGCCGGCACCCAGCCGAATCGCCCAAGGGCTATTGGGCCGCCTCCTGACACGATCACCTGTGCGTTGACGAGCACCGCGAGATAGTAGATCCAGCGGAACCCGTCGTCGTTCACACCGAAAGCGACGGTCAGCGCGAGATTGGCGGCGAGCAGGAAACCAAGCACTCCCGCCCAACGCGTGGCGAGGCCGAGGATCAGGGCGACCGCAACGACTGTCTCACCGACGGCCTACGCGAGCGCGAACGGCAGCCAGTTGGGGACGACGACCGCAACCAGGAACTCGTGAAGGCCGGGGATCGGGTTCGCGCGCGACGTCGACTCGATCAGAGGCTTCATCCATCCGACGCCCTGCCATTTCTGGCTGGCGAAGTAAAGCCAGTAGAGGCCGACGACAATCCGGAAGAGGCTGGGCCAGATCTCCTGCACGCGCGTGATCGTAGTTACTTCATCGCCCTCAATACAGGGTCGGTTGCGAGCTGGAACGCACGAGCCGCGGGTCGCATGTGCATGCGGTTCAAGCGGTGCTGGATCGCTCCTTTGAGGATCGCCGCGCGGAGCTTGTGCTCCGAGAAATCGGTGTTGAAAAGCAGCCGGTTGTGGCGAACCTTGTGCCACTCGCCATGCAGCCGCCGCTCGCGCACGCGCTCGTAGAACCCGGTGCCTGGCAGCGGGTAGGCGATCGTGTAGCTGACGTAATCGAGGGGCAGGCTGCTCGAGAAGTTGATGCTGCGGATCAACGAGTCGGTGGTCTCACCGAGGTAGCCGACCATGAAGAAACCGGCCGCCTTGATCCCGGCAGCGACACACGCTTCCACCGCGGCCCGCGCCTGGTCCGGCGTGATGCCCTTCTTCATCTCCTTGAGGACGCGCTCATCGCCGGATTCGATGCCGAAGAAGATCCGCTTGCAGCCCGCGCGGTGCATCTGTTCGAAGAGCGCCTGGTCGACGTGCGTGACGCGGCTCAGGCACTCCCACGTCAGCGGCAGGTGGGCGTCCTCGATCGCCTCGGCCAGCTCAAAGGTGCGCCTGTAGTTGAGGGTGAAGAGGTCGTCGGACATCCAGATGTGGTCGTACCCGAGCTCCGCGATCTCGCGCATCTCCGCGACCACAGACTCGGTGGGCCGCGCGCTGAACAGGTCGCCGAACACGGACTTGTGGCAGAAGTCGCAGCGAAATGGACATCCGCGCGTCGACATCAGTGGAGTGGTGGCGTCCTTCCAATGCTTGCGCCAGTAGGCGATGTATTGGTCGTTGGGGATGTCGCCGCGATACGGGAGCGGCAGGTGCGTCATGTCCTTGGTGCGCTGCCGCGCTGTGCTCCGGACCACCTGGCCATCGCGCTTGAACACGACACCGGGGATCTCGTCGAAGCGGCGGTCGCCGAGGTGCTCCATGATCGAGACGATCGTCTCCTCGCCCTCGCCGACGGCGACGAGATCGAACTGGTTCACGAAAGTCTCGGGCTCGCCCGAGGGGTACGGACCGCCGACCACCGTGAGCGCCTTGCCTCGCACCTGCTCCGCGAGCGAGAGCGCCTCGTCCTGCATGGTGATCATGCAGTAGATGCCAATCACCGAGGGTCGCAACCGGTCGATCTCGGCGAGGACCTCGCGACGCTCGAGGAAGGTGTGGTCGATGTGCTTGACCGTGTACCCGGCGTGACGCAGCGACGCGCTGAGGTACATGAGGCCGAGCGAAGGCATGATCCAGTGGCGGCCCTGCGCCGGAGCGCGCTGCGGGTAGACGAGGACCACGTCGACGTGCTCGGTCATGTCATGCCTGGCACCCTCCCCATGCGTGGCGAGGGATGTGGGGTGGGGACCCATCTAGTTCGCCTCCTGGATGTTGATGTGGTATGTGGCGCCGTCGAATTTCGACGGGAAAATGTAGTCGAGGCCGGCCCAGTCGAAGTCCGGCGCGGCGAGCTCACGCCCGGCGTATAGAGAAGCGCCGGCTACCGCGGGCAACGACCACTCGACGCCTAGCGACCCCGAGCGCAATCGCGCCCAGCTCCCGGTCACCGGGATCCAGTTTCCAAACGCTGCGTTGGTCAGGGTCGGCTGTCCGTCGGCGGCGAAGTCGTTGAAATCCGCCGACTGCTCATTGAGGATCCCGACCTCCGAGTAGCCGAGCTGCAGCCAAAGCGGCTTGACGGTGATCGCGACGCCGGTGCCGTCGAGCGTGTACGTCACCTCGACCGCGCCTCGCGATGCAATAGGAACGAACTTGTAGCTATGGGCCGCGTCACCGCCCATCTCGTCCAGCTGGAAGGTTCGCTTCCACGACGTGGCGGTGGTCGCCACGGTGCTGGATGTCCGGGAGTAGACCCAGCCGTCGCGGTAGCGCACGATCGGCACCCCAAACCCCATCCCCTCGCCAGTGCCGGCGGTGCCCATGGTCAAGCCCTTGGCGAGCGGCGCGGTCTTTCCCTGGGACGCCGGGTCCAGCGTGAGGTCGGGGAGCAGCCGGTAAGCAAACACCGCCTTGCCGCCAGACACGCGGAAGGCGTCGATCGGGCCGGCGGAGACGAAGGGCATCGTCGGCTTGCCCTGCGCCAGGTCTGGAAAGAGCTCGGTCGCGCGGTAATAGCTGATGTTCTCGACGACGAGCATCGACACGCCGTGCGATCGCATCCACGCGAGGGCTTGCGTACGCTCGGCGGGAAGCGCCTGCGAGCCGGTGATCTCCGCCGGTTGCCTTCCGCTGTAATAGGCTGCAGTCGGCGAGTCGGTCAGCAGCATGCGCGAGCTACCTGCGGCGGCACGGCCGGCGGCCACCAGTCCGGAGTTCGCGTCGGCAAAGCTCGAGAAGATGGGGAGGAACGCCACCGCCAGCATGGCCGTGGCGCCGAGTGCTAGTGACCCGATTGCGACCCGGTGCCGGTCGAGGACTCCTGCCGCCAGAAGAGCCAGCGCCGGCAGCGCCGGATAAAGGTAGCGGTGGCTACCGCTGTAGGTACCCGCGGCGACAAGTGCGAACACGACGCCGAGGTAGGCGAGCGCGGGGAAGTAGACGAGCTTCCATGTCTTGGTGTGCCGGCTCCGCAACGAAGTGACCGCGCCCACGGTGCCGAGTGCAAACAACGGGAGGGCGGCAAGCCCGAACGTCGTCCCCAGCTCGAGGACGCGCTCGATGCCCACGGGGGGGATGCTGCCGCGCACGGACGCTGACATGACCTCGATGCTTCCTCGCGCCATCGAGTTGGTGACTGGCGCAAAGCCGAGCTGGAAGAAAAGAAGGATGCCTAACGCCGGTACAGCCCAGGCCATCGCCCGGGCGCCGGTTCGGCCGGCCGTGCGCGATCTGAGGATCTCGAAGACCGTGAACGCAGCGGCGGCCGCGATCCACACCCAGGCCTTCGTGGAGGTCACACACGCAAGCGCCGCCAGCAGCGCCGCCAGCTTCATGCGGCCACGCACCGCCGCGAGCGCGCTTGCCATAAGAAGGGCGGTGAGGAGCGGCTCTACTACAGCCGAACCTGAGGTGAAGAGGAAGACGGGGTTGAGGACGAGCAGCCCAACCGCCAGGCGGGCCTGTCGCACGTTGGGGGCGAGTCCGTAGACGCATGCAGCCGCGGCGACGCCGAGGAGCGCGCTCACCGCTTTGAGGGCGCCGATCTGCCAGAGCCCGAACAATCGGAGGACCGCAGCCGCGAGCACGTGGTACCCCGGAAGCCAGGTGTCCTCCATGCTGAAGAGGGGATCGTGCAGGTGCCCGGTGGCTGCGAGGTTGGCGGCGACAAGCCAGTGGCCGTAGCCGTCCTCGAATGGCTCGCGCATCTGCGCGGCCGTCAAGAGCAGTAGCGATGCCAACCCGAAGAGGGCGGCAACAGGCGCGCCGCGTTGGATCCGGGCCAGCGCGCGAGCGCCGAGCCGTCGCAGGGTCAGCACCTCGAGTAAGTCGACGAGGCTCAGACCCGCGACAGCGAGAAAACCCAGTGCGAACATGCCGGAGTAGATCGCGATGAGGACCTGGTGCCTGTCGAGGGCGACGGGGACCATCGCAAGCGCGCCAAGGCCGGCGATGGCTTCGATCAACGCCCTCGGGTCGCCGACGCGAACGTAGGCCTGGTTTCTCCACTCCTGTCCGGCCTTCACGATGCGGTGCTTCGGCGTGCGCACGAAGACGCCACCCGGCTTCGCCGCCCGCGCGAGCGACAGCAGCGTATTCAGTGACATGCCGGCGCCGACGACCTGGCAGAAGACCGCCGGCAGCCCCGCCCACCACCTGCGGCCCCTCCTCGTCTGGGCGGCGATGAAACCGACCCACGGTGTGAGGCCGACGACGATGGAGATGGCCGACGCGTATGTCAGGTACCACGGCAGCTTGAGACCCGGCTGGTCGAGCGTGAGCAGGAGCAGTGGATAGCATGCGAGCTGGACGAGCATCACTGGGCCGACGCCGTATGCGAGCAGGTGAATCGCCGCCTGAAATTTGACCGCCGCCCGAGCCGTGCTTCGGATCACCGGTCCAAGCAGCCGGAACGCGGACTGAAAGCTGCCCGTCGCCCAGCGCGACTGCTGACGGCGGTAGGCGTCGATCGAGACGGGAAGCTCCTCCGGGACGACCAGCTCCTCGATGTACGCGGACTTCCAGCCGCGCAGCTGCGCGCGATAGCTGAGGTCGAGGTCTTCGGTCAGCGTGCGCGCGCTCCATCCCCCTGCGTCCTCGATCGCCGCCCGGCGCCACACTCCGGCGGTGCCCGTGAAGTTGGTGAAGTAGCCGGCCGCCGAGCGGACCGGCTGCTCGATGAGAAAGTGGAAGTCGATGGCCATCGCCTGCAGGCGGGTGAACAGCGTGTAGCCCTCGTCGAGGTGGCCCCAACGGGCCTGAACAAAGCCGACGGACGGCTCGTCGAACGCACCGATCGTGCGGCGCAGGAAGTCGGGGGCGGGTACGAAGTCGGCGTCGAAGATCGCGATCAGCCGAGCGTCAGTCCGCTCGAGCCCAAACGCCAGCGCGCCGGCCTTGAATCCATTCCGCGAGCGCCGCCGCACGTGATCCACGTGCAGCCCTTTTCGCTGCCAGCGCGCGATCCGCTTGCCCGCGATATGTGTCGTCTCGTCGTCGGAGTCGTCGAGGACCTGCACGTGCAGGCGATCGCGAGGCCAGTCGATGGAGCACACCGCGTCGATGACGCGTTCGGCCACGTAGCGCTCGTTGTAGATCGGGACCTGGATGCACACGACGGGCTCTTGGTCGGAGACGAATCTGCGCCGCGGTGGCGGCGGCAGCCGGATCGCCCGGAACGTCAGGTATAGGAGGTTGGTGCCGAAGACGAAAAGGACGACGCTCGTCATGGCGAGAACGACGGCGCTGACGAGACCGATCAACTCGCGTCGAAGAGGGTGTACGGCCGCATCGTCGACCGCACGTAGGCGACGCGCGCCAGGGCTTCGGGCCGGTGCCGCCGCGTCCACTGCATGTACCGCCAGGCCGCCTGACCCAACGCCCGTGCGGGCGGATCGAGAATCCGCGGAAAAAGGCTTTTCGGCAGACGGCGTCGACGCTCGATCGCGAACGGTACCGGCTTGCCGGCCAGCTGTGGAAAGTGCTCGAGCAGGACCGGGTTGGCATCGAGGACCTCGGC
>Ga0137380_10000497_pt1 | contig 28407 bp, 31 predicted proteins | sample SagtaG_17_FD_104809 | JGI IMG/M metagenome (GOLD analysis project Ga0137380, IMG submission 104809) | Vadose zone soil microbial communities from Sagehorn Ranch, Mendocino, California, USA - Sage2_L_100_16 metaG | ecosystem: Environmental > Terrestrial > Soil > Vadose zone | place: USA...
CTGGTAAATGCCCTACCAAGTGGGTAGCTTTTGCCCTCAAACATGAACACTTGCCCCCAATCATGGAAACTGGCACAAAATTTCCTAGAAAAACCGCTCCCCATCAGGTATACTTTTTCTCAAACATGTAAATTGCGCTCCTCATAGAGAAACTAGCGAACCGTTAGAATGCGGAAGACGGACGCCCTTGGAATGCGAGGATGCTGATGGTCGCACCAGCTATCGAAGGTATTGATTTATTCAAAATAGCAGGCCGCTCCATTTCAGGATGGATTCCGAGCCTCAAAACGGGTACTGCTGTCAGGCAGCCGTTCTGTAGCCAGCTCGAAGAACGCCTCCTTCTGTGGCTCGAATACCATCCGCTGGTCGGGAACTACGCACGGGGCGACATCGGGCAAGAGTTTGCAACAGCCTATCGATTGCCCACCCCGAAATACGCGCCATTCGCGATTGGCTACACGTTTGAGGGCAAACCCCATCACTACCTGCCCGATGCAGTGGGAACTTTAACAAACGGGAAACCGTTCATCGCCGAGGCGGGCATGGAGGATGACAAACGGGGTGATCGCAACCTCGCCAAAGCGGAGGCTGCACGAAGGCTCGCATGCATCCAAGGAGGCGTCTTCTGGATTGGGACGGAGCGAACGTTAACCTGTGCGCACAACTACAATCTGGTTTTCTTGCATGCTAGGCGAAAGACGTTTTCTGCCTTTGCTGAAATTGCAGTAGCCTTGCAAGAGGTCTGGCCTTGGGGAGAAGTCGCCACTGTCGAAGAGGTCGAGAGCCGTCTCACCGGACGATGGCCAGCAAATCTGGTAGAAGCCGCGATCTGGAAGGTTGTGGGAGACAGCGCGGCGCGGGGACATCTCTTGGTCGATCTGGAACAGTTTACCCTGACCCGCACCCTTCCTCTGGCCCTGCTCCCACCTGATGCTCCGCCTCTTGTTCCTCATCCCCTCGCAGACACGCTTGAACCTCCACCAGATACGCAACCTGTGACGAAAAGTGCTCCCGAACCGAGCCTCCTCGTTCCGGGTCCGACATTTGACCCCTCTCGGCTGCCAGAGCCCGTACTCCAGCAATTTCACCGCAATCTGCGGGCCGTGGAACAGGTGCTGGCCGGGGCTACTCAAAGCAGCATCGCAGAAAAGGAAGGCATCCCTCATTCGACGCTTTCACGGCTGGTGAGTAGGACCCATGAGAGAGGTCAGATCGCCTGTGTGCCTCATGGCAGTTACCGCCGTGCGACTACCCTGCATCCAGCATTCCAGGAATGTATCCGTCGGCTGTTTTTACTCCCGACGCGGCTGTCCATGACCGCGATCCGAGAGCATACCGAGATGCAACAAGTGGCGGCACGCTTATCAAAGGAAACCGGAACAACCGTCAAACTTCCCTCCTACAAGCAGGTGCGCACAGCAGTGCAGCGCTTGAAGATGGAGCCGGAACTGGTAGCGATGCGCGAAGGGACCAAATCGGTAGCGCGTGAACGCTCCTCTCCCGAATCCTTTGTGCTCTCCATTCCGGCTCCGGCATTGCTTACTCAAGTTGATGAACATACGATGGACCTGTATGTCGTCACACCTGATGGGACGACGGTAGCCAAACGTGTGCACGCGGCAGTGCTCATTTGTGTGAAAACGGCAACGATCCTCGGCGCGGTCCTGGCTTTGGGGTCACTCAAGGAGGAGGATTATATGCGCTTAGTGAAGCAAAGCATGGAAAGGAAGGATCACCTCGTCACACGCTCCGGGTGTGAGCATTCCTGGCCCTGTTTTGGCAAGCCCGCAATTATCTTCCATGATCGAGGGAAGATCTTCACCTCTGAACGAGCGCGCCAAGTGCTCGTGGATCGGCTTGGCATCATTACCGAGCAAGCGCCTCCTTACGCGCCTTCTGCAAAAGGAACGGTCGAATCGCTCTTTCGGTGGATGACTGAACGTTTTGAAAAGAGACTTCCCAACACGTCGTACGGCGTCCACGATGCCGAGACAGCGGCGCAAGCAGGAGGCATGACGCTGGAAGAACTGGAGCGCTGTTTCTATCAGGCCATCGTTGATGATTACCAACAAGATTGGGATACCCTGCGACAACAACGCCGCTGTGTGCTCTGGGAACAGGCTGTGGCGGCGTCTGGGGTGCCACACTATCTGGGTTCGCCTGATGATCTGAAACTGTTGCTCATGAAGGCCGTCAATCGCAAGACGCCCCATCATGGGTATCGCGTGCAAAACGGCAACCGACTCTCGTTTCAGGGCCGTTGGTATGTTTGCCCCGGACTCCTCTCACGACTACGGGACCGTGAGTTTGATCTGTATTACGACAGGAGGGACGTGGGAGTGCTCTACATTTTCGTCGGCGGCGAGTATGTTGGCGAAGCCTACTGCCCACAACTGATGGGAGGCCGCGTCAGTGAGTGGGAAGCCAGAGCCATACGCCAACACGACGAGCAGCAAGCCAAGATCGCCCGTGAACAAGGATTGCCTGTTCGTGCTCGTATTCAGGACGAAGCGGGAGCTGCACGCCGTCGCCGAAGCACAGAGATTCGAGCAAGTGAACAGGCCCGCCAATGGGATCGCCAACGAGAAGACATTCATCCATCTGAAGTGCTTGAGCGATTAGCGAATATCGAGGCAAAGAAACCGGCAACGCCAACACTGCCGCCTGCCGTTCCAGATGCAGACCCTGATCGTCCGGTTCGCAGTCTACGTATCCGGATTGGAGAGGAGAGACGTTGATGACCCACCCAATCTTTCGCAAGGACATTTTCATCGAAACTCCCTTTGAAATACGTTTTCAAGCAATGCTGCGTTCTGCTAGACAGAAGCGGAACTGGCATCTCATCGTCGCTGACCCGGGTTCGGGCAAGACCATGGGTATTCGTGAATTGGTCAGAACGGTCGGCTCCCCTACGATCCTCGCAGTTGTGACTCCAAAAAACAATGACGATGAGTCGGCTCTGGGCAATCAACTGTGGAGCACTCTGGGGCTGTCGTTACGAGGGCATTGGAGCAACCGAAAGCCTAAACTGATGGGATACCTGCACCAGTATGGGACGGAGTGCCTGATTGTGGATGATGCGCATGATCTCTCGATGCCTCACTTGATGTTCATCAAGGAACTGACGGACCAGGGGCGTTTACAGTACGGCCATCCACTTGGGTTGTGCCTGGTTGCGGCGGGTCGTGGGGACACGATCCCGCTCAAAGAAACCCTCTATCAGCCTGATCCCACGTGGCTCCAATTTCGCCGCCGCCTCGACAAACTGGAACCGTTCTGCAAAATTCCAGGCCACACATCGGAAGAAGTGCGAGAGATCCTGGCGGCCTTGGAAAGGGTGTACCGTGAAGCCCTTCCGCAACTCAACTTGCGGAAATTTTCAGGCTCCATCTACACTTGGTTAACGCAATTAGCTCTCGACCCTACCAACTCTGGCCGCGTGACGATGGATAACCTGATGACGCTCGTGACCACTGCTCTAGAATGGTCGTATGAGGCAAAGGCCACGGATGTGTTGGCCGAGATGCTAGAGAAAGCTGCAACGCTGCTCGTGCTTCACCGCGATACGCTCAAGCTCATTGATGGAGCAGGACCAAGCACCGAAGCTCCTCAGTCTCCGTCCACAGAACAAGGGAATGGGAGCAAAACAGAACCAGAAACGAAACCAGAACGGGAAGCTGCACGGGCTGATCACGAGCCTCACAACACAGAAACGGTAGTAACGGTGGAAGAGCAGGTCCAACCAGTCAAAACATCCAAATGCACGTTTCCTGGGGTGGTTTCCATCGAACTCAAACGTTTTCTGGACAGTGGCACACAGCTTGTTGAATGTCCTGACTGTGGAAGAACGCGCACGCTCACGCCACTCAAGGGCGTGCTCCGATTCCCATCGCACAACCGACGCAAAGTGCAGACCCCTGTGACTGGCTTGCGGTGGGCTAAAGGGAAAACAGATTGGGATGTGGTTGGAGGATAAATCAGGCGCTGACTTCCCTGATCCTGCTTGAGAAGCCGTTTGAAATGGAATCCTTGCTAACGGTTTGAAACCGAGATACATGCAAAATTAGGACATAGGCATGAGATGTAACAGCGTCTATTTCGCTTTTTATCTCATCCTTGAGCAGAGATACTGCTGCTAACTCACCTTAGCAGACGAAAAGCTATCAAAACAGGGCTTTTTCGTCTGCTAATGCTCTCAAGATCGAGCCTTTGCTATGTCTGCTAAGGTTTTGGCGCTCCAGAGATATCGAATAAGAAACGAGAAGATAGAGTAATACTCTTTCTACCCGTTTCCCCTATGTCCTAGTTTTACACGTATCTCGGTCTTGGGTCGTGTTGGGGAGTCTGATCGCGGCTATCAGATCTGCTTGTTCAGCTAACGCTTTGCGGACAGTGGGGTCTTGCTTATCCAGTGTGTACCGGCTGGTGATGAGTGCCAAGATACCACCTGGTCTGGTCTTCTCCAGCGACTTGGCAAAAAAATAGTCGTGGATGGACCTCGTGAGACTATGCCGTATTTCAGGATCATGAACCGGATAATCTCCAAAGGGGACATTTCCAACAACAGTATGAAAATAGTTGTCGGGAAGGGGAGTTGTTTCAAAACCTTGGGCGAAGATGGTCGTGTCCGGGTATAATTTTCTGGCAATTCTGGCGGTGATTGGGTCCAGTTCAACGCCTGTTCGGTTTCCACCCTCCAGGGTTTCAGGCATAAGCCCGAAAAAATGACCCACTCCCATAGCAGGTTCAAGAATTTCCGCGCCGTTGCCTACACCGAAACGCTCCAGGCCATCCCAGATAGCTTCAATAACAAGAGGGGAGGTAAAGTGGGCGTTGGGAGTTGATGCCCGAGCTGCGGTGTATTCTTTGTCGCTAAGAAGTGGCTCCAGTTCTGACGCAATTTCATTCCAACCAGAATTTCTCCGGTATCCTGTTTCAAATACTCCGGCCAGCGCTCCCCAACCGGCGTACCGGACAAGGATTGCCTTTTCTTCGGTGGTCGCGTCCCTGCTTTCCGCTTCAAGAGTTTTAAGGAGTTTAATTGCCGCGATATTGGCATGGGCTTTTTCGCGCAGGCTGCCGACTCCAACCTGATGCTCCGGTGTGATGCGAAAATCCCGTGAAGGAGAAAGGGGTTTTTGTTCAGGCTCCCGTTTTTGAAGTTCTCTCGAGAACGCGGGAATGATACCGCTGCCAATTCCCCGACCACCTGTACGCTTATCTATTTCAGGCGGACTACTGTGCACATCTGGAGGTCGGCGAAGTGGTTGTTTGTCGCTTTCAGCCGGTGTGTTTTCCGCGATTTCAACAGTATCAGCGGGGATTGTTGACACCGAGTCAAACGTGAGCTGCCTGAGTAGTCCTTTGATCTGACTGGTGTCTCTGGGGGTAAAGGTTAGTGGGACATCTACATTTTGGGTTGTGGCGAAAAGATCATCAAGCGTCCCCTGGGTGAGACCATCGTGCAAGCTGTCCGGTTGTTTTGGCTTCCTTTGTAGTCCGTTTTGTCGTTTTGTCGTTCTATCGTTTGTGAGCCTAGACGTGTTTTCCGGCGTGATTGCTCCAGCATTGTCAGCCGGTGCGTTTACCAATGAGTCAAAATTAAGTTGTCTGAGTCCTGTTCGTTTTTCTGCCTTTCCTGCCATAAAAATTTGAAAAAAATATAATAGTAGCAAGAGACATATAAATATGCAAGATATGTTTCTAAAACATATCCCATGTCGTCAGGGGGAAAGGGTATTTAGCTTATGAAGACGCCCTTTTCCCAAGGTACACTAATTTGTGTACCTTGAAATTGATGAACAGAGAAACGGGGCTTTTAAATTCAAGAATTAGCAATTATTACCAGTGGGTTGAAAAGTGGGGGATTGGGAAAGGAAAAAGTAAGCTCAAATGATAACAGCCTGGTTGGCCAATCTTTTTCAATTGCCTTTATCTCGACCCTCTTTTCATAGCGACTAGAACGTATACAACGTATCTTCTCAGTGTCCTTTTGCTACGTCGTTTACTGTTTATCTCTACTCATCGAGAAAGGTATTGCCAGCACACCACCTGTGTTTTCTCAGCGTGACGGTAACGCGAAGCGCCCCCCTTGCGGGTAAAACTCGTCTTTTTCAGATACGTCATTGCTATAGCAACGACGATAGCGAGCGAGAAAACAACAACAAGTTGAGATAAATCCGTTTGGTAGTTTTTGTATTTGGAGTGTACACAGTGGGGGGGTTGCGGTGTGGATCGGTGGCGGCTGCGAGATAACAAGTACCGTACAAGTGGGGATTGCAGTCATCTGTCGTACTGAAGGATGTTCAGGACGAACATCCTTCAAAGTTCCAACCTCTCGCGCTTGGTTTTTGCTGCCGCTTCAAGTTTTCTAATCGAGGCCTTCAGCTCTTTGATTTCCCACTCCTGGTTCGTGATTTTCTGCTCCAGCTCGGCTATAGCTTGGTCTCTTTGTTCAATCGTAGCCTCCCTGACCTTGATCCGTGCATACAGGATCTCGCGCTTTTCCGGTTTCCGGCGTGGGCTTTTTGGTGCTGCAGGAGTTGATTTGCAGATAGTATCTAGCTGCTGGGCTGCCTCCTCCAGGGCGTTGATGGTCAACTTCTCTGTAAATCCAAGATATTTTCTATGCTGCTTTTTATTGGCTCGTCGGTACGCGCTCCAATAAGTCCCTTTGTAGCCACTTTTGTTCTTTCTGGTTTCCTGCCTCGCGGTAAAGTGACCATTCTTTCCGGAAAAATGGAAGCTTTTCAGGCTGGCCAACCAGTGAAAATACTCCGGCGTGTCGGGTTTGAGTTTTCTCACCAGTTCGTCATTCTCCGTATCGTAAAAGAGATAGTAACCTCCCTGACTGTATTTTATTTCGGTGTCGAGCCTGCCGGTCATTGATTTTATCCTTTCCTGCTGGTGCCTGGAAAAAAAGTGGAATACGCATACTGGTAGTATATCCTATGCACTCAAAAAAATGGCAAGTACACAATAGGGGAAAGTGACTCCTGCTGCTGGGTCAAATTTGGATTGACCATCATACTATTTATATGGGCGAATATAGCAATCTACGAACCTGCACGCAGTGTGGCAATAAGGAAATGTACGGGATACCATTTCCACGTAGGGGTGATTTATGCTTGAAGCATCATCATAAAGCGAAACATGAACGATGGAAGAAATATCAGCGAGAGTATCAGAAGAGAAGAAGAAATACATTAAAGCAGCAAAATAATAAAAGTATCTATTCAGATAGAGATGTGCAGGAGTAACGAAACAGCACCCCCCGTGTACACTTTTCCGGTCAGCCAGTGACAACTGTTGGAGATTAGTAGTTCTGTTTGGGACTACGGGCATAGGCTTGCCTGGTGGCTAGTGCTTTTTCTATGGTAAGTTGGCCGTAGGTTTTCCCGTCTGATCGGTGTCTTTCATCCCATTTTTTGGCGGTTTCTTCGTCAAATTGTCCTGATTGTCGAAACAATCTATCCATCTGGGCCGGATCTCCATTCGTCCAGTAGGCAAGCATAGCGGCGGTTGCAATGTGCGCTTCGCTCGCGCTTTGGTAAGAGGTTCTCTCTCCTCCCCATAATTGTTGAAATTTCATTCCATTTTTCGCTCTGAGGGCTTTTTCTATGACTTGTTGATCAGATATAGGTAAAGGGGTATAAAAATCCGTCCTGGGGCTTCTGGTGGCGTTTGGGGGCTGAATAAATCGGTTATGGATCTGGTTAATAATTTCCTGATCCGTTCGGATCTCCGGGGGAGTATTTGAGAGCTGGTATCCGGTGACAGTGATGTAGCGGGCAGTGTCATACATTTCAACACTTTCCCGTCTTCGTGCGGTTCCTGGTATGCTGCCGATAAGGAAAATATGCAGTCCTTTTCCTGATGGTGATATTTCTGTGTAGGATCTGGCGGTTTGGGTGATGTACTGCGCTTCCGGTGTCAGTTGGCCAGTGGTGTCTAGACAATTATCCAAGTCAATAACCGTTATTCCTCCAGTAAGGATCACACCGAGGCCTTCATATCCTTCGCGCTGTGTATATGCCTGTACAGCTTTCGGGAAAGTGCTCCAGGTTTCAGGGTTGATGATACTGGCACGTTCTCCGTCAATGGTAAAGGGCGGTTTTTTGGGTTTTTCCCCTTCCCGTCCTTCATATTTCCACAGTACCCATTGTGGCAATGCACGGAGCTGGGCCGGTACATTCTCCTGCAGGCATTTTACAACCTCTATTTTTGACATTTGTTTCATTTTCTCCATAATTTCGGTTTTCCATTGTAGCAGTTCCCCATTATAATTGCCAGATCTGCGGTTTTCGGTTTTCTGATATAAAAGTGAACACAGTGGGGATTGCGCTTTATAGTACTGTTGATAATAAATTCTGTCATACGAACAAGTTCTCATCCTGACAAATTTTCTGCTTGAAAGGGGCGTCGCTACCTCTGCATCTCTGTACTAACGTGCTAAAGCAATCCATACAATAAAGATGATAAGTATACTACTCGCTGCTCCAAATAAAATAAAGGTGTTCCTTGCATTTACTAGTGTATCACCAACTTTTGCAATTTCTTGTACTACTTTTTCTGCATTCCACTGTTCGCTTCTAGCCTTCCCAAGAGTCCTTCCTATTGGTTCTCTTTCGATTACAGGAAGAAAGCTTCCGCGTTTACTTGGAAACACAGGTCTTTTTGTACCTATGGTAAGAGTATCTGCATAGCGTATACCCAGCATTGCCTCAATATTCATTGTCACTACCCATGCCTCAATATAGCGTCTGTAAAACACCCTAACATTCGAATAGCCAACTCTTGCTAATATAAGTACTAGCAATGGGCCAAGTAACAAGGCCATTACACGTGTATCTCCAGGTTTAATGGTCAGAAGGCCAGTCAACGTTGCTGCTAAGATTGCTGAGAGGAGACCTGTGTAAAAGTTGAGATACTTATAGGCAAAATCTAACATATCTTTCACAACTGACTCATAGTGATCATGAAGCATAAAAAGTTCTTTGCGACTCAAATGGTCATTAGCCATACTGGAATCTTGCATGGTATCGCTCCACTCGTCCTAAAATTTGCAACACTTCATTTTAAGGTATTATAGTGTGCTTTTCTGCTACTTGTCGAGTTCCTCCTTCTAGGGATGTCGCTTCGGATCTACAGGCACGGATTGCCTCCTCGCAGAGACTCGCGCTGCATGGCTTGCTGGTTCAGTCGGGAAAAGAGAGAAATAGTTGGAACTGGAGATGGATTGGTTGCACTTACACGACAGGAAGGGCAAAGCGGGCTTTCTTCCTGACAGTAAGAACACAGCGGATTGTTGTCATTGGCGCAGGTAAGGATAGTTTGTGTTGGACATCTCACGCAGCGTCTTGGTTTGCCTTCATGTACACTCTGGTCTTTCATGCGTCGTACTCCTTTGGGGAGTTGCCAAGGCTGCTACAATATCTGGTAGCGAGCTTGGCACTCCGTAAACGGGTGGGTTAGGTAAGCTGCAAGCGGTCTGTTTTCGAGGCTGGCCGCTTGCTCACAAAACCATTGTACTTAAAAATACGCGTTACAGTACTTTTACATTTTTATTCGCTTTACAGATTTCTCGCTCCCATTAAGACAATAACCTCTTCATACTATATTTTCTGCAATACAGGTGTAACAATTCCCGTTTTCATTCGTATGAGTCCGTAGGACTCATATCTGCCGCGTTGCAGGAGAGTATTTCCCCAAACTTTTCGTCTGCAGGACTCAAACTTTCCTACCTCAAGTAGGTCTGCTGTACCCACTCAAGGTATTCAAGATTGGTTCCGCTTTTCTCATATGCTTTTCTGATGCTGGCTTTAAAGCTATGGATGTCTACTCCGTCTGTATAGAGAGGTTCCTGGCTTCGGATAAAGACCAGCTCGTCGGGTGTCAGCTCTAATTTGTCCTCCAGGCAGGTGAAGAAATACGGGACGCGGCGTTTCACTCCCCTGGTATTGCAGACTTTAATAAATGCCTCCTGGATCATGTCTAAAAACCACGCGTTGGAAAACCCGTTAAAAATTTGGGTGGCTGCCCAATACAGTTTTGTTATACGGGTGACGTCGGACTGCTGAAATTTCGGGTTTCCCCCCAAAGTTTGGGCAATGTAGACCATAGTTGTTGCTAATCGCTCCGGTGTCCCTCGGCGTTTACGCTGGGGTTTTTGCTTCCGGCTGCGCTTTTCTTTTTCCGGCTGCTGGATCTGCTGGGCATGGAGATCCAATAAAAACGCGGTCATTGCCATGGGATTGTTCTTTAAATCTTCAATCGTATACTCTTTTTCCGCTATTTCATCTTTTGCAGATTCGCGGGACATTTCCTTTTCTTGTGGGGTTTCGACTGGTTTCGACTTCGATACTTCGATTTCTACTGTTTCTTCCTGTTTTTTTGATGAAGTATCGATATTGTGTGAAATTGCTTCTGTTTCGATGTGTTGTGTATCGGGTTGATTTCCTATAGTCCTCGCCTCCAAGTCCTCGGTCGAAATCGAAACACTCTCTGTTACAATCTGGTTTTTCTCCGATCTTCGATAAGGCGAAGGATTATGACTATTTTCCTGAAAATAATTCTTCGTATTGTGAACAGGTGTTCCTTGCTCTTTTTTTGGCTGCCTGGTATCCTGCGCCTGGTCGCTGCGGTAGTTGCATTGGTAGGAAGTCTGGGTTTTTCTCCCTGGTACATCACAACAGAGCATACGGCGGTAGTTATTAAATCTGATGAGCTTCTGGTAGAGCTGCGGATCTGAACGGATTATCTCCGCGTAGTCCCGTTCCGGGGGAATATATTCCGGTGATTGGGTCCAGAGGTGATATTCATAAGCCAAATCATAGAGGGGCTGGAAATCCTTTACCACAACTGCCCGCTCCACAAACGTACCATCATCCAGCATAATTGGTCGTCTGACCGCGTACTTTCGCATCAGCCCCTCCACTTCCAGTACCCGCAGGTCAATTTCAATTTTGCGAAGACTCCGCTTTGCTCTACCGGCAATTCTTCCGGCTCCGACATAACAATCCCTACCGGGTGCTTGGTGTTCTACCGCAAGCCTCCAGGTGCGTGCTAACGCTGAGGGGAGAACATCAAGGATGATGGAGTCAAGGTAGCGCTCCCCTGAGAACCCATCAAATATGGGATAGATATACTTATTCGGGCGTTCCTCTTTCCCCTTTTGGTCAGTTTTTGTAGTCTCTTCGGCTATAGGAAGAGTAGTTTCCTGATTAGCTTCTGTTGTACTATTCTGCGTTGATTGAGTAGCCATAATACGAAAAACCTTTCTATTTATTCATCTCGCTATCTGCTGGTACTGTTTGAAGACAAGAAAGCACTTGGACCACTGCTTCCAGGGGACCTTCGGCGACTCCGTGGAACTGGTTGAATTGCCAATGGAGACCATCGTTTTCAACCCACATCAGGAGACCTGATTGCTGTACAGCGCGGGCGAGATTGTCGGTTGAAATAAGTTTGCCGTAACCGGATCTGCGGTTTCCCTTTGTCTGGTGCCGGTCATGTTTCATATGGCAACGGGGACAAAGAGCAATGAGCTTGGGTGTGGGATTGGTGATATCGTTGTCTGCGTGTGCGGCGTGAAGGTACACAATATATGGTCTGCCGCTTCGCTTGCTCTCCAGGATAGTGCCATCTTTGATGCCGCAATGCTGGCATGTGTAACCAGCTTTCTGTAGGCACTCCAAACGGAGTTCTTCCCAATCGCGGGGGTAAATAATTCGTACCATAGATGTTTCAGCACTTCCCACTGAAACACCCCCTGTGGTATACTAAGGATGTGTAAGACATAAAACGGTCTGCATGATCCCTCGTTCCATGGGGATGTTTCAGCGAGCGGCGGCTCGTTAAGTTTTCCAGGCTTTAGTGGAGCCGCCTAACTCCAGTGCTTTTTCTCCTTTCACTCACTGATACTAACGGTCTACGGTTTTTTGTGGTCTTTTTCCTCTGGGTTTTGGATCTATTTGGCTATCACCTCTATGCTTTTGGAGTAGCCAAGGTTCTCTCTCCTGCTGTTGGTTTGTACTACAGTTCATTATTCAAAAGTCTTGTAAGATGGTTATGACGCTCCTGCAACATTATGTAGTCTTGTCCTAATACCCTCTTATTTTCTATTTCGCACTCCAAGTTACCAATCAACCGGATTATCTCAAATTGCCTGTCACGCTGCGCTTCAATTAATTTGATCAAAGCTGCCCCAAAGAGAGCGAGAGATCCAGTGGTTTTAATCAAAGCAAGGATGGTAACGTAACTAAACATTCAAACCTCCACTGGTACCAGACTTTCTACCGCTTCTGGCCGCGTGTCATTTGCGTGTCCATTGGCCGCTGGTTTCGCGGCAATTTCACCGTCATGAGCGTCTGTATTTCGCCGCGTTTCTTCCGGCGTTACAACGGGTAAATCGTCGGTGTTTTTGCCCTCACTTTTGCCAGTGTTTTGCCGCGTTTGCTGATACGCGATAACGCTGCTTGTCACGATCAGATTTGCGTTGGTAGAAGAGCGTTTCAAGGTGCCATTGTTCCGCAAATCCCGCACATATGAGTCAGATAATCCAAGTATCTGGGCCGCTTCTTTGACAGGGATACTCCGGCGACCTCCAGGAATGGTTGCTATGGCACTGCCTGACGGTGATTTTTGTGGCGATTTCCCGTTGGCAGCGTCGGTAGTGTTTCCGTTGTTGGTGGCGTCATTGCTGGCTCTCTCAGTGGCGTTTGGCACAGGTGGTTTTTCCCATGCTTCCCACGCTGGTAATACTGGTGGGATTATCGGTTTTTCGACTGTCTCCAGACGCTCTTGCAACTGTGCGATTTGCGGCTCATATACTGATTTCAATTGCGTTGAAACACCGGCGATTATCGCGTTAATGTCGATGGGTTTTTCCCAGAACCAGCGAAAAGATTTCGCCAGTTTTCCTGACCGCATACGCTTGTTCATCTGCATGGTTGCGCGGATGGTTAGTGTTCGCAATTCCTCATCGGCTTGCCGCTGGAGATAGTCGTTTCGGATCTGGAGGAGCTTGATCCGTTTTTTCTCGTCAGCTTCGTATTCATCCTCGTTCAGAGAGTCAAGGGGCCGGACATTAATAATCATTTCAGCGGCCACAGACATCAATATGACGAACAGCGGGAATGATGCCAGCACATACGGCGCGGAAATTTGTATCCACCAGGGCGCGTTCGGCAAGACCTTCTGGGCATCAAAGTCATTCAACGAGATCGCTAGATTTGCGAATGTGCTGGTTGAACAACAGATAACGATGAAGAAGAGAAATTGTTTTGCCCGTGCCTCATCGCTTCGGTATCTCGCCTCAAGCAATGCCTGCATCAGGATAATTGTCACCAGGTCAAGGAAAAAGCTGACGGCAAAGCCAAGATACTGAGCAACACCAGGAATATCGTGCGCGTTGCCAGTGATCCCAAAGAAGACACCTGCATGCAGCACTGAGACTGACATGAAAATGACGCACACCAGCCAGAAAAAGCCATTTCTGTTGCAGGTTTTGCGCCGGATCTCCGCCGAGACCTTGGCGATTGTCCCTTTGTTCATCCAGACTCCAGCGACCAGACCGATACTCAGGATAACGGCGACCACACTGGCTGTGATGGGGGGTTGGTACAGATATGAGAATATGTTCATGAGTCCTCCTTTGTCTTTTTGGCTGGTTGGTTGGGTGGATGGATGGTTGGGTGGGCGGGTGGGTTTGCCCTATCCTCAGCTCAAAAATGGGTATGCTTTTGATAAAAAAGTCACCCATCCAACCACTATATTGGTACTTGCGCTTTTATCATCTCCATAAGTTTCTGCGCTTGGTTCTCGGTGATATCCAGGACAGTGGCAAGTTTGCGTCTGCTGTTGTATCCGCTATTCCACAGTGCCACTGCCGCGTTTAAATCAATATCTTCAGCCCGCCTTCCCTTTTCAGGAAGGATGGGAATAATTTTCGTTTCCTTCTCCTCTGAGTGGATTTCACTATCACGATCCTGTGACTGCGCGAACCGGATCTGGGTAGTGTCCACATCATCGGTAGTGATCTCTCTAAGTACTGTTGTCGTTTCCGGCTCCTGGTACTGGTAGTCTTCCTCCGGTAGTTTGAGGGTATTGGCTGGCGCGATAAGGGTGGTTTGTTTGCCGTTTGGCAGCGGTGCCTGCTGGCGCGATTTGGATAGGGCTAACAGTTTTGCCTTCAGGTTGTACTCAGGTGCCAAGACCAGATCTTTAGCATCCCTTGTTTCAACCACTGCCTGACCTTGCCTATTTTCTCGCTCGTTTCGCTTCAGGAGGTCGCCTCTGACAAATCCCGCTGCCTGGGCTGCGGTTGACTTGACGTTAAAGCTCATGCCTCCGGTGATGTTGGCCAGGGACTCGGCGAAATCCTCGTCCCTGTAGTCCACCTGGGCGCATAGCAACAGTTGCATTTTGACCTTCAGGCCACGTCTGGCAAGTTGACTTACCCGAAACACCAGTTGCGAATAGTTTTTCTTCGCTTCCTCTTTGGCACTTCCGGTAAGTGAGTCTACCAACCGTTTGTAGTAGTCCTTGAGATCAAGGAATTCTTCAATATAGACCACTAACAGTGGTTCCTGTTCTACTTCTTCTTCCGTGAGTTTGTACCGTTCGTTCATCAGCCATACGCAGTACTCTAAATGGTCTAATACCTCTTCGTAGGATTTCGCGTGCAATTTTACCCATTGCCCGTCGATACATATTCGTGCGATGTGATGGCAGTCAAGAAACAGTTTTGACGTTTTGTTTTCTAGGTCAAGAAGGGCGATCCGGACATTTTCCGGCGCGTGCGTCCGGGTGATTAAGTATAGAAGGTACGCGGCCATAGACGACTTCCCATATTGGCTGGCCCCGATGATTTTCAAATGCTGGCAATAGAAGTTGATCCAGACCGGCGGGTTGCCAGTCTTGGTCAATGATCTGCCAATGCAGATTTGGTATTGATCGGGCTCCGTATTGCGAATGATGTCATTTGGTCGAAGACGCGGGACGGGAAGGACGTCTTCCTTGTTCTTCTGTGCTTGAAACAGCAGGTCTATTTCAGACAGAGCGGGTGTATTATCCTGTGTTGGCTGTGGCTCGGTCTCTGTTTGCTGAGTTTGGGCAGGATCTGCCAAAGCGTTTTGTTGCTCTCTGGTATCCTGACCAGTCAGCCACCACTGCAACTTACGCCTTCGGTCTGTAACCCGTTCCCTTGGTCTAGGTAACTTGTCAATAAATCCCGCTTTTACCTCCTCTGAGAAGTAGCCGGTTCCCAAAGCGACAAGTACCCCCACCGCGACTCCCGCGCCTCCGGTTCCCAGCATTTCCAGGAAAAGACCTGTGAAACCACCAAAGCCCGCCCCGTATTTCGCTTTCTGATACAAGGTCATCTGATGATACTGGATCGCGGTAAGCGCTTTTGCCTGGGCACTTGGTGCCCGCGTTTGTGACTTTTGAGTATCCTGACTTTCTTTATGCAACTTTTTCATGCTGTTGCTCCCCTTTTCAGCTCGTCAATTAACCCTTCGAGGAAGACAAACATGTATCTACCAACAAAAACGGTGACAAAACAAATCGCGACAGGGTACACAATACCGATAACTAATACTCCTGGGTTGGTTATGGTGATGTTGGGAATAATGTTGCTCCAGTCGAAAACAATATGATCCTGGACAACATACAGAAAGTCGGTGAGGAGATCTCCCCCAATAAGTATCCAGGTGCAAAATCCACGCCACTTGAAGTATCTTGTCGCGCTCTCGGTGAGGGAAGCTCCAGGATCGCTGTTGAATTGCCGGTGCAAGGACAAAAGCAAACTGTTGGGAGGAAATGCGATGAGCGTTAAGGCAATCTGTACAGACCACCCGATGGCGGACGCGATGGTTTGGTATCTGTCCATCCGTCCGGACATAAAGTCGGCGATTTGGCGTCCGGTGAGTCCTGGCGTGACGATTTCACCGCTCTGCATGATATTGAGTACCGCCTGTTCAGTCGCTCCAATCTGGAGCTGACTGAATACAAAGTACGCGACAGCGCACACAATGAGCATGCCAAGCAGCATTAACGGACTCATGGCAAGGTAGCCGTGGGCATGGTGGTCTGCTGGGATAGTTTCAGCTTTTCTCCTGCGTGTAGTTCCTCCGGTGGCGGTTGCTGTTCCTGCTTTTCTCATAGCTACCCCTCCGGCCTGGTATATACGGCGTAGTCAAAAACCAGCTCATCATCGCGGAGAATTGCTAAAAACAGCGGGTCTATTTCAAATCCTTCCCATTCCATGATCACCGTCCCAATTCCCTTTTTATCAGACTGTCCAGAGTCAACGAGGACTATCTCATCGCGTTCATCAAACCAGCCTTCAATTTTACTGATAATCATCTCCAACTGGTCGGGTTCGATGAGAAAGACAACTCCCTGTACGCCCGCGTACTCAACAGCCTGGGGCGCGGGAAGGTCAGGAGATTGGAATGAATAGGAGGGAACTATGTCAGCCATTGATGCCACCTCCTGTTTTCAATCGTTTCGCGAAGAACAGAAAGGGCAAGAATGCTCAGTCCTGGGAGGTTGGTGAAAAGAAGAGTCTGTAAGGACCCTGGTAGATGATCTGGCAATTGGTGGGACAAGCCGATTGCGGCGATTGTATAAAAAGTGTAAGTCGTTACACCTTCAAAAAAGTTCCATACCTCTGTCGGGATAGCTAGTTTCCTAGGCATTTGGCCTATCTCCTTTATTTGGGAGTAGGCCCGTGCTTGCGTACACTATATATATGGGTATAATAGTCTAGCCTGCACGGGCGTAGGTCCTTATACTGGTCGTCCGTGTCTTGGTTAGTGGGCTGCGGGTGCTACGAACACCCAAAGCTCACGCTCTCACTGGTTATTGCCCTTCTGTGGGTAAGCCTTGTTCTCCAAGAAGTGCATTTACGGTTTCTCTCTTGACGCGATATGCGTGCTTGAGTCCCTTATTGGGTAGGGTGATTGCTTCAAGCACTCCGTTTTTTATCCACCGTCTGACGGTGGTATCATCTACGCGTAAAATTTGGGCTACTTCACTCACGGTAAGAAGGTCACTAAGAACTTGTTGTGTCATGCGAGGTTTTCCTTTCTCCGTACCGTGCGTGTTGCTGAGAGCATGTATAATGCTGAGTAGCCTGCACGGGCGGCGGTGTGTTTACAATTCGTCCGTGTTGGTTAGCGGGTCGGTGGTGTCTGATACCTCCGGCTCGCGCTTGGTACTACTGGGTTCTTCTATTGGCCGTGCCAATATCGCTACAAGTTGCTTTTCTGTTAGCTCCGGCAGTCTTGAAAGTGGGCATATATACCGCTCTATTACCTTGTAGTTTTGCCCGCGTCTGGCATATATGTATTTTGCGTGTCGTTTGGGGCTACGTTCTTTGTAGCCCCATCCCTTTTCTTTCATGATGGCGCGGGCTTCTTCCTCGGTCATAGATTGCATATTGCTCGCTTTCCTACTGTTTGGGGTAACATCTACTAGATTGTAACTTGTTTGGGGTAACCCTGTCAAGGCTAAACGGGCGTTTTTGGGAAATGTATACACAGTGGGGGGGAACTTCGTCTTTTTCGTTTTGGACCCAAACAAAAAAATGTGTGTCTTTCTAGAACAACTGGCTCTACAGGCTGCTTCGGAAAGAGGTATTTTTGGAGTGCAATTTTTGAGATTTTTACATTGGCTTCTGGAGCTGATTTACGAGAAGAGGTATATTGTTTTTGAGTTGAGATCCAAACTGAAAAACATCGGTCTTTTCTTGGATGCTGTAGTGCACAAGTGCACTTGTGCTTTCTGGCTGCTCTGCTGTTGTCTCCATCTGATATCCATTCAGGCCCAGCGCTACTCCTCGTCAGTATCGTCGTCGTTGATCGATGTGAGAAGATCGAGCAACTCAGGTCTGCCAAGCTCATAGGAGACATTGCCGTACTCGTGCTCCACGAGGATCTCATCGGTCTTAGGATCAAAAATGCGGATCAGGACGCTGTAGATATTGCCCTGGCGGGTAGTCATCGTGATCTGGGCTTCACACAATATCTCTCCATCCGTTTCGAGGTCTGCCTCCGCAAAGATCTCATCAATGTCTTCGTTACGGTCCCACTTTTCCCAGAGTGTTTTCCATTGGCGAAGTGTTCGTTCCATAGGTATCTCCGTCTCAATAATGTAACGTACTCTTAGGGAAACAAAAATAATTACGTATCCAGTGAAGCAATATCCATCGGTGCTTGGAATATACAGGACTCTCTTGGATACTTTAATCTTTTTAATTCCCTTACTGTATAGCAAATTGTGTGCCCAATTTGTTGGTCTAGGGGCTACCTGCTTCAGGTACTTTAGTGCACAAGTGCACTTGTGCTTTTGTGCACTAATTATTTAGGAGATATCCACGCCTTTCTGACGCAGATACATAAGAAGGCCTTCCTCCATAACTTCATACATCTTCCTCTTTTGCTGGACAGCCAGCAATTTACAAGCGTCTGCAATGTCAGTCCGTATTTTATATCCCTTACTCGGTCTGGGGTCTTTGGCTGGTGCACTTGTGCTTTCCTGCATTTGTACATTTGTGTTTTCTTGCTCTAATGCACTAATGTTTTTGTGCTCTAGTGTACTAGTGCTTTTATGCATTTCTGCATTAGTGCTTTTATGCACTTGTGCACTAGTGTCTTTGTGCTCAAGTACATTTGTACTTTCGGGCACAAGTGCGCTAGTGTCTTTCTGCACAAGTGCATTTGTGCTTTCCTGCTCTTGTGCACTTGTGCTTTCGGTTTGCTCCTCAAGGTCTGTTGAGATGGTTAAGCCTTTGGGCTTTTTAATTCGTGGCGGCTTGTTATCCAACAAATCATTCAGGTTATTTTTTGGCATATCTCTCCTCTATTTCATCGGTTAGTTTATTGTACGCTTGCGCTCCTGACGCGTTCGGCGCGTATTCGGAAACACTTTTTCCTGATGCTGGCGCTTCCGCCAGTTTGGTGTTTAAGGGGATGATGGTCTGAAATACTAAATCAGGATAGTTCTGTTTCGTTCTGTTCGCGATAGCATCGCTTAAATTGTTCCGGCCATCATACTGGGTTAAAATAATGCCTCCGATAAAAATTGAGGGGTTATGACGCTTTATAATTTTGAGTATCCATTTGAAATGGGGGAGAGCGCGGTATGCGTACACATGGGTTTGGACCGGAATAATGATGCTTTGGGCGGCCATCAGGGAATTAAGCGTGAAAAGGCCAAGTGTCGGGGGACTGTCGATAATAATGTAGTCGTAGTTGGCTTTCACATGATCCAGGGCCTGCCGCAGGAGGAATTCTCGTCCGATGCTGCCTCCAAGTTCCAGCTCCGCGAACGCGAGGTCAAATCGTGCTGGGATTAAATGGAGGTTCTCTTCAATCTCAATCCTGGCAAACGAGGGGCTTTGGTCCGGGTTCATCAGAACCTCTAACACGCTATATTCAGGAATTTTATCTTCATTTTTGTCCAGAATATCCAGATCTTCGTCTCCCAAATCGACTCCCAGACCCATCGTAAGGTTTGCTTGAGGGTCCATGTCAACAAGCAAAACTTTCTTGCCACGGTGGGCAAGAATTACCGCTATGCTAATAACACTGGTTGTCTTGCCCACGCCACCTTTGGGCATCATAATCGTGATAATGTTTGGTTCCATCAACGATCTCCATAAAACTTTTCTGCATAAGTGCACAAAAGCACTTATGCTTATTAAGAAAGATGGTGGTAGCGATTGTCAAGGCAGTCAGACTTATTGGGCTGATGTGATGCATTAATATTGGGTATATAACCTATCCGATGGCATCTGGTCGTTGTTACAGTCTCTAATTCATATCTGGGTTGAAGGAAAAACGGCTTAGTTGACCTTCCGGTAGTGGAGAAAAGAGAGAATGGGTAGCCTTACAAAATGTGGAGTGCATACGTCGGAGGTGAGCGGTTATATGGGCAGCTATTTAGCTATCTCTTTCTGACTGCTTCTTTCAGAACTGATCCAGGACGAAACGCGGCGACACGAACATCTTTATACTGAACTGGCTTTCCGGTTTTAAAGTTGCGTGCTTTTCCTCCCTTATGAGTGCGTGTGTAGAATGTACCTAAACCTTGAAAATATACCTTGCGCCCTGCGGCTAGTTCTGTCTTGATACCATTGATGAGATCATTGAGTACCTTATTATACAGTTCCTGCGTTGGTTGAGTTTTGCGGTTCAGGAAGGCAATTCGCTTAATAAATGTTCCTTTATCCATATTCTTATATAAGCATAGCTTGCTTGTTATTGTCAATGGGCAAATCAGGCAGAGAGTGAATAAGGTAGGAAGGGTAGTGTTTGTGGTTGGCCCACTGCGGCTGGTCTTCATGTGGGGAAGAAAAAGTGGGAAGCAGCATCCTTGGTACTTCCCTGGGGATCGGCTTTCTGGGCTATACCGTTTCCTTGATTTCCTGGTGAACTTACTCCGGTGGGCAGTGTCCAATGACAGCACACTTGCTTAAGAGTCTGATAGATTTCCTTGTTCCTTTTTTTCCATTTGTATAAAAAGCTGCATTGCATCCTCTGGGCTCATATGCTGCTTTAATTCTTCAAAATATATTCCTAAATTTTCCTGTCGCTTGGTAAGATACTCATGCTTTGCTGTTGGAGTGAAACCGATAAAAATCTGCTGGCACGCTTCATATTCTTTTTGCATTTGCTCCTTAATGCGGGCTACTTCGCTTTGATTGGAGTTCATAGGTAACTGCCTCCTGATAAGCTCTCAGTGGTTATTCTCTCAGGAGATACATTCATTGTATCTTTTCCACCTATCACTAAAGATATAGTATTCACAATTTTTTCTCCTCTTGCTGTGATTTCTCATGCGTAGGTGCCATTTCATTGACACCAACTCACTAATAACAACTTATTAATAGTAATAGCTTCCAATTGTCCATGTGTCAATCCCTTGTTATTATGGGCTTAGTACTACTTGATGAATGGTAACAAATTGTGGCTACAACACTTGAAGAAATCCGAAAAAGTTTTACACCTCCTGTCACGCAAGAAGAGGTTGCGAGGCGTGCAAATCTGCCTCTTTCCACATACAGGAATGCAGAAAAAGGGAAAAACGTGAGTTATACGACAGCAAAATATATTTTGCAAGCGATCAATAAAATAAAGGAAGAACGAGGTGAAGAAATATTAGCTCATGTGGAAGATTTAGGACTTTCGCTCGTGTAGCTTTTTTGGATTTTCTGTAAGCTGCGCTGTCTCTGGTATAATATAAGGATTAGCTTTGTAGATGTGAGTATATGGATAAAATCAAACTGTGCTGTTTTGCTGATGAAACTGGACAAGATACAAAAGGTAGGTTCTTTCTGGTATGTGCGGTAGTTCTTGAGCAGTCGGTACGAGATCAACTTGAGTTAGTTCTTGAAGAGGTTGAAATAAAAACAGGGAAACATAAGGTAAAGTGGAAAAATACCCTTATTGATGTAAAAAAGAATTTTTTGGGGGAAATTGGAAAAATTGGTGATTTAAAACACACATTATTTTATTCAGTCTATCGCGATACAACAAAATATAATTATCTAACATCCACAACGATAGCAAAATCCGTGCAAGCAGTAACAAAGGAAGACTGTTTTGTTCTGATAGTCGTTGATGGGATAAATAAAAAAGAAATGGAAAAAATGAGAAGTGATATGAAAGGCTTAGGAATAAAGTATCGTCATATCAGGGGAATGAAAGATGAGCAAAGTGTGTATCTTCGTCTTGCAGATAGCATAGCTGGTTTTGTGCGTGATTATCTGGAAGGCGATAAATATGCACAACTGTTTTTTGAGCAGTTTGTTAAACGAGGATTTTTACAGGAGGTATAAAAAAAGCCACTCCGTAGAGTGGTTTTTTTGTGCCAGCTTGTGTAGAGTCTGGTCTTCCCGCCATTTCTGGCTCGCTAGTCCTACACCCTTTCGGGTAGCGTCAATACAGCACGTTTTCGAACCATTATAAGTATACATTTGAGGTGAAACTTTGTCAAGCTGATCTGTATAACAGATATCTCATAATTTTTTAATATTTTTCCCGTATGATCTATTAATGGTATTAATTGATGTATTGCTTACCCCTGAGAATGCTGGGAACTATGGCTATCAGTGGGTCAAGGATCTGCTACCTGCAATTTTAAAAGGGGAAGTAAGGGGTATTGAGGATCTTGAGAAGAAAAAGTCCTGGCGGTTTGGGAAAGCGAAAATTGCTAATTGTGTTCTTGGGTTATATAAGCCAGTGAAAAAGAAAAAGAAAAGAAAAATGTATGAATAAAAGATTGCTCGATTTTCCTGTTGATGAAACCTTGACGTGGGATACAGCGAAGAAGAGAGGATATGAGTTTCAGTTAAATGTAAAGAGGATAAATATAGATCCTGATATAGAGAAGGATTTTATAGAGCTTCTGGAGAAGGAGGGATATAAATTAGGGGCTGCCTTCCGTCCGTTGAATGATGATGAACGGGGATTGTATAAACCTGTGGTGGCAGCACGTTGCGACTATCCCTAGATGGGAAGTTCCCCCCAGATATTTGGTTCAATATAGACCGCATGGTCTCCTCTGACAAACCAGCTCCCTGTTTCTCCGCACTCCCATTGCCCAGGTTCAATTTGTTTCCATTTCTGCAGGTAGTATGTTTCCCTATATTCCTCAAACGTGCTTCTGGGAACCTCAACCACCATTGAACGCTCTTCAATACGCAGGGGTTTCATTTCTAGGCGGACAGCACTTCTGAGCCAAGGGTCAAGGAGTTGACCATCTTCTCTTGTCATGTTGCAGTATTTAGAAAAATCAATTAATCCATGTTCCAATTTATATTCCCCATAACCACTTGGACGAAAAGGTCCAATAAGGTGATCTACTCTAAGCTCTTTTGCTACCGCTTTCATTCCTTCGATTAACTGAGGGGCTAGTCGCTTTCCCTGGACAGTAGGATCAATAGCGGATGATAAAAGACAGAGGGTATTTCCATTGGGAGTATAGGTCTGTGTATAATCGCTCGCTGCTTCAGAACCTCTCGCGACAGTGTCCCAGGTGGGAAGAGACGTGGGCTTGCCGTCCCAGTTGATGCGGTTCGCGGTCATTGCTGCCAGGATAGTTCCTTGTTGATTTCTGACGAGAAGCTGTGTCTGGGGAAATTTTTCCGCAATGGTTGCGATATGCTGTTCCGGTCTTCTGAGCCAGGGAGCCCAACAGGCTTTTTCTAAACGGGCAATAGAGGAAACATCACTTGGTTTCCATACATCGAGGTTATACTGTGGTATTTCGACCCCACGCCATTCTTTTGGTATCATAATGTTTGTGTGTTATGAGAATATTTTCCATAGAAAATCAAATAATTCCATAGAATTATTGTAATAATCTCTACTGTGTAACACCATAACGGTTATCTTTCCTGTGTAGTTGATAATCGCGACTTTACCATCGTAAATAAGAATATCTTCAGAAGATAATTCAAGATCCTTTGGCATAAGTTTATAGGAATATCTATCAACTTTATTTGAAACATGTTCTGCTTCTTTTTTTGAAAAAGGGGAGGCGTAAACAAGTTCCCTTATTGTCAGTTTTGAATTTCTTTTGAGGGCATCATTAAAAACTGCTATATTATCAGGAAAAACTTTTACTCCTCCTTCTAATTTCGCGTACGCGCGAAGTTCATTCTCTTTCAGCGCTTCTTGATAGATTTTTCTCACTGCGTTTATGCCTTTGTAGTACCTGATTTGAGCGTCTTCAGTCGGTTTGGCCTGTGGATGTTTCGTATTAATTTTTTGGATCACTTGAGAAAATTTTGCTTCAACCGCTTTGGCAGACTGTATCTTGTCCTCGACCAACTGTTTGAGACTTTCTTCTGGGTTGGTCGCTGCGACAAGGGTATGGGAACCTTTCACTACCTCCATAACAAGACCTTTTTCAATGAGCCGATCAATAGGGGAGTACGCTGCTGTTCTGTATATTCCTGCTGCTTTGGCTAAAGTTGTCACTGTCATTGCTCCATGTTTTAGAAGTGTAAGGTATAATTTCGCTTCACCCTCGGTTAATTCCAATTGTTCCAAATACTCAAGAATTTCATTTATCATAGTGTTTTGCTTTATTCGTCAAATATCTTAGAGATTATATCATATGTTCTCTTTGTATCAAAAAATGTGTGTTGTGCTGTCAAGAACAACAGTATTGACAAAGACTAAATATTTCACTATGCTACATCTATTGTTCATCTATTCAAAAAAAATAATGAATACGCAAGCAACAAAACCAATAGAACAGATGTCTCTGACGGCAAGAATTTTTGATTGTCTTGATAACAGTTCCTCTCCAGAAAAAATCGTTGCCCTCTCTGAAGAATTTCACAACCGGACAGATCAGCAGGATGACAAAGCGTTTTTGAAAAGCATGGCAATTCTTGATTTCCTGGCCCACCAGATACGAGAAGGAAACCATGACCTTATTTCTCCAAAGATAATCGAGGAAACCTGCACCTATATTCTCATTCACATTCTTCCTCAAGATAGATTGATACCGTTAAAAATAGAACAGCATAAAAAGCATAAAAGCTAATATGAAAAAATTGTTGCTTTTTCTTGTCTATCTGCCTTTTGTCACTTTTCTGGGAGGTAGGGGATTGTGGAAACTGTTTCACGCTGCTGACCAGAAGCAACTCAAGGGTATCAAAATCTGGCTTGAAGGAAGGACGGTCTAGATCGTTGGATATAATCCATCCAATAAACGTTTCATAGCCCAGAGCACTTTCTTATTCAATTGTTCTTGAACTAAAAAGTGATGAAGAAAAGAAAATTACGCTTTAGCTTGACAATCATAAAACTATTCGTTAAGCTTGCGAAATATTTTTATGCCAATACCGTTTGATGCATTTCGAGCAAAACAGGTACAAAATCGGATTGAACACCAGACACAAAAGCAATCCAAGACGTTCGTTGAGCGGGTACGAGATTGGATGCCTCCTACGTTCGCTCAACGAGTAGGAAGAAGAGGACTGACCAGTTTTGCAGATCATGTTCATATCCCCCTACAGCCACCCCTGAATGAACCAATACGTCAATCAACTCCAGAGGGATTTTTTGTTCGTTCATTTGATCTGATTGACAATGCAAGCACTTCTCCGATTGGAGGAAAAGCGGCGAACCTGGTCCTCCTGAGGAGAGCTGGTCTTCCTGTCCCCGCTGGTTATTGTATACCGACTGACGCACATGAGTTTTATCTCGAAAATGGGAAACTCTCCGATGGCTTGATCACTGAGATAGCAAGAGTCAAAAGTGCCTTAGGAGGCAAAATTGCTCTCAGGAGTTCCGCTAACTGCGAGGACGGGACGGAATTAAGTATGGCTGGAGTGTTTCAGTCTCATTATGTCTATGATGATGCAAAAATTTCTCATGCTGTGGAACACATATTTCAACAATCACGTTCAAAAGAAGTGGAACAATTTCTAGCATTACATGGGAAGTCTGCTCAGGATGTTAAAATGGGTTTAATTGTACAAGAGCTCATTGAACCAGAAACAGCGGGAGTCATCTATACTGGTATTCATGGAAATGATTTGCTTATCCAGTATATTGACGGATTTGGAGCAACACTTGTTGATGGTCAAACACAAGGAAGTAGCATTCTTGTCAACAAAGATAACATTATTCTTCATTCAACAGGATTTGAGATGAGACCTTTATCCTCAAACACCATTACCCAATTAGCAGACTATTCTCGCACGATTGAACATCTTTTCCCTGATATCCCTCAAGATATAGAATTTGCCTATCGAGACGGCACTGTCCATATTTTACAAACCAGAACTTTAACAGCAGATTTAGGAAAAGTCGATCTTAAAGAAAAAGAAACGCCTCAAGATACGTTAGAAGCGACAAAGTATAAGCTTCGGCAACTTGTCGCAAAAGAGCGAGAAGAGATGGGTACACCAACAGCGATTTTTAGTGATGGAAACTACAGTGAGTTACTTCCAAAACCGAAGGAAATGGATATTGGATTATATATGTATGTTTGGGGTGGAAGTGATGGCATTCCAGGCGCAACACAATTAGGAAGATGGGAGATGGGGTATAAAGAAGAGAAAGAAGCGATCGGAGTTATTCATTATATCGGTGGGAGAGCGTACTTTTCTCTTGGTCGCTATGCTGCAATGTACCATATTGGTTTTCCTGAAACGAAAGAGGAGTATTTTTCTACCTTGGTTCCTGAATACCTAGACGCGGTACAAAAAGATCCTCAAAAAGGATCATATCCTCAAATGGGTTTGTTTTTGCAAGATCCAACTCGGGAAGATTTGAGGGCGAGGTTTGGAGATCGAGCAGAAACCTATTATCAAACGTACTTGACACACGCAGAGAGAATGCGAGGTTTTGCAGATCAATTTCTTTCTCAGTTTTATCGTGAACGGCTTCCAGAGACGACAGATTTTATGAGAGAAATGCAGTCTATTGATGTGAAGAGTATGACAAACGAACAGCTTCTTCATCATGGCATTGGTGTTTTGGAACATATTAGAACAAGCTCTTATGTAGATTTTGTAAAGGCAGCCAGATTAGGATTATATTATTCTCAACGATTACAGGATGTATTGCAACAAAAATTGGGTATTGAAAAAGATACCTCTCAGAAAATGTATTCAAAACTCAACCAAGGACTTGATGGAAGTGCCATTACTGATGCAAATATTGCTATAGCAGAAGCCCTGTCTGAGGAAGAGGCCATGCAGATTGCCCAACAATTGGTTGGGCATTTTAGCACAGGTGAAATGCTTGAAATTCGACACCAACCGTTGCGTGATGTGCCGGATGCACTTCAAAACTATGTTCAAGGAATCCGTCAAACCGGACAGTATAAAGAACAATTTCAAAGACAAAGAGAAGCAAGGTTACAAGCTCAACAAGCTCTCCTTGCAGGTTTGCCGGAGCAAGAAAGACCGGAATTGGCAAACGTTCTTCAATCCTCTCAAACCTATATGGCTCTCAGAGAAACAACGAAGTATCTTTTTACAAAAGAGTACTTACTCCTCAGAGATACGTTAGAAGTTTTGGAAAGAAGGTTAGGCTTAGAAACCGGAGATATTTATTACATTTATCCAAGAGAATTGCCCCATTTGGTAGCACAGCCTCAATCAATGCTTCATCTGATCAGATCGCGGAAACAAGCATTTAAAAATTATGAAGAACTTGATATGCCAGCAGTTATTCGAGAATCAGATATTGAAAACCTCTCATTAAAAAAAGAAAATAATGCGAATTTCACAGAAGCGACAGGCAAGTTTCTTGCTGAAGGTCCTCACGTAGAAGGAGTTGTCGTAAATATTGATGAGTTCGATAACGGAGAGGCAGTTAGCCAAGAGATGAAAAAATACCAAGAACAAGAAATACCAATCATTTTAGTTGCGACACAAATGAATTTAAGCCATGATCCATTTATTGCTCAAGCGTCAGGCTTAGTTATTGAAAATGCTGGGATAGTAGCGCATGGAGCACAAAGAGCGAGAGAACTGGGAAAAGGTGCTATTGGAGGTGTAAAGTCTAAACTGCTTAAAAATGGAATGAGCGTGTCATTTGATCCAGGAACCAGGTCAATTAGGAAAATTGAGCAGGATGATGAAATGAGAGATACAAACAAGTAATAAGTTTGATATACTTGCTTTTTAATTTAATAGATAAATGATATATGTGCGGTATTCATGAAATTATCCGTTCCAATGGTGCTTCTCCGGCACAGCTCAAAAAAGATATTGGTACGATGTTCAATCAATCAAAACATCGAGGACCAGATCAGTCCGATGTCGTTGTTTTTGGGAATCGAGCTGCCTTAGGCATGAACCGATTATCCATCGTCGCGCCACATGAACGCTCAACGATACAAAGATCCGCAACTGGAAACTATGCCGTCCTTAACGGCGAAATAGTGAACCATCCTGAGTTACGAAGAGGGTTGAAAAATCCTCCATCTCAACAGAGTGATAGCGCAGTGATTTTACCGTTGTTTGAGCAATATGGACAGGGTTACATTCGAGAATTAGCTGGTATGTTTGCTATCGGCGTCTACAATCCCTCTGAAGAGAGGGTACAACTCTGGCGAGATCCTCTTGGAGTCAAACCACTTTATTATCATCAATCAGGTGATGAATTTATCTTTTCATCAGAAATCAAAGCGATTGCCGCAGTTATGTCGCACGAACCAGAAATTGACTTTGCCGCTTTAGATCAGGGTTTGAGATACCGATTTCATCCAGGAAGATCATCTGTCTTCCCTGAAATACAGCGTTGGTAAATAAGGTGACAGGTGAGCAAGTTTTGAGGTGACGAGTGAGCAATCGGCGCCAAGAGTGAGCAGTACAACCATGAACCATTTGAGAAGCCGCTCCCCATCTAAGATATCAGCATGAAA